>WNFD01000814.1_pt1 | contig 32867 bp, 27 predicted proteins | sample 5400491 | NCBI WGS metagenome assembly WNFD01 (sample SAMN13153343, study PRJNA577476) | soil metagenome | isolation source: 120 cm saprolite under Douglas fir tree site 2 hole 2 replicate 2 | place: USA:California | collected 2015-04-18 | reverse complement strand
ATCACCGAACACAAATCGCAGACCTCGCGGCACGACGCCGTCTGCCGGCCGTGTACGGGCTGAGTGACCACGCGGAGGCGGGTGGCCTTATGGCCTACGGGCCAAACCGTCTCGCCATTGTCCGACGCGCCGCCACCTACGTCGACAAGATCCTCAAGGGCGCGAAGCCCGGTGATCTCCCCATAGAACAGCCCACCAGGTTCGCGTTGGTCATCAACCCCAAAACCGCCAAGGCCCTCGGCTTGACGATTCCGCCGTCGCTCCTGCAGCGGGCGGATCAGGTGATCGAGTGATGGACCGGCGCGCGTTCCTCGGCACGTTGGCTGGCGCCCTCCTCGCCACGTCGCTCGCCGCCGCCCAGCAGCCATCGACGGTGACGCGGGTCGGCTTTTTCTATTTCGGTTCGCGCCAATCCGCGTTGGCTACTGGCCGGTACGCCGCGTTCCTGGACGGGATGCGCGAACTTGGTTACGTCGAAGGCAAGAACCTCATCATCGAGGCGCGCTTTGGGGACTCAAGACCCGATCGCCTGCCCGACCTTGCGGCGGAACTGGTACGCCTGAAGGTCGACGTGATCGTGGCCACAGGATCGCCAACGTACCGCGTACTTCAGCGAACGCCCTCCATCCCCCCTATCGTGATCACGGTCACTTTCGATCCGGTGATCGAAGGCTTGGCCGCAAGTATGGCGCGGCCCGGCGGAAACTTTACCGGCCTGTCCGACACCGCCGCCGATCTGGGTCCGAAGCAGCTCGAACTCTTCAGGGCTGTCTTGCCCAAATTGTCCCGCGTCGGCGTGCTATTGAATCCGGACAACGTGTCGCATCCAGCCCAAATGAAGCGGCTGATGTTGGCCGCTCAGAAGGTCGGGATCCAGGTCGTGCTTGCGGAAGCCGGGACGGTTGCGGCCATCGAGCCCGGCTTCGCCTCGCTGGCGCGGGAGCGCGCTGAGGCCGTCGTCCTATTCGGCGACACGTTCTTCGTGCAGCACTTCCAACAGATCGCGCAGGCCGCACTCAAGCACCGGGCGCCGTCGATTTACGTGAGCCACGAGTACGCGAAAGACGGCGGCCTGATGAGCTATGGAGCCGACCTGATCGACAATTTCCGACGCGCCGCGACCCACGTCGACAGGATCCTCAGGGGCGCGAAACCCGCCGAGCTGCCTTTCGAGCAGCCCACACGGTTTTACTTGGTCATCAACCTCAAGACCGCGAAGACCCTCGGCCTGACGATCCCGCCGTCGCTCCTTCAGCGGGCGGATCAGGTGATCGAGTAGGGCCGGTGGTTGGACCAGATGCAGCCGAACTACACGTTCGACCGGACCGCTGGCTCGCATGCGCTTGCCGCGCGGCCGCGCAACAGGGATGCCTTGAGCGTTGGGTTTTCAGGCGGCTTTCAGCTCCAGCCTCCCGGCCAGCGGCAGGCGGACCGGGAATGGGCCGGCGATCGCAGCCCCTTGGGGCCACCACTACTTTTCCCGCTACTTCCCGCACAAGTGAACCACGCGCAAGCCCAGTGGCCACACGAAGGCGAGGAAGCGCGCACAGTACGACACGAGCAGCCTAGGGAAGGTGGTCGGGGCGTACCTTCGGCATGGCGCTGCGCTGGATGCTCTCGACGATCATCTCGCCACCCCGGTCACGGCGGTAGGTGATCGTGACGCGAGTCCCAGAGCCGAATTGTTCCAGGACTAGCCCATCTGCGAGCCAGATGCGGGTACTGTCGCTCAGGACGATATGGTCAGCATGCTGTTCCTTGAGGCTGCCGAACATCACCCCCATCACGCTCAGGGCGGAGACTGTGCGCGCGTGGGCCGGGGATTGATAGTACGAAGCGGCGCTACGGACATTTTTACTCGATCTCCTACGCCCTCATTCAGCACAAGTTGACCCGTCGGCTCCCCTCAACGAAGAATACAGCACTGAGTTCAGTTCCTTCCCCGGAGTCCAATCTCTTGGCGAAGAAGGAGTGGCTATGAGAAAAGCTGTTATTGCGCTGATTTTAGTACTTGTGGTCATTGCTTTCTTCCTTTTCCGCGATGAAATTCCGTCCTCGGACGATTCGTCCTCTGCCGCCAGGGACCCCGGGGTACGCGGCGGAGCCGCGGGCGCAGGCGCGCCCATCGCGGGGCTGACCAACACCGAGCTCGCGTTTTTCAACGCGGGCAAGGACGATTTCGACGAAGAGGAAACGGTCGCCGACGGCCTTGGACCGACGATGAACCTTGGAAGCTGCGGCGGCTGCCATTTGCAGCCGGCAGTCGGTGGAACCAGTCCTGCGGTGAATCCCCAGGTCGCATTCGCCGCCGTGAACGGCGCGACCAACACCGTTCCATCATTTATCACGCCGAAAGGGCCGGTGCGCGAGGCGAGATTCGTGAAGAACGCCGACGGAACGCCGGACGGCGGTGTCCACGATCTCTTCACGATCGCCGGCCGGGCGGACGCACCGGGATGCGTGCTTGCGCAGCCGGACTTCGAGAAGGAGCTCGCGCGCCGCAACGTGATCTTCCGGATTCCTACCCCGGTGTTTGGCGCCGGCTTGATCGAACAGATCCCGGACAAGATGATCCTTGCGAACCAGGTCAATGACGCACCCAAGAAGAAAGCACTCAGGATCCACGGCCGGCCCAATATTGTCCTCGCTGGCCATGCGATCTCCGGCCAGGCGAACAACAACGGCAATGACGGCACGGTCGCGCGGTTTGGATGGAAGGCCCAGAACAAATCCCTCCTGCTGTTCTCCGGCGAGGCGTACAACGTGGAAATGGGTATCAGCAACGAGCTGTTTCAGACCGAGCGCGATGAAACCCCGACTTGCCAGTTTGCGGCGGTTCCCAACGACGTCACCAAGACCGATGGCAAGACGGCTCTCGAGGTGGTCAGCGCGATCGAAAAGTTCGCCTTCTTCGCGCGCTTCCTGGCGGCACCGGCGCCTTCGCCCGATACACCGGGAGGGGCCGATTCGATTGCAAGGGGCCGAAAGCTGTTCACCGATACCGGGTGCGCGCTCTGCCATACGCCAACGCTCAATACAGGCAATGCCGCTGTCGCTGCGTTGCGCAATCAGCCGGTGAATCTCTTCTCCGACCTGTTGGTCCATGACATGGGCTCAGGGCTGGCCGATGGGGTCACTCAGGGACAGGCGGGCCCCAGAGAGTTTCGCACCGCCCCGCTGTGGGGTTTGGGACAGCGGCTGTTCTTCCTGCATGATGGACGAACCTCGGATTTGCGAGAGGCGATCCGGGCGCATCGCAGCGGGAGTTTCTTCACCTTTAACGCATCTGAAGCGAACGCAGTTATCAAGAACTTCAATGATCTCCAGGATAACCAGAAGCAGGACGTTCTCAACTTTCTGCGTTCGTTGTAGCCGAAGGGTGACGCGGAATCCCGCGACGTGGCGATCCCCTTGGTCAATCTTGCGAAAGGCTTCATGGCTTGTACGAGGCCCTTCGCTCCGATGGTGATGCGCGCGGCGGTGAGCGAGCCGTCAGCCTGGCGCTGGGCGACGGAGAGTATCGACGCGCCTGTGGGAAGGGCCGCCCCCTGCCCGAGCAGGGGCTATTCCCCGCGAAGGCGGGGGTCGAGCAGGTCCCGGAGCGCGTCGCCCACGAGGTTGAACGCCAGCACCGCGAGCATGATCGCGAGGCCGGAGAACGTGGTGATCCACGGGCAGCACTTGATGTACTGCCGGCCCTCGCTGAGGATATTGCCCCAGCTCGGGGTGGGCGGCGGGATCCCCAGACCCAGGAAGGACAGGCTGGCCTCGGTGCGGATCGCGGTCGCGATGTAGAGCGTGGCCACCACCACCAGCGCGTAGAGCGCGTTCGGGAACACGTGGCGGGCCATCACGCGGAGCTGCCCGCCGCCCAGGGCCCGCGCGGCCATGATGTAGTCCTGCTCTCGGATGGTCAGGGCCAGGCTACGCGCCAGGCGCACGAAGTTGGGCGTGAGCGCGATCCCGATCGCCATGATCTCGTTCCCCAGCGTGCCGCCCAGCGCGGTGACGATGATGAGCGCCAGCAGCAGCGTGGGAAACGCCATCAGCATGTCGGCGCTGCGCATGATGGCGGTCTCGAGGGCGCCGCCGCGGGTGCCGGCCAGGATGCCGAGCGGCACGCCCACCAGGAAGCCCCAGAACACCGAGGCGAGGCCCACCTGCAGCGAGACCCGCGCCCCCCAGATGATGCGGCTCAGGATGTCGCGCCCGAACTCGTCGGTGCCCAGCAGGTGGCGCTCGACCGCGCCCGGACCCTTGAGGACCGCGTCGGAATACTGCGCCGACGGGCTCAGCGGCGCGATGAGGGGCGCGGCGGCGGCCAGCACGATCATGGCCACCGCCATCAGGATGCCGATCCCGATGGGCAGCCAGCGCCGCAGGTGACCGCCGAGAGACCGATGCGCCCCTTCACGATCCAGGGGGACGCCGAGGTCGAGCGAATCTGCCCGCCGGCTGATGGCCATCGCGGCTCCGATCCGCGCCTACCGGTAGGTGATCCGGGGGTCGACGACCGCGTACAGCATGTCGACGGCCAGGTTGACGACGATGATGATCATGGTGAACACGGTGATGGCGCCCTGGGCGAGCGGGTAGTCCCGGGCCCCGATGGAGTCCACCAGCATCTTGCCGAGCCCGGGGCGCGTGAACACGGTCTCGGTGAGCACGGTGCCGGTCAGCGCGACGGCCACGAAGAGCCCGATGATGGTGAGGAGCGGGACCATCATGTTGCGGAACGCGTGCTTGTAGATCACCGCGCGCTCGACCTGCCCCTTGGCCCGCGCGGTGCGGATGTAGTCTTGGCTGATCACCTCCAGCATGGCCGAGCGCGACAGGCGGCTGACGGTGGCGGCCAGGGTGAAGCCCAGGGCGAGCGCGGGCAGGGCCAGATGGTGCAGGACGTCGCCCACCGCGGCCAGGAAGTCCCGGGGACTCGTGAAGGCCTCCCCGTTCTTGAGCATGTGGATGACCCCGTCGAGATCGCCGCCGCCGATGAGGGGGAAGATGTTGAGGTGCAGCGAGAACACGATGAGCAGCAGGATCCCGAGCCAGAAGACCGGCATCGAGAGGCCGAGCAACGCGATGATACGCAGTGGATAATCGATCAGCGGGCTGCGGCGCTTGAGCGCGGAGATGATGCCGATCGGGATGCCGATCAGGGCCGCCACCACCGCGCTGGACAGGACCAGCACCAGCGTGTGCGGGAACATGCGGGCGATGTACTCGCTGACCGGGTAGCCCTGGCGGAGCGAGTTGCCGAAGTCGAACTGCACCGACCGCCAGAGGTAGTCCACGTACTGGACCGCCAGCGGCCGGTGCAGCCCGAGATTCTTGGTGCAGTCCGCGAGCGCTTCGGTGGTGGCCTGGTCGCCCATTATGGCCACGCACGGATCGCCGGGCAGGATGCGCATCGTGAAGAAGACGATGCTCATGGCCCCGAGCAGCATCGGGACCGCGACCACGACCCGGCGCAGAATGTACTGGAGCATCAGGGCTCAGCTCAGTTGAGCACCTTCAGCATCTCCGGGTAGTTGTAGCTGTAGTGCAGCGAGAACTCCCCGTAGTCCGGATCGAACGGGGTGCTCACCCGCTTGGGGTTGCGCGCCCACTGCCCGGCCACGTCGGTGAGGGGCAGGCACACCAGGTCGCGCTCCATGCGCTTCTGGGCCTCCGCGTAGATCGCGGCCCGCTTCTTCACGTCGCGCTCCAGGCGCCCCTTCGCGAGCAGGTCGTCGATCGCCCGGTAGTGGGCGAAGTTGCTGCCCTTGTTGCCGGTCGCGGGGTCCGGGATCTCCTTGGAGTCGAAGAACAGGGACAGCCAGGGGTCGGCATCGGTGATGCGGGTGCCGCCGTAGAGCACGAACGGGTTCAGGTTCTTCCGGATGTTCTCGTGGAAGGTCACGTGCTCGACCACCTGCAGCTCCACGATGATGCCCACCTTCTTGAGCTGCTCCTGGGCGAGGGTGAGCACCTTGGGATAGAAGAACGACTTGCTGATGAAGTAATTCTTGATCGTGAAGCCGTTCGGATGGCCCGCTTCGGCCAGGAGCTTCTTGGCCTTCTCGGGATCGTACTCGGGGAACGTCATCGGGATGTGGCCGAAGTACCCGGGCGGCACGCAGCTGATCGCCAGGCGCCCCAGGCTGCCGGGGTACATGGTCTCCTTGATGGCCTTGCGATCGATGGCGTGCATGAAGGCCCGCCGCACGCGGATGTCGTCGAACGGCGGCTTGGTCATGTTGATGTAGAAGCGCTCCTGCTGGCCGGGGCCCCGCCGGTCGATGACCGCGCCCATCTTCTCGACCTGACCCGCGAAGTCGGCGGTGACCGCCTCCGGGTAGAGCACGTCGAAGGTCCCCTTCTCGAGCCCGATCAGCTTGGTGGCGTCCTCGGGCACGTCGAACCAGTGGACCTCGTCGATCTGGGGCCGGCCCGCGTGGTACTTGTCGAAGGCCTTGAGGACGATCTTCTCCCTAGGGGAGTGGCGCTCGAAGTAGAAGGGCCCGGTGCCGATGGGGTTCCATTTGAACTGCTCCCCATACTTCTCCACCGCCTTCTTCGAGATGATGTAGCCCTGCTGGTAGCCGACCATGCGCAGGAGGAAGATCGCGTCGAAGGACTTCAGCACGATCTGGATCGTGTGGGGGTCCACGACCTCGATCGACTTGATCACCTCGAGGTTGACCCCGAAGCGCGTGCCGGGCAGCCGGTTGATCTGCCGCTCGAAGCTGAACTTGACGTCCTCGGCGGTCAGCTCGCCGAAGCCCTTGTGGAACTGCACGCCCTTCCGGAGCTTGAACGTCCACACCGTGCCGTCCGGCGAGAGCGTCCAGCTCTCGGCGAGGTCGGGCTCCACCTCGGCGGTGGTGACCTTGCCGTCCTTGATGGCGAAGCGCGTGAGCCCCCGGTACATGAAGCGCTTGATGGCCTGGGTCTGGCCGAGGATGCTCGTGTGCGGGTCGAGGGTGTCGGGCTCCTTGGCCGCCACGTTGAGGATCTTCTTCTTCTGCGCGTCGGCGGCGGGCGGGTCGATGAGGGCGACCAGGCCGAAGGTCAGGAGTGCCGCGAGGGCGGCCACGGACAGGAGCGCGACCCGGGAGCGGCTGAGGCTCGGCATGAGCGTCCCCCTTGCGTGAGATCGGTGCGGGCCCGTATGGGATGACCGGCGATCGGCAGCCGACCGCGTCGGCGCGCCGCCGGGAGAGGCGGCGGGCGTTGACCTCGAGCGGACCAAACCCGGGCGGTCAGTGATCGTGCGACCTCCGGCGGACCGTTTGTGGGCCAGCCCTGGGGCCGGGGGTGCCGGGCGCGGAGGGCGCCAGCGGTGACCCCCGGGGTTCAGGGTGCCGCCAAGGATAGTCGAGGTGGCCGCCCGCGACAAGGCTTCAACTGGTCGGCCTACTTGAGCCGCGGGTCGAGGGCATCGCGGAGACCGTCTCCGAAGAGGTTGAACCCCAGGACGGTGACGAAGATGGCCAGGCCGGGGAAAAGGGAGAGCCAGGCGTTGGCCTGGATGAAGGACACGTTGGCCTTGAGGTCCCAGCCCCAGCTCGGGGTCGGGGGCTGGGTCCCCAGCCCCAGGAAGCTCAGCGTGGCCTCCACGATGATCGAGGTGGCGATGCCGAGGGTCGTGGTCACGATGATGGGAGCCAGGCAGTTCGGCAGGACGTGACGCACCAAGATCATCGGGTCACGCACTCCGAGGGCCCGGCAGGCCTCGATGTATTCCTTCTCCTTGATCGAGAGCACGCTGCCCCGGACGAGCCGGGCGTAGATGGGAATGCGCACGATGGCGATGGCGCCCGTCACTTTGATGGTACCGATCAGCCCCGCGGTGGGCGTGAAGATGACCATCAGGATGATCGCCAGCAGATAGATCGGGAAGGCGAGGATGAGGTCCATCACGCGCATCACGACGCTGTCCACCCGCCCACCGTAGTAGCCGGCGATCAAGCCGAACGGCACCCCGACGAAGAGGGCGAGCAGCACCGAGGACACGCCGACCAGCAGCGAGATCCGGGTGCCGTGGATCACGCGGCTCAGCATGTCGCGTCCGAGCTGGTCGGTCCCGAGCGGATAGTCCCAGCTCGGGCGCGCGAAGGTCTGCATCTGGTCGTTGGCGATCGGGCTCCGCGGCGCGAGGACGTCCGCGAAGAGGGCCACCAGGAGCAGCGCGGCCACGATGACCACCCCGACGACCGCCGTCGTGCTCTTGCAGAGGCGACGGATCGCTTGCCGCAGCGGCGCCTCCGAGCGCTCGCCCGCCGAAGACACCGCGATGCCGACGGGCAGCGCGGCCTCGCCGAGGGCTCCCCGGAACGAATCGCCGCCGTTGGCCATTGAGCGCTCCTCAGGCGTACCGGATCCGGGGATCCAGGAACGTGTAGGTCAGGTCCACGAGCAGGTTGATGACCACGAACGCGAGCGCGGTGATGAGGGCGAAGCCCTGCACCTGCTGGTAGTCGCGGGCGATGATGGCGTCGATGCCGAAGGTGCCGAGGCCCGGCATGGCGAACAGGGTCTCCACCACGATCGCGCCGCCGATGAGGAAGCCCACCTGCAGGCCCATCACGGTCACGGTCGGGATCAGGGCGTTCTTGAGCGCGTGCTTGAACACCACCGGCCGCTCGCTCAGGCCCTTGGCCCGCGCGGTGGTGACGTACTCGGTCCGGATAACTTCTAACATGCTCGCGCGGAGAAGTCGGGTCAGGATGGCGGCCCGCCCCACCCCGAGCGCGAAGGCGGGCATCAAGACATGCTGCGTGTTGCCCCACAGGCTCGCGCTACAGACAATCGAGGGACAGGTGCCTGGCAGATACACCCACCCCGAGCTCGGGAGCAGGCCGCCGAGGCCAATGGAAAAAGCGAGCAGGAGCAGGACCCCGATGAAGAACTCCGGGATGGAGACCCCGATCATGGCCGCGGTCGTCGCGGTGTAGTCGGCCCAGGTGTTCTGGCGCAAGGCCCCGATGATCGCGGCGGGCACCGCGATCACCAGGGCCACGAACATCGAGAGCGCGATCAGCTCGAGGGTCACCGGCAAGCGGATCAGGACGTCCTGGAGCACGGGGCGCCCGGTGAGGATCGAGGCGCCCCAGTCTCCCTGCACGAGCTTGCCGAGCCAGATGAAGTACTGGACGACGATCGGCTTGTTCAGACCATAGGCCTCGCGGGCCTTGATCGCGTCCTCCTCGGTATAGGCGTCGCCGAGGACCGAAACCACCGGGTCGCCGGGCACCGACCGCATCATCACGAAGACCACGAAGGTGATCATGAGGACCGTCGGCACGATCTGGACCAGCCGCTTCAGGATGTACGTCCGCATCTTAGTCGGAGGGGGCCTCGACGGCCCCCTCCGAAGCCTCCCCCAGGAGAGTGGCGCCGGCAAAGCCGGCGCTCGAAACCGTGGTATCCACTAGCTTGGATTGATCATGAGCGCCGCTGGTGAAACCGGCCGGGTGGCGCCGAGGTGCGAGTGGGTGACGAAGCAGGCCGGGCCCCTGCCCGCCTCGGCGACAGGACCAGGCCGTCTCGCGTGTGATCGCTCATTAACGATCCGCGCCTACTTGTCCAGCCAGACCTTGTGGTAGTGCACTTCGAACTCCGCGTTGTACGTGTACCCCTTCATCCACGGCTGGGCGACCATGTAGAAGGGCGAGCCGGAGATGGTGTTCCAGTACATGTTCTCGGCCATGTATTCCAGGAACTCCTTGGCGAGCGCCCGGCGCTTCGCCGGGTCCAGCTCCTTGGCGTAGCGCGCGTAGTAGTCGTCGACCTTGGTGTCGGTGTGTCGCGGATGGCTCCACGCCGAGGACTTGGTGGAGACGTACGCGCTCGAGAGGTAGCCGTTGCTGTCGATGGTGAGCAGGGACAGGAGATCCTCGATGTACATGTCCCACGGCCCGTCCCCGAGGGTCGTGTTCATCCAGGAGACCTTGTCCACGAGCCGGATGTTGGCGGTCACCCCGATGCGCGCGAGCTGCTCCTTGACCACGGTGGCGATGACGTTGAACACGCTCTTCTCGGTATTGGTCATCAGCTCGAGGGTGAGCGGCTTCGACGGGCCGTAGCCTACCTCGGCCAGGAGGGCCCGGGCCTTCGCCTGGTCGTACGGGCACAGGTGGTTGACGTTCACCGATTCGAACGTGCCCGGCGGGGCCATGCCGACCCAGGGCGTGGCCTGGCCCTTGAACGCGATCTTCACGACCTCCTGCCGGTCGATGCCGTAGCAGCCGATGGCCTTGCGGACCCGGAGGTCGCCGAAGACCGGGTGGGGCGCGCGGTCCGGCGACATCGGCTTGCCGTCCTTCGGGACGGTCACCTTCATCGCGGCCAGCATCGGGGTCGTTTCCTTGCCGCTCATGATCTGGGCCCTCGGGTTCTGGGCCCGCATCGTGTCGACGTGATCCGGAGAGAACGAGGCGATGAAGTCGATCTCGCCGGCCTTGAACGCGGCCATCTCGGTGACGGGGTCCTTGATCACCCGGACCATCGCCTTGTCGAGGTAGGGAAGCCCCGGCTGGAAGTACTTGTCGAAGCGCTCCATCAGCAGGTGGCTGCCCTTCACCCACTCCACGAACTTGAACGGCCCGCAGCCGATGATCGCCCCCGGCTTACCCTGCTTGCGGTCGTCGACCGTGAACTTCTGGATGGAGGCCGGCGAGAGGAGGATCAGCCCGGTTCGGTAGGCCGCAAGCATGTGCATGAAGAAGGCGTAGGGGTGGCTGAGCCGGACCTGCACGGTCTGGGGGTCGAGGACCTCGACGCTATGGACCGGCTCGTAGAAGGGCCGCATCCCGGACTTGGTGGCCGGGTCCCGCATGCGGTCGATATTGAACTTGACCGCGGCGGCGTCCACCGCGGTGCCGTCGTGGAAGAGGACGTTCTTCCGGAGCTTGAAGGTGTAGAGGAGGCCGTCGGGCGAGGTCTGCCAGGAGTCGGCCGCGTCACCCACGAACTTGCCGTCGGGCGTGATGTTGACGAGGCCGCAGCCGACGTTCATGGCGACCCACATCATTTCGTAGCCGGGGGCGGTGTGGAAATCGAGGTGGGCGATCTCGTTGCCGTAGCTCACGCGGAGCGTGCCCCCGCGCTTCGGCGTCTGGGCCAGCGCCGCGCTGGACACGAGGGCGAGCGAGATCACCAGAGCGGTCAGGACGAGCAGGACGCGTCGACGGTTCATCGGCATGACTCCTTCCGGCGACCGGGCGCCGCCGCGAGAGCATGATAGGTCGTTACATGGGGTCGGGGCTCCTCCTGTCGGAATCGGATCGGATCACGCCACGCGTGCTCCCGGGGTCCGCCGGGAGGCGGACGAGGAATCGGGACGTTGCGGGAGTGTGTCCCCGAACCCGATCCGTTTGCAACTGAATTCGACGGGACCCCTGCCCGCGGTAAGAGCACCCGGCGGATGCCGTAGGCGGCCCGCCTCCGACCCTCGGACCTGCCGTGTCTTGTCGCCCGGCCCGACGGGAATCGGCACCGCGGTCCGCGTCGGCGTGAGCCCCGGTGGAATCCAGCGGCGGTCCGGGCGTGGCGGGCGCCCATCCGACCGCGTGCCGGGGGTGGCATCCGCATTGCACCGATCCCCTTGGCCTGCGCGGCACGGGCTGAGCCGAGGGAGTGACAATGCGGGTCCTGATCGCAGAAGACGACACGACGTCCCGGGTGATCCTTGCCGAGATCGTGGCCCAGCTCGGCCACGAGGTCGTGACCGCGGTGAACGGCCAAGAGGCCTGGGCGATCTTTCACCGCGAGCACGTGCCGCTCGTCATCTCCGACTGGATGATGCCGGACCTCGACGGCATCGAGCTCATCCGCCGCATCCGCGCCGAGAACCGCGCCCGGTACACCTACGTCATCCTGCTCACCGCGCTCGGTGGGAAGGAGAACTATCTCGAGGCGATGCGCGCGGGCGCCGATGACTTCGCCAACAAGCCACTCGACTCGGACCAGCTCCACGCCCGGCTTCGGGTCGCGGAGCGGATCCTGGGCCTCCAGCGGGAGCTGGTCCAGCTCGAGCTGAGCCAGCAGCAGATCGTGCAGCAGGAGCGCCTGCGGGCGCTCGGCGAGATGGCCAGCGGTATCGCCCACGATTTCAACAACGCCCTGTCGGTGGTGTGCGGCTTCACCGACATCCTGCTCCTGCGGCCGGAGGATCTGGACGACAAGGAGAAGGTGAGGCAGCGCCTGGAGCTGATTCGCACCGCCGGACGCGACGCCGCCCACCTCGTGAGTCGCCTCACCGAGTTCTACCGGCCTCGCGACGAATCGGAGGTGTTCGTGGCCGTCGACCTCAACGAGGTGATCCGGACCGCGGTCGCGCTCACCGAGCCCCGCTGGAAGGCGCAAGCCCGGTCCCGCGGCGCCTCCGTCCACGTGGAGACGGACCTCCCCGAGGCGCCCCGCGTCGAGGGGAATGTCTCCGAGCTCCGGGACGTCCTGATGAACCTGATCTTCAACGCGGTGGACGCCATGCCGCAGGGAGGCACGCTGCGGATCGCGACGGAGCTCGACGGGACGCGGGACACGGTGCTCGTGACGGTCGAGGATACCGGCACCGGAATGACGCCGGAGGTCCGCCGCCGGTGCCTGGAGCCCTTCTTCACGACGAAGGGCGAGCGGGGGACCGGCCTGGGGCTGGCCATGACCTACGGAGTCATCAAGCGCCACCGCGGCACGATCGACGTCGAGAGCCAGCCCGGTGAGGGGACGACGTTCCGCATCCGGCTGCCCGCGGGCGCGGACCGGCCGGTCGCGCCGCGCCAGGCGCGGGTGGAGGCGGTGCTCCGCCCGCTTCGGGTGCTGGTGGTCGAAGACGAGCCGGTGCCGCGCCAGGTCGTCGTGGAATACCTGACCGGTGACGGGCACATCGTGGAGACGGCCATGAACGGCCACCAGGGCCTCCAGCGCTTCCAGACGGGCGGATTCGACGTCGTCATCACCGACCGGGCCATGCCGCAGATGAACGGGCAGCTGGCCGCGGCCATCGAGCAGATGGCGCCTCACAAGCCGGCGGTGATCATGCTGAGCGGATTCGGCGATGAGGCCGGGCCGGCCGGCGAGCTCCCGCCGGGCGTGGACTTCGTGCTGGCCAAGCCCGTACCGCTCGAGCGGCTGCGGGACGCTCTCCGGCGGCTCACGTAGTCCGCCGAGCGCCATGCCGCCCCCCTCGCGACCACGTCCGCTTCCGGGCCACCTCCTCCTGGCCGCACTGCTGCTCGCGGCGCTGGCCGGGGTCGGGACCGAGGCGCTGGCGCACGGAGGCCCGGTGAAGGTGATCGAGGAGCGGTTCGTCGTGACGGTGGCCCTCTGGCCGGCGGCCGAGACCACGCGGCTCAGATTCTTCGTTCGCGACTTCCGGAGTGGCCAGGCCCCGGCGGAGGCCCTGTCCTTTCGTGCTCGCATCCTCGAGGACCGCTCGCGGGCGGTGGTCTGCGAGGGCGCGACCGCCCCGGTCCAGGACGGTGAGGCGAACCTGCTCTGCCGCCTCCCGGGCGACGGGTTCTACGAGGTGTTCCTGCAATTCTGGCGGGACGGCGAGCCGGCCCGCGTCTACGAGCCGGAGGACTGGCGCGTGTGGATCGGGGAGGCCGGTTCCGCGGGGTGGGTCTCGACCGCGGTGGTCGGGACGGCGGCGGTGACGATCGTGATACTCGGCGTCTCCTCGTGGCGACGCCGGGGTGACGGAAAGGACGGCACATGAAGGATCTCCTGACGACAGACATCAATGCCCGGTACGCCGACGCCCTGCACTATCCGGAGGTCGACCGGTTCATGATCCGGGTGCTCCAGTGGCACTGGGTGGCGCTCGTCCTCCTGACGCTGGGCAACACGGTGCTGCAGCTCGGGCGGTACTTCCCGTCCCCCTTCTCCTGGCGGGTGCCGTCCCTCGAGGAAGGGGCGGGCACGATCACGGTGGGGCTGCTCGCCACCGTGGTCCCGATCTGGGCGCGCCGCCGTCTGCGCAACCACTACGCCTGGCGCATCCTGGTCAGCGTGTCGCTGACGACGTACTCCTACCTGCTCGTGCTCATCAGCGGCGGCTCGATCGAGATGCACTTCCACTTCTTCATGATCATGGCGCTCCTGGTCGTCTACTCCGATTGGCGGCTCAACTGGCTCGTCCTGGTGCTCACCGCCCTGCACCACGGGATCCTCAACTACGTCCACCCCCAGTGGGTGTACTTCTACGGGCGGAACGATTTCGCCATCGTCGCGCACGGCCTCCCCGTCGCGGTGACCGCGGTGTTCACGACGCTGCTCTGCGAGAACCAGCGGCGCTCGGTGGCGATCCTCGAGGAGACGAGGCGCGCGCAGGAGCAGGACCTCGTCAAGCGGCGGGAGGCCGAGGAGACGCTCCGGGAGAGCGAGGAGAAATCCCGCTACCTCATCGACGCCGCCGCCGACGCGATCGTGTCGATCGACGATCAGAGCCGGATCCGCGAGTTCAACCGGGCGGCGGAGCGGCTCTTCGGCTTCACCGCCGCGGAGGTCGCGGGCGAGGCTCTCACGAGCCTGCTGCCCGGCCGGGTCGACGACGCACGCCGGGTCGAGCTCCAGCACTTCCTCGGGATGGCGGAGCGCGGGACGCCGAGCTGGCGGGACCAGCAGCTCGTGGGGCGGACGAAGTCCGGCCGGGAGGTGCCGCTCGAGGTGTCGTTCTCCCGGTTCGAGACGCACGGGCAGGTCTTCTTCACCGGGGTGCTGCGGGACATCACGCAGCGGAAGGCGATGGAGTCGGTGGTGGCCGCCGCCCGCGACCGGGCCATCGAGGCGTCCCGGCTCAAGTCGGAGTTCCTGGCCCGGATGAGCCACGAGATCCGCACCCCGATGAACGGGATCATCGGGATGACCGGCCTGCTCCTGGACACCGAGATGACGTCCGTCCAGCAGCACTACGCCGACACCGTCCGGAAGTCGGCCGACGCGCTGCTGACGATCATCAACGACATCCTCGACTTTTCGAAGATCGAGGCGGGGCGCCTGCGACTCGAGCCGGTGCCGTTCGACCTCCTGGTCGCGGTCGAGGAAGTGGGCGAGCTGCTCTCGGGCGCGGCCCGGGAGAAGGGGCTCGACCTCATCGTCCGGGTGGCCCCCGACGTGCCCCGGCACGTGGTCGGCGACCCGGGCCGCATCCGTCAGGTCCTGATCAACCTGGTCGGCAACGCGGTGAAGTTCACGGCCAGGGGCCACGTCCTGGTGAGCGTGGAGTGCGAGGAGTGCACCGGGACGGATGCCCTCCTCCGACTCGCCATCAGTGACACCGGGATCGGCATTCCGGAGGATCGCGTCGAGGAGATCTTCGACCGGTTCACTCAGGTCGACGCGTCGTCCACGCGCCGCCACGGGGGCACGGGCCTGGGACTCGCGATCAGCCGCGAGCTGGTGACGCTGATGGGCGGCACCCTGCGCGTCACGAGCCGGCCCGACGAAGGCTCGACGTTCTCGATCCGGGTGCGGCTCCCCATCGCGGCGGAAGGACCACGCGTCCTGCCCGCGGCGCCGGAGCTGGCGGGCATCCGCGTGCTCGTCGTGGATGACAACGCGGTCAACCGCCAGGTGCTGCGGGAGCGGCTCGCGAGCTGGCGGATGCGGGTCGATGAAGCGGCGGCCGCGGAGGCGGCCCTGGCCACGCTGCGGGCGGCCGCCGGCGCCGCGGATCCCTACGGCCTCGTGCTCACCGACTTCGAGATGCCGGACGGGGATGGCCTGGCGCTGGCGTACGCGATCCGTGCGGAACCGGCGCTCCGCGGCGTGGCGCTGGTATTGCTGACCTCGGTCGACCAGCAGGGCGGCGCCGAGCTGGTCCGCGCGGCCGGCTTCTCGGCCTACCTCGTCAAGCCCGTGCGCGTGTCGCTCCTGATGGACGCCCTGCTGGCCGTCTGGGGAGCGGGTCCGGAGCGCGGCGGGCTGGTGACCCAGGCGACGTTGATGGCCCAGCCGCTCGACCGGGCGCCCGCCCCGCGCGTGGTCGGGGTGCCGGTTCATGGCCGGGTCCTGCTCGCGGAGGACAATCCGGTGAACCAGCAGGTCGCGGCGGCGATGATCCAGCGGCTCGGGCTGCGGGTGGACGTGGCCGGGAACGGCAAGGAGGTGCTCGAGCAGATGGCGCTCCTGCCCTACGACCTGGTCTTCATGGACTGCGAGATGCCGGAGATGGATGGCTACGCCGCGACCGCGGAGATCCGGCGTCGGACCACCGGCGCCCCGCGCGTCCCGATCGTGGCCATGACGGCCCACGCCATGGAGGGGGATCGCGAGCGGTGTCTGGCCGCCGGGATGGACGACTATGTCACCAAGCCGGTGAACCCGGCGGTGATCGAGGCGGTCATCCGCCGCTGGATCCGCACGAGCGAAGATCGGAACGGGGGCGAGCCCATCGTCGAGGCGGCCGTGGTCCTGGACCCTCAGCGCATCACCCAGCTCCGCTCGGCGCTCGGGAGCGGAGACGGGTCATTGTTCCGCCGGGTGGTCGAGGCCTTTCTGGGGGATACGCGGGCGCGGCTCGCGGCGCTGCGCCAGGCCCTGGACCGCGAAGACCCGGCGGCCGTGCGCCAGCTCGCGCACACCCTGCGCGGCAGCTGCCTGAACCTGGGCGCCCTGCGCATGACCGAGGTGGCGACCGCCCTCGAGCGGGTGCCCGCCGAGGCGCGACCCGCGGGGGCGCCGCCCCTGGTCGAGGAGCTCGAAGCGGAGTTTCGCCGCGCCGAGCCGGCGCTCCTGGGCCTGCTCTAGTCCTCTTCCCGCCTTCAGCCCACGCGGGGGTCGAGGGCGTCGCGGAGCCGGTCGCCCACCAGGTTGATGGCGAGCACGGTGAGGAGGATGGCCAGACCGGGGAAGGTGGGGAACCACCAGGCCACGCTCACGAAGTCGCGCCCGAGGGCGATCATATGGCCCCAGGTCGGATAGGCGCTTCCCGTCCCCACCCCCAGGAAGGACAGGGCCGCCTCCTGCAGGATGGCCTGGGCCACCTGCAGCGTGGACAGCACGATGATGGACGAGAAGGTATTGGGCAGCAGGTGGCGCAGGAGCGTGCGCAGGGGGCTCGCCCCGATGGCGCGGGCGGCCTCGATGAAGTCCTTCTCCCGCAGGGCGAGCACCTCCGCCCGCACCACCCGGGTGTAGCGCTCCCACCCGGTGAGGCCCAGGACGAGGATGATGGTGAGCAGGCTGGGGCCGAGCGCGGCCACGAAGGCGAGCGCGAGCAGGAGCTGGGGGAAGGACAGCATCACGTCCACCACCGTCATGATCGCGGTGTCCACCCGTCCCTGCAAGAAACCGCTCAGGAGCCCCAGGGTGACCCCCACGGTCAGGCTGACCAGGACCGCCGAGATCCCGACGATCAGCGAGACGCGAGCGGCGTGGATCATGCGGCTCAGGATGTCACGGCCCACCTGGTCCGTGCCGAGGAGGTAGGTCGCCTTGCCCCCCTCGGCCCACACCGGCGGGGTGAGGCGGCGGATCAAGCTCTGGCGCGTGTGCTCGTGGGGAGCCACGTAGGGCGCGAAGATGGCGGCGCCGATGACGACCAGGAGGATCAGCGCGCCCGCGATCGCGGCCGGGTTGCGCACGAACTTGCGCCAGACCCGAGAGCGCTCCGCGACGTGGGCGAGGCCGGCCGCGGCGTCCATCGGCGGCGCGAGGGTACCGATGGCCATGGCGCTCAGCGCACCCGGATCTGCGGATTCAGGTAGAGGTACAGCATGTCCACCGCGAAGTTCACGAGCACCACCATCAGGGCGATCAGGAACACGCCGGCCTGCACGATGGGGAAGTCGAGCTGGCGGATCGCGCCGATGATGAGGCGGCCCAGCCCGGGGACCGCGAAGACGGTCTCGGTGATCACCGCGCCGCCCAGGTTCAGGCTGAACTGCAACCCCGCCACCGTGACCAGCGGCAGCGCCGCGTTGGTCAGGGCGTGGCGGCAGATGACGAACCACTCCGAGACGCCCTTGGCCCGCGCGGTGCGCACGTAGTCGAGGTTGATGACTTCCAGCATGCTCGAGCGGACGATTCGCAAGAGGAGAGGAGTCGAGAAGGTGGCCAGGGTGGCCGCGGGCAGGATCAGCGCCGCCCAGCTCTCCCAGCCCGAGACCGGCAGCACGCGGAGCTGGACCGCGAAGAGCAGGATGAGCATGATCCCCGTCCAGAAGACGGGCATGGAGGTGCCGAGGAAGACGATGAGCGTGGCCGTGTGATCGAAGACGGAGTTCCGGCGGATCGCGCTCACGATGCCGATGGGCAGCGCGATGGCCAGGGACACCGCCATCGCGAGCAGGGTCAGGAGGACGGTGGTCGGCAGGCGGGCCAGCACCAGCGGCAGCGCCGGCTCGCGGTGAAAGAAGGACTGGCCGAAGTCGCCGCGGGCGATGTTTCCGACGAAGCGGGCGAACTGCACGGGCAGCGGGTCGTTGAAGCCCATGGCCTGGCGCAGCGCGGCCCGGTCGGACTCGGGCGCTTCCGGCATCATGAGCGCGACCGGGTCGCCGCTCGCCTGGAGGATCGCGAACGTGACCAGCGACACGCCCACGAGCACCACCAAGAGGCGGGCGACCCGGCGCACGAGCACGGTCAGCACGGCGACCGCCTTACCCCAGCCCGAGCGCGGCGCCTCCGGGCCTACCTGGCCGCGGGCTTGGCGTCATAGAGCCACAGCCACTCGTCCGGTCGGGCCGCGTACTGCACCTTCTTCGAGATGCCCAGGGTGTCGTACTGGGTCCACAGGAAGATGGACGGCGCCTCCTCGCGGATCATCTGCTGGATCTGGGCGTAGAGGCGCTTGCGCTTGGGCTGGTCCACGCTCGAGCGCGCTTCGTCGATGAGCTTGTCGAGCCCCTCCACGCGCGCGTACCATTTGCCGATCCAGCCGCCCGGCTCGGTGTGGTAGAGCGGGTGCAGCACCGCGTCGGCGTCGAAGACCGAGTAGTTTCCCCAGGTCCCGTAGGCGCCATGGGTGGCCTTGCCCTCGGCCTGGAAGAACTTGTTCCACGCCGGGCCCGGATCCCACATGCGCGGGGTCGTGCGAATGCCGACCTCGGTGAGCATCTGGGAGACGGCCTCGAACGACGGGCGGTCCGCGACGGACGAGCTGTGCAGCGTGATGTCGACCCCGTTCGGGAAGCCGGCCTGGGCGAGGAGCTCCTTGGCCTTCTTCTGGTCGAAGGGGTAGGGCTTCACCTCGGCATCGAAGCCGAAGGCGGGCGGCTGCACCGTGGTGGCGACCTGGGTGCCGAGTCCGGCCATCAGCTTCTGGATGACGGTCGGCTTGTCCACCGCGTAGTTCGCGGCCTGCCGCGCGGCCTTCTTGTCGAACGGGGGAACGCGCATGTCCATCATGACGTAGTGAACGCGCAGGATCGGCGTCGAGGAGATATAGGCCTGCGGGTGGGTCTTGAGCTCCGGCACGATGTCCGCGGAGACGTTCCGGATGATGTCCACCCCGCCCGTCTTGATCTCGGCCACCTGGGTGGCGGTCTCGGGGACGGCGCGGAAGATCAGGTTCTTGAACGCGGGCTTCCCGCGCCAGTGCTGGTCGAACGCCTCGAGGCGGATGAGCTGGTCCCGCTTCCACTCCACGAACTTCCAGGGGCCGGTGCCCACCGGGGACGTCGTCCCGAAGGCCTGGTCGCCCACCGTCTCGACGTGCTTCTTGTTCACGATCGGGAAGAACACCAGCCGCTCGAGCAGCAGCGGGAAGGGCTTGTCGGTGATGAGGTGGACGGTGTCCGCGTCGATCACCTTCACTTCCTTGATCGCGCGAATATTGCCGTACTGGGGCGACTTCTTGGTCTGATCGATGACCCGGTCGAACGAGTACTTCACGTCCGCCGGGGTCATGACATCCCCATTGTGGAAGCGGACGCCCTTGCGGATCTTGAACTCCCACTGGGTGTCCGAGATCGCCTTCCACGAGGTCGCCAGCGACGGCTCGAACTGGAGCTTGATGTTCCGGTGTAGCAGGGAGTCGAACATGTTGATGTTCACGAGGATCCCGACCCGCTCGAAGTGCATGTGGGGATCGAGGGTCGGGGCGTGGGACACGAGGGCGACGGTCAGCGTGTCCTTGGCCTGGGCGGAGACGGGGGCGGTCGCGGCGGCCAGCGCGAAGAGCGCGAGGACGAGGACGGCGGCCAGTGGGGCGCATCGCTTCATCGGGGGTTCCTCCTCATCAGCGGATCGGGATGTGGACGAGGGCGGCGGTGACCTCAAAGGCTTGTCGAGCCTATACCACAGGCCCCCCGGCCAGCACAATGCCCCGCCGCGGCGGCACGATTCCCCTGCCCTCGTTCCCGCGGTAAGGTGGCCCAAACCGGAGAAGCCCATGCGAGTGATCACCCAGCTACCAAACGACGATCTCCGCCGCGCGCAGGCGGCGGCGCGCGTGGCCGAGGCGGCCGGCTTCGACGGGGTCGTCGCGCTCGAGAACGCGCACGGCCCGTACCTGCCCCTCGCGGCCGCCGCGCTGGCGACCGAGCGGGTCCAGCTCGGCACCGCGGTGGCGATGGCCTTCCCGCGCAGTCCGACGATCACCGCGCACCAGGCCTGGGATCTCCAGAAGGCGTCGGGTGGGCGTTTCTACCTCGGCCTCGGCTCCCAGGTAAAGGCCCACAACGAGCGTCGCTACGGCATCCCCTGGTTGCCGCCCGCGCCGCGCCTGCGCGACTACATCGGCGCGGTGCGCGCGATCTGGCGCTGCTGGGAGCAGGGGGAGGCGCTCGACTATCGCAGCGCGCACTACACCCTGAGCCTGATGACCCCGAACTTCGCGCCGCGCCCGACCGGATTGCCCCGGGTGCCGGTCTCCATGGCCGCGATCGGCCCCGCGATGCTGCGCGTGGCGGGCGAGGTCTGCGACGGGGTGCGCCTGCATCCCTTCTGCACCCGCCGCTACGTCGAAGAGGCCTGCCTGCCGAGTCTCGGCGAGGGCCTGGACCGCGCGGCCCGCGGGCGCGGCACGCTCGAGGTCGTGGGCGGCGGCTTCATCGCGACCGGGCCGGACCGGGCCGCGGTGGCGCAGATGCTCGACTACGTGCGCTTCCGGTATCGCCTTCTACTGCTCGACCCGAGCCTACTGGGACGTCCTGCGCGTGCACGGGCTCGCCGCGCTCGGCGAGAAGCTCCACCGCTACCCGCGCGAGGGGCGATGGGACGAGATGGCGGCGCAGATTCCCGACGAGGTGATCGGCCTGTTCGCGGTGGTCGGGACCTACGACACCATCGTCGGCGAGATCGAGCAGCGCTACCGCGGCGCCGCCGACACGATCGCGTTCCCGACGTCGCCCGACGCCGAGCCGCGCGCCCTGCGCGAGGTGGTGGAGGGCATCCAGCGGATCCCGAGCGCGTTCACCGGCTACGCGGTCGGCTGGTGAGGGCGAGGTATTGATCATTCCTCCGAAGGGCGCCGCGTAGGCGCGAGAAAGGAGCTCACATGCGGCTCAAGGGAAAGAACGCGCTGATCACCGCCGGGGCCTCCGGCATCGGCCGAGCGGCCGCGGTGCTCTTCGCCCGCGAGGGCGCGGCGGTCGCGGTCGCCGACATCGACAAGGGACGCCTCACCGACACCGTGGCCGAGATCACCAAGGCGGGCGGCCGCGCCCACGGCATCCCGTGCAACCTGACCAAGGACGCGGACAGCAAGCGCATCGTGGGCGAGGCGATCGCCGCCCTCGGCGGCCTCGACATCCTCTGGAACAATGTCGGGCATCCCGGCCCCGGCCGCGTCGAGGGCGTGGACATGGACGACGTCGATCTCGCCCTGACGCTCAACTTGCGGAGCGTCCTCATCACCACCGCGGAGGCCATCCCGGCGCTTCGCAGCCGGGGCGGCGGCAGCATCCTCTTCACCAGCTCGATCGCCGGGATCTACGGCTCGCCGTTCAGCCCGGTCTACTCGGCGGCCAAGTTCGGCGTCACCGGGCTCACCAAGTCCTTGTCCATCCGGCTGGCCGCGGACAGGATCCGCGTCAACTGCGTCTGCCCGGCCCCGATCGACACCCCCATGCTCGACATCTTCATGGGCCGGCCCGACGTGGAATCGAACAAGCACGAGAACCTCGAGCGGATGAAGCAGGTGATCCCGCTGGGCCGGGTGGGCACGCCGATGGAGGTGGCGCAGGCGGGGCTCTTCCTCGCCTCCGACGACGCGAGCTACATCACCGGCGTCTCGCTGCCGGTGGACGGCGGCTACACCGCGCGGTAGCCCCGAAACCCTCTCCCCTCTGGGGAGAGGGCAGGGTGAGGGGTGAGGAGGACTCAGCCGGAGGCGAAGGCCCGGTCGAGGGCCTGGGCGAGGTCGGCGATGAGGTCGTCGGCGTCCTCGATCCCGACCGCGAAGCGGATCAGGTTGTCCTTGATCCCGATCTCGAAGCGCTCCTCGCTGGTGAGCTCGTAGAAGCTCATGATGGCGGGTTGCTCGATCAGGCTCTCGACCCCGCCCAGCGAGGCCGCGATATACGGGATGGCACAGGCATCCACCACGCGGGTGGCCGCGTCGAGGTCGCCCGCCACCTCGAACGAGACCACGCCCCCGAACCCGCGCATCTGCTTGCGGGCGATGGCGTGCTCGGGATGACCCGGCAGGCCCGCGTAGTGCACCGCCGCGATGCGGGGGTGCCCGGCCAGGAACTCGGCCACCGCCTGGGCATTGGTATTCTGGCGCTCCATGCGAAGCGCGAAGGTCTTGAGCCCGCGGACCAGCAGGTACGCCGCGAACGGGTCCACCACCGCGCCAGTGATCCCCTGCAGGCCCCGGATGGCGCCCACCAGCTCGGCCGAGCCCAGCACCGCCCCGGCCAGGAGATCGTTGTGGCCGCCCAGGTACTTGGTGGCGGAGTGCACGACCACGTCCACTCCCCACTCGAGCGGCCGCTGGTTGTACGGGGTCGCGAAGGTGGCGTCGATGACCGTCTTCACGCGGTGCCGCCGGCCGATGGCCGCGAACCGCTCCAGGTCGAGGATGCGGTTGTACGGATTGGTGGGCGACTCGCTCACCAGTACCCGGGTGGTCGGCCGGATCGCGTCCTCGAGCGCCTCGTAGTCGCCCGCGGGCACGGTGGAGACCTCGATGCCGTAGCGCGAGAGCGTCTGGTTCAGGAACTGCCGGGTGCGCCGGTAGCTGTCGTCGGTGACCACCACGTGGGTGCCGCGCGAGAGCATGGCGAAGAGCGCGGTGGTCATCGCGCCCATCCCGCTCGCGAAGAGCAGGCACTCCCCCGCCCCCTCGAGCGCGGCCAGCTTGAGCTCCGCGGTGCGCTGGGTCGGGTTGCCGTAGCGCCCGTACTCGACGCGCTCGATCTTGCCGTCGAAGTGATCCTTCAGCTCCTGGGTGTTGGCGAAGGTGTAGGTGGCGGTCTGCACGATCGGGGTGGCCAGCGAGTGGGCCGGCTTGGGGCGGGACTCGCCGCCGTGCACCGCGAGCGTGCTGGGGCCCACCGGCTTCCTGGTCGGGTCGATTGGCTGGGGCTCGGTGCGCTCGGCCATCAGGGCACCAGCGCCCGCGCCTTCTCGACGTGGCGCGCGATGGCCCGGGCGACCCGCTTGGCGTCGGCGGGCAGCTCGACCGGCTTGTTCCGGTAGGTCGGCTTGATGCCCTCGAGCGCCCCCATGTGGTAGGCCGCCTTCTGGTCGGCGAACTTGAGCCCGTTCGCGGTCGAGAGCACCACCACCCGCTCGCCGGAGCGGACGACTTTGCGGTCCACCAGCTTGCGGAGCGCCGCGAGCGCCACCCCGGTGTGCGGGCAATTGAACATGCCGGTGCGGTCCGCGCGCGCCGCCTCGTCGGCCAGCTCCTGCTCGGAGGCCTGCTCGACCACGCCGTTGAAGCGCTGCAAGGTCCGGATCGCGCGCTTGACGCTCACCGGGTTGCCGATCTGGATCGCGGTGGCCAGCGTCGGCTGGGCGACGATCGGCTCGAAGCGCTTGAAGTCCTCCTGGAAGGAGCGGTAGAGCGGGTTGGCCCGCTCCGCCTGGGCCAGGCAGATGCGGGGGAGCCGGTTCACCAGCCCCAGCTCCTGCATCATCAGAAAGCCCTGCCCGAGCGCGTGCACGTTGCCGAGGTTGCCGCCCGGGATCACGATCCAGTCCGGCACCTCCCAGTCGAACTGCTGGACGATCTCGATGGCCACCGTCTTCTGACCCTCGATGCGCAGGCTGTTCATCGAGTTGGCCAGATAGATGCGCCGCTCCTTGGTGATCTCCTGGACGATCGCCATGCAGCCGTCGAAATCGGTATCGAGCGAGAGCACGAGGGCCCCGTTGGCGAGCGGCTGCACGAGCTGGGCGATCGAGACCCGGTCCTTGGGCAGGAGCACCACCGAGGGGATGCCCGCCGCCGCGCAGTAGGCGCCGAGCGCCGCCGAGGTGTCGCCGGTGGAGGCGCACGCCACCGCATCGATGGGCGTCCCGCCCGCCATCATCTCCTTGACCAGCGACACCAGCACGGTCATGCCGAGGTCCTTGAAGGACCCGGTATGCGAGTTGCCGCACTGCTTGATCCACAGGTCCTCGACGTGGAGCTGCTTGCCGTAGCGGTCGGCCCAGAGGAGGTTGGAGTTGCCCTCGTACATCGACACGATGTTCTCGTTGTCGATGAAAGGCACCACCCACTCCTTCTTGCCCCAGACCCCGGAGCCGTAGGGGTAGATGTTCCGGCGGTAGCGGTCGTCGAAGAGCTGGATCCAGGCGGCGGCCGAGCGCGACCGCAGCGCGTCCATGTCGTGCTGGACCTCGAGGAGGTCCCCGCAGGTGGGACACCGGTAGATGACCTCCCGGAGGTCGAACTCCCCCGGGCAGCCGTTGATGCACTGGAACCACGCGTTGTACGCCATGTCCGGACAGTATAGCTCCGGGCGGGCGGGTCAGTCCCGGAAGTGGGGCATGACCTCCCGGGCGAACAGCTCCATGGACCGGCGGATCTTGTCCTGGGGCAGCCCGCCGAAGTTCATCCAGCAGAGCACGTGGCCGATGCCCATGTCGCGCATGGTCTGGATGTGGCGGGCCACCGTGTCGGGGGAGCCGAAGGCCACCGTCTCCGCCACCAGGCCCTCCCAGGTGACCTTCTTGAAGCGCTCCGCCGCGGCCCGGAACCCGGGCTGCAGACTCGGGTGCGCGTCCTCGATGCGCTCGGGCACCTGGAAGCGCCGCAGCGAGTCCTGGTACCACATCTCGGCGTCCTTGGCCTCGGCCAGGGCCCGCGCATCGGTGGCCGCCACGTAGATCTGGCGGGACACGCCCCAGTCCTTCATGAGCCCCACGATCTCGGCCTCGGTCCGCCCGTGCTTGCGCAGCGCGGTGAGGTAGCTGTCGCGCTGCTTGACGAGCTGGTCCACCGGCCCGGTGAGCAGGGAGTTCAGCATCGGCCAGCCGCGCGCCGCCGAGCTCTCGATCCCATCGTCGCTGCCGCAGACCTGGTAGATGGGCGGGTGGGGCCGCTGCCAGGGCTTCGGAATCACCCGGGCCTCGCCGATCGTGAAGAAGCGCCCGGCGTGCGCGAACCGCTCCTGGGTCCAGGCCTTAAGCATGATGTCCACCGCCTCGTCGAAGCGCTCGCGGTTCTCCTGCTGGGGCACGTGGTAGCCCTTGAACTCGGCCGGCCGGTTCCCCCGCCCCACCCCCACGTCGAGGCGGCCCTTCGAGATGATGTCGATGAGCGCCATCTGCTCGGCCAGCCGCACCGGGTGGTGAAACGGCAGGATGGCCGCGGCGAGGCCGATGCGCACCCGGCTCGTGCGCGCGGCCGCGGTGGCGGCCAGGCTCGCGGGATCCACCGACAGGCCGTAGTCGATGAAGTGGTGCTCGGTCAGCCAGATCTCGTCGAAGCCGAGCTCCTCGGTCCACGCCATCTGCTCGAGCTCGCGGTGGATGACCTCGGCGTGGGTGAGACCCGGCGCGGCCTGGAAGAAGTAGAAGGTCCCGAAGCGCATGGGGTCGGCTCCTGTCAGCGAACGCGGGCGAGGAAGTCGAGCAGGGCGCGGTTGAACTCGTCGGCGGCCTCGACACAGGAGCAGTGCGCGGCCTTCGGGATCACCGTGAGCTCCGAGCCCGCGATGCGCTCGTGCATGGCGCGCGCCATCGTGATATCGGTGCCGCGGTCCTCCTCGCCCACCAGAATCAGGGTTGGGCAGCGGATCGCGCGGATGTCCTCGCGGAGGTCGCCGTAGCCGATCGCCTGGATGGCGCCGACATAGCCGACCGGATCCGTGGGCGCGAGCATGGCGCGGATGCGGGCGATGACGTCGGGCCGCGCGGCGCGGAACGGAGCGGTGAACCACGCCTCCATGGTGCGGTCCAGGACCCCGTCGATCCCCTTCGTCTCGGCCACCCGGATCCGGTCGTCCCACATGGGCTTGCACTCGGGGCCATACGAGGCGGTGGTGTCGGCCAGGACCAGGCTCCGGACCGCGCGCGGGAACTTGAGGGCCAGGGTCATGCCGATCAGCCCGCCCATGGAGAGCCCGACGACGTGGGTCTCCGCGATGCCGAGGGCCTGCAGGAGGCCGTGGAGGTCGTCGGCCATCTGCTCGAGCGTGTAGGGCGCCGGCGGGACGCCGGAGCCGCCGTGCCCGCGGATATCGTAGCGGAGCACGCGATAGCGGTCCTTCAGCGCGGCGGCCTGCGCGTCCCACAGGTGGAGATTCGCGGCGAGCGAATGACTCAGCGTGACCACGGGCGCGCTCGGTGGCCCCTCGAGCTCGTACTGCGTCATGATGCCGTTCGCGGTGGTCTTCATGGGGCGGAATTATAGCGCATCGCTTGACACTCGGCCGCCTGCCTCGCAGTATCCACTGCATGGAAACGAAGGTCGACGAGATCGCTCCACGGATCTACCGCCTCTCGACGTTTCTCCCCGCGGTGGGCCCGAAGGGCTTCACCTTCAACCAGTTCCTGGTGGACGCCGAGGAGCCCCTGCTCTTCCACTGCGGGCAGCGGGCCCTGTTCCCGGCCGTCTCCCAGGCCGCGGCCCGGATCATGGACCTGCGCCGGCTGCGCTGGATCGCCTTCAGCCACATCGAGGCCGATGAGTGCGGCGCCCTCGGCGAGTGGCTCGACGCCGCCCCGGCCGCCACCGTCACCCACGGCGCCATCGGCTGCGCGATCTGGCTCAACGACCAGGCCCCGCGGCCGCCCCGCGCGCTCGCCGACAACGAGGCGCTCGACCTGGGCGGCCGCCGGGTGCGGCGCCTCGACACCCCGCACGTGCCCCATTGCTGGGACGCCGGGCTGCTCTACGAGGAGACCACCGGCACGCTCTTCACCAGCGACCTCTTCACCCACGTGGGCAATCCGGCCGCGCTGATCGACGGCGACCTGATGGGCCCGGCGATCGCGGCCGAGAAGCAGTTCGGCTACACCGCCCTGACCCCCGCCACCGGCGCCACCATCCGCCGGCTGGCCAAGCTCGAGCCGCGCACGCTGGCGGTGATGCACGGCTCGTCCTTCTCGGGGGCGGCGGCGCCGGTGCTGGAGACGCTGGCGATGTTCTACGACGACCGCCTGCGCAAGGCGACGACCCCGCCGGCTTGACGTTTCGCGATCAGCCGGCCTCCTCCCCGGGTGGGCGAGCGCCCGGCCGCCGGGATCGGCGCAGCCGACCCACTTCCTGGATGACGAGCTGGACGGAGTTGGTCGACGTCCAGTACAGGACCATGCCGGCGGGGAACGTGTAGAAGAGCAGAAAGAACAGCAGCGTCATGCCCATCAGGTTGCGGCGTTGGCGGCGAACGAGAGACGGCGTGAGGACGGCCGAGCGGAATCCCAGCAGGGCGGCCAGCGATGCGCTGCTCATCAGGAACGGCAGCAGGTTCAGGTGACAGCCGAAAAAGGGCAGACACCCCGGCAGCCGGAGCAGCGCGTCCGGCCGCGACAGATCCTGGATCCAGAGAAACGAGACCCGGTAGAGATCGAAGTCCTCGGCGAGCATGTCGAAGACGGCGATGAACACGGGGATCTGGATCAGGAAGCCGACCAGGCTCTTCAGCGTGTAGAGCGGATGGACGCCCTGTTCACGGTACAAGGCGACCGTGCGCCGGGCGCGCTCCTCACCCCGGTGCGCCGCCTTGATGGCGTCGATGCCGGGCTGGAGCCGCGCCTGCGTGGTGTTGACCTGCTCCTGCAGCCGCTCGGCCACCGCGGTCAGGGGCAGGAGGAGGATCTTGACCGATACCGCCAGGGCGATGATCGCCACGCCGGGATCGCCGACGATCGCGGTCAGCCCGCGGAGCAGGGACAGAAGCGCCAGGCTCAGCGCGCGCAGCCAGGACCAGAGCCCGGAGAAAAGCATCGGCTCGAGCGGCGGATCCGCGCGAGCCAAGGCACGGCGCTCCAGCGGCCCGGAATAGAAGGTGTAGCGCCACGAGAGCGCGTCCGACGCGTCGGAGACCAGGGCGATGCCCGCGCCGGAGCGCGGCGCGAGGGCGGCGGCCCCGTCCGGACGCAGGAGGATCGCCCAGTACCGGCTGCGAACCCCGGCCCAGCCGCCGGCCCGAAGCGACACCGGATCTCGGCCGTCGGCGCCGAGAACGCGGACGCGACCGTCGGCGACGACCACCCGCTGCACGCGCTCGAGCAGCGCGGCGAAGCCGGCGGCCGGGGGCGGGAGGAGATCATGGCCCGCTTCGAGCTCCAGCTGGAGTCGTCGGTCGGTCATGAACGCGGCCGCGTCCGGGCCGAGCAGTCGCACCGTCATCACGACCTCGTATCCCTCCTTGGAGACCTCGAACGACTTCGCGAGGCGGACGCGGTCGCCCGGCAGGTCGGATTGAAACGTGACGCGCCGGGCGCGGGCATCCTCGGTGACGACGGCCGTGAAGCGGAGACGCTGGAGATCCACGGCCGGACCGGGGCCGCGGAGGCTCAGCCGCGCCTGCGGCGGGTCATCGGCGCCGGTGAACCGGACCGTGGCGCCCGATGCCCCGTCGGCCTGCGCGCAGGAGGGATGGCAGGCCCGCCAGGCCACTGGACTGGCGCCGTCGAGGTCGAACACGAGGTCGAGCTGGTCGGTCGTCAGGCGGACCCGAGCGGTGCTTGTCTCGCCGGCCGCGACGGGGCTGGCGATTGCGCCGGCGAGCAGGAGCAGGCCGAGGAATGGGCCCGTCGGGCGGTTTCGTCCAGCCATCAACGGAAGAACCGGCTCATCTCCTGCTGCGCGGCCCCCAGGCCGGCGCGTGGGAACGTCGGGTGGGCCACCAGCCGGTAGTCCCGATCCCGGATCTCGTAGCTGGCCGGATACACGATGGTCACCCGCTCCGACTCGATCAAGGCGAACTCGCTGTAGCTGGCCGCGATGAGCCAGTCCCACTGCCCCTCCGAGAAGAGATCCCGGCCGCTCGCGTAGTCCGCCGCCGGATTCGCGCAGCCGAAAAGCCCGATGACCAGGGTCGGCGCCACGTCGTTGTGCGACGTCCGCCGCGCCACGCGCCCCGCCGGCCGCCCGGGCCAGCCCAGCACCAGGGGCGTATGCATCTGGTAGCCACTGTACGACGTGCCGTGCCCCGTGAACCCCTGCCCGTTCTCGTCGAACTCCATGCCGTGATCCGACGTCACGAGGACCACCGTGGACGCCAGCAGTTTTCGCCGCTCCAGATCGTCGAGCACCTGCCCGACCAGGGAGTCCACGTAGTGCACCGCGGTCAGATAGCGGCCATACCGGCGTCGCTGTGTCGACGCGCCCGGGGCGACCGGAGTCACCGGGGGATAGTTGTCGGGCGGCTCGATCGCCACCGCGGCGTTGTAGTACAGGAACCCGAAGAACGGCCGTGCCGGGTCCCGGCGATCGAGCCAGCCGTACCACTCGTCGGTCAGGGTTCGGTCTCTCCCGCTGGACCCCGGGTAGGACGAGCTCGTCCGCAGGCGCAGATCGGGTACGCCGGCCAAGGCCGTCCGATCGAGCCCCACCCCGTCGTACACCGGCGAGCTGACGAACAACCCGAGCTGGTAGCCATGCTGTCGGAACAGGTCCATCACCACCGGCGGCCGGGCGAGGTTGGCGAAGGCGTCCCAGTAGGTCGCAGGAAGGCCGTAGAACAGCGAGAACATCCCGGCCCGCGAGGAGTTGCCGCCGCTGTAATGCCGGTCGAACCGGATCGCGCCGCGCGCGAACTCGGCCAGCCGCGGCGCCACGGCCGGCGTCAGCGCATCCGCCCGCATCGCGTCGATCACCACCAGCAGCATGTTGAGCCGCGGCCCCCGGGGCTCGCACCGCAGGGGCGCCAGCGGGTAGCGCAGCTCGCCCGCCGGCGTCCCGCCGAGGGTGGCGACGAGGGATTGCTCCCGCGCTCGCGCCCGATCCACGAGGCCCAGCCTGACCTGCAGCTTGGTGGCCTGCAGGGGATGGTAGAGCGGCAGGTACCGGGTGAACGAGGTCACCGGCACGTCGTAGCGCGCCTCCGCCCACGCGTGCATGAGGTGGCCCGCCACGAAGCACGCCCCCAGACCCAGCGCCAGATACCGCCCGATCCGCCGCCCCGGGGCCAGCGCGGTCCGCTGCCAGACCCAGCCCGCCAGCATCCCCTCGATCGCTACGCCCACGACGACGTACAGCCCGAGAAAGCCCCACGTCGGCGGCGCCAGCAGCATGATCGTCAGGGCATTGAGGTGATACCGGTTCTCCGCGAAGACCAGACTGTCCAGCAGCAGCAGGCCCGCCCCGATCCCGCCCAGCACGACCCCGAGCGGCACCACCAGGCGCGGCCGCGGGTACAGCAGGATCACCGGCATCAGCACGAGCAGGCACGGGAGGTAGGCCAGCGCGCTCACGTGTCCCACGTAGGCGAGACCCGCGTAGCCCCAGGCCACCGACGGCGAGAGCCGTACGTAGAGCCACGGATACCGCAGCCCGATGATCCCCAGGAGGGCCGCGTTGGCCACCGCGAACCAGCTCGCCCACCGCAGCAAGCGCCACCTCGAGCTCACCGCGATCCGCCCCCCAGGCGGCCCACGCTAGCGGGCAATCCCGAGGGCGCCGATGCCCGCCCGCTCGTCCGCGATGCGGGCGATCTCCCGCGCCCCCACCTCGACGCTCCGGCCGAAGTTGAACGCCCATTGCTCCCGGAACGCGACACTGCGCTCGCGGAACTCCCCCGCCCCGCGGATCAGCTCCGCAACGTACTGCGGGGCGTCCGCCAGACGGTCGAGCGGCAGGATCCTCCCGAGCTCCCAACGGATACGCATCTCCATCGGCTCCAGCCCCAGCTCCGCGTACTTCGGGTTCCGCACCCGTGGCGGGACATCGACGAAGAGCACCGGCTTGCCCAGGCCAAGGGCGTACTCGATCGCCATCGCGGACCAATCGCTGATCAAGAGGTCGGACTCCAGCAGCGAGGCGCTCTCCTCCATCCGGTCCACGTGCTTGAAACGCGGATCCGCCCCGAACCGGGCGACCAGCCTCTCCACGAGCCGCGGGGCGAGGCGCGCCGTCTGGTAGTGCGGGCGCAGGATCACGCGGATGCCGGCGCCGAGCAGGGCCGCGATCAAGGGCTCGCCGCAGACGTGCAGGGTCGACTGCTCGCCCCACGTGGGCGCGAGCAGCACGGTGGCGGGATCCGACGGCTTCCGCGGCGGGGTGGTCGCGATCTCGACGAGCCGCTCGAGCCGCGGATAGCCGCGGGGGAACAGGTGCTTGGGCGGCAGGCCCCTGAGCTGCTCGCGCCGGCGGATCTCCTCCACGTGGTGAGGCCCCGCGCACAGGAGGCTGTCGTAGTGGTCGTAGGAGTTCTCGTGGTCCACCATGTGTGTGCTGCCCATGCTATGGAACACGTAGACATAGTGCACGGGGTAGAGCGATCGCTTGAGCTGGAAATTCCCCAGATCGAGCATGGTCAGGACCATGACGTCGGCCTTGAGCGTCTGGAAGAGCCAGGTGCACACTGCGCCGGCGCCGACCCGAAACGCGTGAAGCCGGCCGCTCGGCGCGGACGGCAGCGCGACGGTGGGCTCGGAGGTGACGTGGCAGACCGGCCGGGCGAGCGTCTCGGTCAGGAAATCGCTGAGCGGCTGGAGATGATGCCAGTCCTGATGAGTCTCGGAATAGAAGACGATATTACGGTCGGGCGGCGGGACCTTCCGGAAGCGGCGATAGCTGCTCCACTCCCGCCAGATCGTCATGCTGCGTCGGGGGGGCTACTTGTCTGCGGGAGGGGCACCTTCCACCGCTCCCGGCCTCTTGCCGCGAAACAAGCCGGCGAGCCGGTACCAGAACATCTTGACGGCGAGGCCGACCGCCGCCGCCACTCCGATCACGGCCGAGAGGAGCATGCTCCCGGTTCCCGGATCGAGATAGGCGTACGCCGGGGACGTGACCGACAGGCCCGCGGCTAGCAGGAACCCGATCCGAAGCGCTCGACGGAGCATCATCCGTTGTGCTCCTCTCAGACGCGAAAGGTGTAGGTCCGGGTGGGATCGCGCTCGATATCGGGGGGAAAGTTCTTCCGCTTGTCGGCGTAGTAACGCTGGCGATGATCCCCCGCCGAGCGCCGGTTGTAGGTGATGTAGAGCACGCGGCGACGCTCACTGGTGAGGTTCGGCGCCGAGGCGTGCGGCGTGTAGGAATCGAAGAACACGACGTCACCGGCCTGGGTCGGCACCGGACGGGCCTCCATGCGGCGCATGTCGTCGGCGGTGAGGGGCGTCCACTCATCGCCGACGAGTCCCCGCGTGTGGTGTCCCGCGGCCAGCTCCAGGCATCCGTTCCCCGCGGTGGTGGGATCGATGCTGACCATCGCGGTGATGAACAGGTCGGCGTAGGCGCTCCAGCCCGCCTGCTGGTCTTGATGGGGCTTGAAGCCGTCGCCCCCGGGCAGCTTGAAGTTGATCTTGTCCTTGAAGAGCACGGCCGGCTCGCCGAAGAGCCGGGACGCGAAGCCGCGCAGCTT
>WNFD01000719.1_pt1 | contig 32947 bp, 33 predicted proteins | sample 5400491 | NCBI WGS metagenome assembly WNFD01 (sample SAMN13153343, study PRJNA577476) | soil metagenome | isolation source: 120 cm saprolite under Douglas fir tree site 2 hole 2 replicate 2 | place: USA:California | collected 2015-04-18 | reverse complement strand
GGGCTGGATCCGCCGTTCGAGGTCAGGTCCGCAATCTCGGCCTCGGCCTTCGCCTGCCGCACCCATACCTGGGCGCTCCCGATCAGCAGGTCGCCCGCCTGGAAGAGGGTCGTCGCGAGCCCCTTGGTCTCGGGGTCGTTGACCAGGCGGATGTATCGACTCCTGAAGTTCTCCCGCTGCCGTCGGAAGCTCTCCATCTGCTTGGCGAAGGTCTCAGCGGTGAAGGCACTCGGGTCGGCGAGCTGCTTACCGACCTGCTGCAGGGTGCTCAGGTGGGACTGGAGCCCCTGACGATATTCCTGGTGGAACCCGTCCTCCAGCGAAAGGAGCGGAAGTTGATCTCGGGTGATCTGGTTTCGCAGGCGGAGAAGGCCCTGGTTCGCCTGCTCCATACACTTCATGTTCGTCCAGAGAAGCTGCCCGTGGGCCTCGGCTTCCGAGGCGCGCCCCGCCGCGCTCGCGCTCTGCTGGGCCGCTAGCGCCTGCCGCGCCTGCGTGCCGCAATCCATCTTCATGGTGTTCAGGCGCCGGAGTTCCGCCCGTACTTGCTCGTCGGAGAGTCTCTCGACCTGAGGCGTCGGAGGGGTAGCCCCCGGGATCGTCACCGTAGGTTCGGCGGCTGCTCCCCAGGACGCGGAGAGGCCGATGGCAGTCACGACAGCCGCGACCGTGACGAGCAATGAACCATGAGTCATCCGTGTGCCCTTTCCTGTAGCCGGGCCAGTGGGGGAGGTGGCGACCTTGCACGCCTGTGCACCTCTGTCCCAGCAAGAGGCGAGCCATGCGCATATCAGGGAAGTCTCGAGGTTATGGCGCCAGTACAGACTCCAGGCGTCGAAAATCCGCCAGCGAGTACGTCCTGGGGTTCCGGGCCTGACGTCGTGGGCTTCGGGCGAGGTTGCTAGGGCTTACCTTCGTGTCCGGCGGTATGGGTGGGCCTGCATCACGGCCCCGCCGCGGGGGTTGTCTCTCCCGCGTCACTCGGGCGGGCCTCGGTCGCCTGGCGGACCAGCTCGCCGATACGCGCGATGACGGCCCGGAGCTGGTCCCGCTCCATCGAGAACGCTTCGGCTTCCTGGCCGAGGCGGAGATTCTCGGCGCGCAGCTCGTCGATGCGGCCAGCCTGCGCGCCGGCCTGTGCCTTGAGCTGTTCGATCTCTTGCGCCATCCCGGCGAGGCGGCCCTGGAGCTCGCCGAGGCGCTCGACCCGTTCCTGCCAGAGGGTGAACAGCTGCCGGCCTTCTTCGACCCACGGGGCGATGCCGACCTGGACGGAACTCTCCGGAGCCACCGTCTCAGGGTGGGCGTCCCGTCGCCGGGTCCGGGCCGCGAGGGCCATCCCGACCAGGATCACGATGAGGAGAACGACGGCCGCCACGAACAACATGGCGGCGGGGTCCGCGGCGACTGCGGCGACCCAGCCCTTCAGGCGAGGCATTATGCGGGCCCGCTCGGCTGACCCGGCGTGGCTCTGCTGGTGTGCTGGCGCACGATTCCCTCCGAGTGGCCCACCTGCTTCTCCTCAGAGGGCGTACTGTGGTGCCGGAGTATAAGCAACCCTGGCTCCGCGGTCAACCCGACGGAGCTCGAGGCCAATTCATGAGGATCGCCTTCGCGCTGCTGATCCTGGGTCTGTGGCCGCATGACCTCCATGCCCAGGCTTTCATTGCCTCACGGGCCCACCCCGAGTTCGGCATCGGACCCCTGTTCGTGTCGGTGTCGGTCGGCAAGGACGACGTCAGACCGGCCCATCGTCCGGTGACCGTCAGCGTGACCTGGAACCTCGTTCTCCCCGAGCACCGCACGGCGACCGACATTGCCCAGGACCTCTACCTGCTCTGGCCGGGCGAAGTGCCGGGGGCGGCAGGGGACGAGAGGACGGATCCTCAGCTGCGCGCTCAGGTGGACGCTCTGGGGTTTCGGGCCAAGGAATCCGGCCGACTCCGTCTCTCGGGCGTTCGGCGCTCCGATCTGGGGACCGGGGCGGAGCTTCGACCGCTCGGGGAGGCTCCATTCGTGACCTTCGGGGAGGGCGGTGCAGTCCGCGGGGCCACCGGAGCGACCGTGATCCGGATCCCGTGGGTACCGGAGCTAGGCAGTCCGGATTGGCTCGTCCGTCTCCAGATCCCGGTGCGGGACGTCATCGTGCCCAGGCCCGTGACGTGGATCGAGGACCTGTTCTGGGGCCGGTGGTATGTGGTCACGCTGGCATTCGGTGACCTGGATTCTCTCGCGCTCTACCCGTTCTACTTCGGGGTCCGGGACCGGGTCGTCCCCGTGGCCCGAGACTTCTCCATGCTGCTGATCGACTTCGCCGACGCTCGTCGCCTCCGGGTCGACGAGACCATCCCCGCGTCGGCGCTCCGACGGGAGGGCGAGCGCCGCGATGACCGAGCGACGATCTCCGTCGCACTTGCCCCGTCCCAGGGCCTCCGTCCCCAGCTCTTGAAGGTCCACTTCACCTACGCGGCCCAGCGGCTGCCCGCGCGGCCCCTCCTCGTCTCCGCGGCCCTCGTGGTCCTGGGCGGCACCCTGCGCTGGCTGTTCACACCGGCGATGGCATTGATGGGGCGGACGTTGCGCGCGCGGGTCCTCCTCGGCCGCACGGCGGCCGGCCGGCACCACGGCACCACGCCGTCACCGCAGGCCCTGGCCCGGATCCGCCCCGGCGAGACGACGTACGAGGACGTTCGACGCCTGGTCGGTCCGGGAGCCGAGGAACGGGTGAGCCTGCCCGCCCGCCAAACCCGGACGGTCGTGTACCGGGAGCGCCGCGTGATCCCGCGCCGAGGCTGGTCGCTCGGCTGGGTCGCGACCGTTCGCTACTGGGATGTCGAGGACGACGAGGTGGAGATCAGCTTCGAGGGCGATCGCGTCCGCGACGTGCAGGCCGGGGTCCGTCGGTCGCGGCGCCGTCAGGGATAGCCAGCATTCCGGTCGCCGGCTGGTATGCTTCCCCCGTGCCCCATATTCTCGTCGTCGACGATGAGCCGGACGTCCGGGAGCTGGTCGAGACGCTCCTGGCCGGCCAGGGCTACGAGATTCACGGCGCCGACGGCGGGAAAGCTGCGCTCGAGCGGCTCGCGCAGCACAGCTACGACGTCGTGGTCAGCGACCTGCGAATGCCGGACGTGGACGGAATCGCGGTCTATCGGGCGGTGCAGAGCCAGCCGACCCCGCGGCCGGCCATCGTCTTCATGTCCGGCTTCACCAATGCGACGGAGTTCGTCCCGTTCCTGCGAGAAACCGGCGCGACGGTCGTGGCGAAGCCATTCGACGTCCACGAGCTGCGCAGCGTTGTCCGGCGCCTCGTCGAGGAGAGGTAGCGCCCGGCCTACTCCTCCTCGTCCTCATCGGGCAGCGCCTCGATCAGGCTGTCGAGGGTCATCTGGGCGAGGAGGAGACACATGCGGCCCTCGTCCGGCGCCGCGAGCGTGGTCTCGATCGTCCGCACCGCGCTGCGGAGCCCGTCCACCTCCTCGGAGCGAAGGTCGAAGCGCGGCTCGTGGTCCACTTGAAACCGCATGCGCGTACCGCTGTCAGATTCGATGGTGATCGTCATCGTCTCCATTGGGATTGTCCCCTTCCCTCCCGAAGCCCTGGGCGGATTCCAGCCCACCTTACAGGCGACCCCTCCGATGTCAAGACGGGCCGGCCCACTGCCGCCCGCGCACCCCCCTTGACCTCCCGCGGGGCGAAGAGCACACTCCGCCCATTCTCCTCGGTAACCTCGACCCCTGGCAGAGGAGGCCGTCATGAAATTCATGCTGTTCGTCTTGCCCACCGTGCCCGGCACCCTCGAAGATCGCAAGCGGCTTCGGCCCATCGGGCGGAACAACGAGCGCTACCAGCAGATGCTGGACGAGCTGCGCAAGCTCGCGGTGTTCGCCGACGACGCGGGCTTCGACGTGCTGGCCACCACCGAGCACCATTTCCACTCCGAGGGCTACGAGACGTCGGTCGCGCCGCTCCTCATCTACGCCGACCTGGCCGCCCGCACCAAGCGCATCAAGTTCTCCCCGCTCGGGCTGGTCCTGCCGTCGTGGGATCCCATCCGGGCCGCCGAGGAGCTGGCGGTCCTCGATCATCTGACGAAGGGGCGCATCTACGCCGGGTTCGCCCGCGGGTACCAGGACCGGTGGGTGAACGTCCTGGGCCAGCAGTATCACGTCACGGGGGCGCCCATGGACGGCTCCTCCATCGACAACCACAACCGGAGGGTCTACGAGGAAACGGTCAAGGTGATCAGGAAGGCCTGGACCGAGGAGGCGTGGGACTACGACGGCGAGTACTACAAGGTCCCCTATCCCTACAAGGAAGGGATCCGGCGCTGGCCGGTCGCGGACTGGACGCGGCAGTACGGCGCCCCCGGGGAGATCGACGACGAGGGCGTCATCCGGAAGATCTGCGTCGTGCCGAAGCCCTATCAGCAGCCGCACCCGCCGATGTTCCAGCCATTCTCGGTGAGCGAGACGACCATCCGCTACACCGCCCAGTCGAGCATCGTCCCCTGGATCCTCGTGGCCCACCCGCCGGACTTCCAGCGCCTGTGCAAGGTCTACCAGGAGGTCGCGGGCGAGAACGGGCGCAAGCTCGGTCTGGGCGAGAGCGTGGGCGCGTTCCGGGCGGTGCATTTCGGCAAGACCGAGGCCGAGGCGGTTGCGCTGCTCCGCGACACCAACTACGCTGGATTCCAGAACTACTTCGGGGGCTTCGGCTTCTGGGAAGCCTTCCGAACGCCCGAGGACGCCGCGAAGTATCCGCTCGATCCGTACACCCCGCTGCCACCGCCGGAGTGGACGGTGGACCGGATGCGCAAGGTCAAGTACGCTCTGGCCGGAACGGTGGACCAGATCAAGCGGGAGGTCGAGGCGCTGCAGAAGATCGGCGGCCAGGGCGATCTCGAGTGGTTCGGCTGGTTCTTCGATCAGGGCTTCATGTCCTGGGACGAGGAGGAGCGGCAGATGGAGCTGTTCGCCAAGCACATCATCCCCGCGTTCCGGTAGGCCGGCGCGGGCGACAGGAGCGCGGCATGGCGGAGGTCACGCTCGGCATCGGCAGCTCGCACAGCCCGATGCTGAGCACCCCCTACGAAGCGTTCGCGGGCCTCGGCGATCTGGACCGGGCACGCCTGCCGGAGTTCGCCGCGAAGGCGCGCGCGAGCGCCGCGTGGATCGGCCGCGAGCTCCAGGCCGACGTGACCCGGGCCCGCCACGAGGCGACGCAGGCCGCCATCCGGCAGCTGAGCGCCGTCCTGGCCGAGGAGGCGCCCGACGCCGTCGTCGTGATCGGCGACGACCAGAACGAGTGGTTCGGTCCGGACAACCAGCCCGCCCTCTGCATCTACTGGGGCGAGTCCGTCCAGAACCTGCCGCCGCCGCGCGAGGGCGTGCCGCCCCTGCGGCGGCTCTCCTACTGGGGCCTCTACGGCGACGGGACGAACCGGACGTTCCCGGTGGACGCGGCCCTCGGCCGGCACCTGGTCGAGGCGCTCACGCGCGACTTCGACTTCGACGTCGCCCACCTGCGCGTGCAGCCGCGCCACGGGCCCTTCGGCCACGCCTGGAGCTTCGTGCACCAGCGGCTCATGGGCGACCGCGTGGTGCCCATCGTGCCGGTGCTGCTCAACACGTACTATCCGCCGAACCAGCCGACGCCGAGGCGCTGCTTCCAGCTCGGGCGGGCGATCCGGCAGGCGATCGAGGCCTGGCCAGTCGGCAAGCGCGTGGCGGTCCTGGCCTCCGGCGGGCTCAGCCACTTCTTCGTCGACGAGGAGCTGGACCGCCACGTCCTCGACCTGCTGGCCAAGCAGGACGGCGAGGCGCTGAGCACGCTGCCGGCGGCGAAGCTCGAATCCGGCAACTCCGAGATCCGCAACTGGATCGCGACGGCCGGCGCGGCCGAGCACCTGGCGATGCGCCTCGTGGACTACGTCCCGAGCTACCGCTCCGAGGCCGGCTCCGGCGTCGGGATGGCGTTCGCGGTCTGGCAATAGGGGAAGGCGACAGGAGGCCGCCCATGCTCTCGAGCGAAGACAACGAGCTGCTGTGCCGGATCGGACGCGGAACGCCCATGGGCGAGCTCCTGCGCCACTACTGGATGCCGTGCTTGCCCTCGGCCGAGCTCCCGGCGCCCGACTGCCCGCCGAAGAAGGTGCGCCTGCTCGGCGAGGACCTGGTCGCGTTCCGTGACAGCCGGGGCGAGGTCGGGCTGCTGGCCGCCAACTGCCCGCACCGCGGGGCGTCGCTCTTCTTCGGCCGCAACGAGGAATGCGGGCTCCGCTGCTCGTACCACGGCTGGAAATACGACGTCACGGGACGCTGCGTCGACATGCCGAACGAGCCGGAGGAGTCCACCTTCAAGGACAAGATCCGCGCCCGCGCGTATCCGTGCCGTGATGTCAACGGCGTGATCTGGACCTACATGGGGCCGCGCGAGACGACGCCGCCCTTGCCGGCCTTCGAGATCAACACCCTGCCCGCCGCGCAGGTCTATCCCCCGCTCATGATGCTGGAGGAATGCAACTGGGTGCAGGCGCTCGAGGGCGATATCGACTCGTCCCACATCGACTTCGTGCACGCCAAGCGCACGCCCGACACCAAGCAGCGGGGCACGTTCCACCGGGACAAGCGCCCCCGCCTCGAGGTGCTACCGACGGACTACGGCGCCTGCTACTCGGCCCGGCGGCGCTCGGACGTCGAGGGCCTGTACTGGCACCGCATCACCCAGTTCATCCTGCCGTTCTACTCGATGATCGCGGCGAGCGATCCGCACATCGTCTCGGCGCGGGCCTGGGTGCCCCTCGACGACCATCACAATCTCCAGTTCGTGATGCGCGCCCGGCTCGACCGGCCGGTGACCGAGGAGGAAGCGCGGCAGGTGCGCGATCCCTTCGCCTCCTGGGGCGGCTACGTCGAGTCGGGCGGTGATCCGCGCCGCCGCTTCTACACCGCCGCCAACATCCACAACGACTACCGGCAGGACCACGAGCTGCAGAAGGAGCTGACCCTCGGCATCCCGTTCCTCGGCAACCTGCAAGATCGCGCCATGACCGAGACGATGGGGCCGATCTACGATCGGACGCAGGAGCACCTGGGCACCACCGACGCCATGGTGATCCTCGTGCGGCGCCGGCTCATCGAGGCCGCCCGGGCGCTGCGGGACCAGGGCGTGCTTCCCCCGAACGTCGACGACCCGAACCTCTGCCGGGTGCGGCCGGCCTCGGCGGTCCTGGCCGACGGCGCGAGCTGGATCAGCGCGACGGAGAAGGCGCGCCAGTCCGACGCCGGCGTGCCCATCGCGTGGGTGCCCTTCGTGTGATGGACGACCGGAGGCCGCTCGCCTACTACGAGGCGGTGCCCTACCTGCTCGTGCTCGAGTCGGTCGAGCGCGGCGGCGAGTGGATTCGCCGCGCGGAGCATCCGGAGCTGCCCGGCTGCGTCGCCGAGGCGCCCTCCGCCCTCGAGGCGCTCGACCGGCTGGAGCGGGAGCGGCTCCGGATGCTGCGGCAGATGTGGGACCGCGGCGCCGCGATCCCCGTTCCACGGCCACCGCTCCGGCAATCCGAACGACGCTAGGCCCAGCGCCCCTGGCAAGGAGACCGCCATGCTGGCACGCGACGACAACGAGCGAGTGACCCGGGTCGGGCCCGGCACCCCGATGGGCGCGACCATGCGCCGGTACTGGCTGCCCGCGCTGCTCGGGTGGGAGCTGCCGGAGCCCGACTGCCCGCCGGTCCGGGTGAAGCTGCTGGGCGAGGAGCTCGTGGCCTTCCGCGACAGCCGCGGCCGCATCGGGCTCCTCGACGAGCGCTGCCCGCACCGCCAGGCCTCGCTCTTCCTCGGGCGCAACGAGGAGTGCGGGCTGCGCTGCGTGTACCACGGCTGGAAGTTCGACGCCGACGGCCAGTGCGTGGACATGATGAACGAGCCCCCGGAGCTGGCCTTCGCGGCCAAGATCCGCACCGGCGCCTATCCGACCGTGGAGGCGGGCGGCATCATCTGGGCGTATCTCGGGCCCGCGGTGGAGCAGCCGCCGCTGCCGCACTTCGCGTGGACCCAGGCGCCGCCCACGCACCGCCACGTCTCGAAGGTGATCCAGGAGAGCAACTGGCTCCAGGGGCTCGAGGGCGGCATCGACACCTCGCACGTGCCCATCCTGCACCGCGTGCTCGCCACCGGCTCCTCGCGGCCCGGCTTCAACCCGGCGGATCCGTTCGTGCGCGGCGGGGCGCCCACCCTGGAGCTCGACGTCACGGACTACGGCTACCGGTACGCCGGCCTGCGCCCCCTCGCGGACGGCGAGATCCACGTGCGCGCCTACCACTTCATCCTGCCCTTCCACCAGATCCGCCCGGCCCGCACCGGCTCCGGGGCGCGCGGGTTCTCCGGCGCGGCCGGCCACATCTGGGTGCCGATGGATGACGAGACCACGATGGTCTACAACTGGGAGCACAGCACGACCGAGCCGCTCACCGACGAGGACCGGCTCGAGCGGCGGCTCGGCAACGGCCCGCTCGACGTCGACCAGACGACGTTCCGCTCGAAGCGCAACCGCGAGAACAACTACCTGCTGGACCGGCGCGTGCAAAAGACCGAGACCTTCACCGGCATCGACGGCGTCAACGCCCAGGACCGCGCGGTGCAGGAGAGCATGGGTCCCGTCGTCGATCGCACCCGCGAGCACCTGGGTCCCGCCGACCGCGCCGTGATCCAGGCGCGCCGGCTGCTGCTGCAGGCGACCCGCACGGTCGAGGCCGGCGGGACTCCGCCGGGGGTCGAGGCGACCTACTACCCGCTGCACCCGGCGGAGGCGGTGGTGCCCAGGGACACCGACTGGCGGACCCTGCTCGCCGCCGGCGCGCCGCGGGCCGACGTGCTGCAGCGGGCCTAGCCCGGTCGACGAGGCCGGGAGCCTCGGCGGCCGAGCCGGCCTCAGTCGGTCTCGATGGGCAGGCTCGGGTCCTTCGCCCACTCGCCCATGGAGCCGTCGTAGAGCGTGAGGTCGTCGAAGCCGAGCTGGTGCAGCAGGAAGAGGTCGATCGTCGCGGAGATGCCGCCCCCGCAGTAGGCGATCACTCGCCGTTTCTTGTCCACGCCGGCGGCGGCGAAGCTGGCCAGGGCATCGGCCGGTGAGACGAAGCGCTTGGTCGCCGGATCGATCAACGTTGCCGCCGGCACGTTGACCGAGCCCGGCACGCGACCCGGCCGGCCGTAGCGTGACGGTTCCAGACCTCGGTGGAACTGGGGGCCGAGCGCGTTCACGGTGACCGTGCGGGGATCGCCGATCGCGGCCTTCACCGCGGTCTTGTCGACGAAGCGCCCCGGGCGTGGGCGGGGCGTGAAGGTGGCCGACGGATAGCCTTTGGGATCGCCCGCCTCGATCGGCCGGCCCTCCGCCTGCCAGCGGTCGAAGCCGCCGTCGAGCACCGCCGCGCCGTCGAAGCCGAGCGAGCGCAGCATCCACCAGAACCGCGTCGCCCACATCATGGTGCCGATGCTGTAGAGCACGACGCGGGCGCCGTCGCCCAGGCCGTGCCGGCCGAAGGCGCGCGCCAGGGACTCGGCCGGCGGCATCATGAACTTGAGCTTCGTGTCGGTCGCGGAGAATTCTTCCTGCAGGTCGAGGAAGTCGGCCCCCGGGATGTGCCCGGCGACGAAGGTCTTCCAGCCCGCGACCGCCTTGTACGGATCGTCCGAGCCGGGATCGGGCGGCTCGAGATAGGTCGTGCAGTCGTAGACGCGGAGCCCGGGCTGGCCGAGCCGAGCGGCCAGGTCGTCGGTCGAGGTCAGCGCGCCGGGATCACCGAGAGGCTTCATGCGGGGCCGGGCCCGAGTCTGCCACAGGGCGTCGCGGGCCGTCCACAGCCGGGCGCGCTCGACTATAATCGCCGTCGGAGGAGCCCCCATGACCCCGACCACCGGAGTGAAGTCCCCGCAGGCGCTCGCCGAGACCCGACGCTGGGCCGCGCCGGGCTCGAAGTCGGCCGCGCTCTTCGCACAGGCCCAGGGCGTGATGCCGGGCGGCAATACGCGCACCACCGTCTACATGGCGCCCTACCCGCCGTACGCGGCCTCGGGCGACGGCTGCTGGATCACCGACGTGGAGGGCGATCGCCGGCTCGACTGCCTGAACAACTACACCGCGCTCATCCACGGGCACGCGCATGCCGCGATCGTCGAGGCGGCCACGCGGCGGCTCGCGCTGGGCTCGTCGTTCCCGCTGCCCACGCCGGAGGAGGTCGAGCTGGCCACGCTGCTCTGCGAGCGCCTGCCCTCGGCCGAGCGCGTGCGCTTCACCAACTCGGGGAGCGAAGCGGTGATGATGGCGATCAAGGGCGCGCGGGCCTGGACGGGGCGGCCCAAGATCGCCAAGTTCGAGGGCGCCTACCACGGCTCCTACGACTACGCGGAGGTGAGCCTCTCCTCCGCGCCCGGGGAGTGGGGCAGCCTGGTCGCGCCGGCCAGCACCGCCTACTCGCGCGGCGTGCCACCGGCAGTGCTCGACGACGTGGTCGTGCTGCCGTTCAACCACGCGGAGCTGGCGGTGGCGCGCATCGAGCGCGAGGCCAAGTCTCTCGCGGCCGTGCTCGTCGACCCGATCCCGAACCGGGTGGGGCTGATCCCGGCACAGCGCGACTTCCTGCGCGCACTGCGCGAGGTGACGGCGGCCCACGGCATCGCGCTGATCTTCGACGAGGTCATCACCTTCCGCGTGGGCTACCGCGGCGCCCAGGGCGTGTTCGGCGTGACGCCGGACATGACCACGCTCGGCAAGATCATCGGGGGCGGCTTCCCGGTGGGCGCGGTGGCCGGCCGGGCCGAGGTGATGGCGGTGTTCGATCCCACCGGCGGCAAACCGGCCGCCCCGCACGGCGGCACGTTCAACGCCAACCCGGTCACCATGGCCGCGGGCCTGGCCGCGATGCGCCTGCTGACGCCGGAGGCCTTCGCGAAGCTCGACGAGCTGGGAGCCAAGCTGCGCGGCAGCCTCGAGGCCTGCTTCAAGCGCGCGGGGGTGCCCGGCGCGGTCACCGGCCAGGGCTCGCTCTTCCGCGTGCACCCGACCGACCGCGAGCTGGTCGACTACCGCAGCACGCGCACCACGCCCGAGGAGGAGGCGCGCCTGCACCGGATCATCCGCGGACTCATGGAGCGCGGCGTGCTGATGTCGATCACCGGGCTCGGCTGCCTCTCCACGCCGATGGGCGACGCGGAGCTGGAGAGCCTGACCGAGACGTTCGCCGCGGTCCTGGGCGCGGAGCGCGGAGGCCACTGAGCTCGACCGCCCCGCGCCCTTGACACCTCCTGGGCCGGCGGGTAACGTCGGCTCGCTCGGTCGCCCGCCCTCGTCGTCAAACAGGAGGCACCATGTCGCCCTCGCCGCTGGCTCCATCCCGGATCGGCTCGCTGCTCGCCGTCGCGCTGCTCACGCTGACCGGGCTCGCCGCGGCCCAGGGCCAGCCGAAGCCCGGCGGCACCTATGAAGTCGCCTACGACCTGAGCCCGTTCACCCTCGACGCGATGGCGGACACGATCAGCGCCAAGTCGCACATCGTCGACAACGTGCAGGAGGCGCTGTTCGCGCCCGACGCCGGGCTCGTGGCGCGCCCGATGCTGGTCGACCGGTGGACGGTGAGCCCGGACGGGCTCACCTGGACGTTCGTCCTGCGAAAGAGCGTCCCCTTCCACAACGGCGAGATTCTCAAGGCGGACGACGTGGTGGCCTCGCTCCGGCGCTGGCTCGGCCGCGACGGCACGTGGGCGCCGCATATCAAGTCGCGGCTCGAGTCGCTCGACCGGGTCGACGATCTCACCGTGCGGATGAAGCTCTCCAAGCCGTTCGGGGCCATGCTCGAAGCGCTCTCGATGGTCGAGGGCGTGCAGCCGGTCATCTTCCCCAAGTCGGTGCTCGACCGGTACCCGGGCGACAAGGACCGCGTGAAGGAGGAGGACGTCATCGGCACCGGGCCCTACAAGCTCGTGAGCTGGGAGCGCGACCGGCGCATCGTGCTCGCGCGCTTCGACCGCTACGCGGCCCGCAAGGAGCCGCTCAGCGGGTTCTCCGGCAACAAGACCGCCTACTTCGATCGCGTGCACCACAACTTCGTGCCCGAGGCGGCCGGCCGCGTCGCGGGCGCCCTCACCGGCCGCTACGACCTCGCGATCAACCTGCCGCTCGACCAGATGGCCCAGATCAAGGGCAACCCCGCGGTGGTCGCCCAGGTCAACCCCTACGGCGGCCGCACCGAGCTGACCTTCAACAGCACGATCGCGCCCTTCGACAAGAAGGCGATGCGCCAGGCGGTGGCGAGCGTGCTGGAGCCGGAGGAGATGCTGGCCGCGATCGCGCCCAAGGGGCTCTACACGGTCAACTCGAGCCCGTTCTTCCCGAACCAGTCCACGTGGGTCAGCAAGATCGGCTTCGAGACCTACAGCAAGCGCGATCTGAAGAAAGCGCGCGAGCTGATCACGAGCGCCGGGCTCACCCCGCCGGTCGCGATCACGGTCATCTCGGTGCCGGTGAGCATGCCGGGCGGGCGCCAGATCCAGGTGGCGGTCCAGCAGCTCGAGGAGAGCAAGCTCTTCAAGGTCGATCTGCAGATCATGGACTGGACGGTGATGGTGCAGAAGCGGTGGGAGAAGAAGCACAACGCGATGTACAACGCCTTCAACGTCTGGTACCAGAACGACCTGGTCGCGCCCACGTGGAACAACCCGCAGCACCCGGCCTCCGGCTTCCTGGCCAGCCCGGCGCGCGACGAGCTGCTCGAGCGGCGGCTGCAGACCACGAGCGCGGCCGAGATCGCCCGGATCCGGGACGACTTCCACCGCTGGTTCTGGGACGAGGTGCCCCTGTTCCCGTTCGGCAACTTCGCCACCCTCGACACGGTGGGCCCGCACGTGAAGGGCTCCCAGCACATCGGCGGCCCCATCTACTTCGGAGTCTGGTTCGACGGCAAGAAGTGAGGAGCTATCTCGCCCGGCGCCTGGCCAGCGCGATCCCTGTCATCCTGGTGGTGGCGATCGTCGGGTTCGTGCTGTTCCGCCTGACGCCGGGCGATCCGGCCGCCCTGCTCGCGGGCGACAACGCCAGCCGCGAGCAGATCGAGCGAACCCGCCAGCACCTCGGGCTCGACCAGCCGCTCCACGTGCAGTTCGCGCGCTATCTCAGCCGGCTGGCCCGCGCCGACTTCGGGCAGTCGATCTTCCTCGGCCGCCCGGTGACCACCGCGATCCTCGAGCGGCTCGAGCCCACCATCTCGCTGGCGATCGTGGCGGAGCTACTCGCCCTGGCGCTCGCGATCCCGCTCGGCCTGCTCGCCGCGGTGCGCGCGAACACGTGGCTGGACCAGGCCGCGATGGCCCTGGCCCTCGCCGGCCTCTCGATCCCCGCCTTCTGGCTCGGCCTGCTGCTGGTGTTCTCGTTCGGGGTCAAGCTCGGCTGGCTGCCGGTGGGCGAGTTCCGGCCGCTGCGCGACGGCGTCGTCCCGTTCCTCCGGCACATGATCCTGCCCGCGATCTCGCTCGGCCTCATCCAGATGGCGCTCACCGCGCGCATGGTGCGCTCGAGCATGCTCGAGGTCCTGCGCGAGGACTACATCCGCACCGCCCACGCCAAGGGCATGACCGGCCGCGCGATCGTGCTGCGCCACGCGCTCCGCAACGCCCTGATCCCGACCGTGACCGTGGTGGGGCTCGGCTTCGGCGCGCTCGTGAGCGGCGCGGTGGTGGTGGAGACGATCTTCGCGCTCCCCGGGCTCGGGCGTCTCACCGCGAGCGCGCTGCTCAACCGGGATTACCCGCTGATCCAGGCCATCCTGATGCTCGTGGCGATGATCTTCATCGTCATGAACCTCCTGGTCGACCTCACGTATGCCTACCTCGACCCCCGCCTCCGGATCCGTTACTGAGCCGCGCGGCGCGGCGGTCTCCGCCCTCCGCCCCGCCGCCCGGCGGACGCGCCCGGGCCTCACCCGGCTGTGGCGCAGCCGCTACACCGTCGCGGGGCTCGGCATCCTCGGGGCCCTGATCGTCCTGGCCCTCTTCGCCGACCAGGTCGCGCCCTACGGCCCGAATCGCATACGGCCGACGGAGCGCCTGCAGCCCCCGAGCGCCGCGCATCCTTTCGGCACCGACGACCTCGGCCGGGACATTCTGAGCCGGGCCGTCTTCGGCGCGCGGCTCACCCTGACCATCGGGGCCATCGTGGTGCCGCTCAGCCTGCTGCTCGGCGTCCCCCTGGGCGTAATAGCCGGTTATTATCGAAGAGTTGACGGGCCCATCATGCGGATCGTGGACGGGCTCATGGCGTTCCCGGCGGTGCTCTTCGCCATCACCTTGATGGCGGCGCTCGGCCCGAGCGTGGCCAACGTGATCATCGCGCTCTCGCTCGCCTACGCGCCGAGCGCGGCGCGCCTGGCGCGCGGGTCCACGCTGGCGGTGCAGGCCATGACCTACGTCGAGGCCGCGCGCGCCCTCGGCGTCCCCGACCGGCGCCTCATCGCCCGGCACGTGCTCCCGAACATCTTCGCGCCGCTGCTCGTGCTGGCCTCGTTCACCTTCGCGGTCTCCGTGCTGACCGAGGCCATCCTGAGCTTCCTCGGCGCCGGCGCCCCGCCCTCGGTGCCGAGCTGGGGCACCATGGTCGCGGAGGGGCGCAACTTCATCGAGGCCGCGCCCTGGCTCATGTTCTTCCCCGGCTGTTGCATCGCCATCGTGGTCATGGGGCTGAACCTGCTCGGCGACGGGCTGCGCGACCTCCTCGACCCGCGCCTCCGGGGCGGCCTCCCGGGCAGCGGTCTGTCGTGAAAGCGAGGACTCCGTGGACCTGCTCGTGACCAACGCGAACGTGCTGACGATGGACGGCCGCGACACGCCCGCCTCCCCGACGCGATCCGCCATCGCGATCCACGCGGGCAAGATCGTCGCGGTGGGCCGCGACCAGGACGTGGCGGCCTTCCGGCGTCCCGGCATGCGCGTGATCGACGCGGGCGGGCGCACCGTGCTGCCCGGCTTCATCGAGCCGCACAACCACATGGTCGGCTACGGCACCGCGCTGATCGGCGTGGACGCGCGCACGCCGCCCAACGAGACCATCGCCGACGTCGTCACCCGCCTGCGCCAGGCCGCGGCGGCCTCGCCCTCGCACCGCTGGATCCTCGGGCGCGGCTACGACGACACCGGGCTGCGCGACATGCGACACCCGACGCGCCGCGACCTCGATCGGGCGTCGACCGAGCACCCGATCGTGATCTGGCACAACTCCGGCCACCTGCTGGTCGCCAACAGCAAGGCCCTCGCGATGGCCGGGATCACCGCGACCACCGCGGACCCGCCGGGCGGCCGCATCGGCCGGCTCGAGGGCAGCGCGGAGCCCGACGGCGTGCTCTACGAGGCCCCCGCGCAGACCATGGTGTCGCGGCTGATCCCGGCGTACGAGCCGGCCGAGCTGGCCGCCGCGTTCGCCCGGGCCCAGGACGAGTTCCTGCGCCAGGGCGTGACCACCATCCACGACGCGCACGTGAGCCGCCTCCGCGGCCTCGACATCCACGACACCTACCGGCGGATGCACGCCGAGGGCGCGCTCAAGCTCCGCGTGAACATGTTCATGCAGTGGGACTACCTGAAGGAGCTGGACTTCGCGCCGGTCCCCGGCTCGGGCGACGAGCGGCTGCGGGTGGCCGGCTGCAAGATCGTCTCCGACGGCTCGATCCAGGGCATCACCGCGGCGCTGCGCGAGCCCTACTACTGCAACGAGGGCGAGAAGGGCTGGCTCATCTACGAGCAGGCCGAGCTCGACGACATGGTCCTCACCCTCCACCGGCGCGGCTACCAGATCGCGATCCACGCCAACGGCGACGCGGCCATCGACTCCGTCCTCCTCGCGTACGGGCGGGCGCTTGAGACGATCCCCCGGACCGACCACCGCCACCGGATCGAGCACTGCCAGGTGTGCCATCCCGGCCAGCTCGAGCAGATCCGTCGGCTCGGGGTGATCCCCAACTTCTTCGCCAACCACGTGTACTACTGGGGCGACCGCCACCGCGACCGCTTCCTCGGGCCGGAGCGCGTGCAGGTGCTGGACCCGGTGGGCTCCGCCTTCCGGGCCGGCATCCGGCCGATGCTCCACTCGGATTGCCCGGTCACCCCGGTGAGCCCGCTCTTCTGCGTGCAGAGCGCGACGGCGCGCGTGACCAGCTCCGGCAAGGTGCTCAACGACCCGGAGCGTGTCGCGGTACGGGAGGCGCTCTCCACCGTGACCTCGAACGCCGCGCGCGGCGCCTTCGAGGAGCGCGTGAAGGGCACGCTCGAGGTCGGCAAGCTGGGCGACCTCGTGATTCTGGGCGCGGACCCGCTGAAGGAAGCTCCGCACGAGATCGGCAAGATCCCGGTGGCGGCGACCGTGGTGGGCGGCGAGGTCGTGTATCAGGAGGCCGCGATTGGATAGCGACACGATCCGGACCGACGCGCTGACGCTCGCCCGGCAGATCCGGACGAAGCAGGTCTCGCCCGTCGCGGTGGTCGACGCCGTGCTCCGGCGGATCGAGGCGCTCCAGCCGACGGTGAACGCGTTCATCACCGTGACCGCCGACGAGGCGCGCGACGCCGCCCGCCGGGCCGAGGCGGCGGTGATGGCGGGCCACCGGCTCGGCCCGCTCCACGGCGTGCCCTTCTCGGTCAAGGATCTGCTCTTCACCACGGGCGTCCGCACCACGATGGGCTCGCTGATCTTCGCCGACCAGGTGCCGGTCGTGGACGCGGTGCCCGTCCGGCGCCTGCGCGAGACCGGCGCCATCCTGATCGGCAAGACGACCACGCCCGAGTTCGGCCACAAGCCGCTCACCGACAGCCCGCTCTTCGGCGCCACGCGCAACCCGTGGGATCTCTCGCGCACCGCGGGCGGCTCGTCCGGCGGCGCCGCCGCGGCGGTCGCCACCGGCCAGGGGCCGCTGGCGCTCGGCACCGACGGCGGGGGCTCGGTCCGCATCCCCGCCGCCTGCTGCGGCATCGTCGGGCTCAAGCCGACGCTCGGGCGCGTGCCGCACGTGCACCAGGCCGACCTCTTCTCCTCCACGTCCTACATCGGCCCCATGGCGCGGAGCGTGGCGGAGACCGCCGCCTGCTTCGACGCGATCGTCGGCTTCGATCCGGGCGATCCCTACTCTCGGCCGGAGCCGCAGGACGATCCACGCGACGTCGCGGTGCGCGGGCTTCGCCTCGGGTGGCTCCCGCGGGTGGGCAATCGGCTCGTCGACCCGGAAGTGCTCGCGGCCTGCGAGGCCGCGGTGCGGCATCTGGAAGGCCAGGGCGCCCGCGTCGAGACCGTGGACGAGGACGTCTCGGCCTTCGAGCGGACCTTCCTGATCTCGCTCCAGGCCGGGCTGGCCGCCCGCGTCGGCCCGCACATGGCGAAGTTCGGGGAGAAGGTCGCGCGCAGCCTCCGCGAGTCCGTCGAGCGGGGCGCGCAGTGGTCGGCGGTGGACTGGGTCAACGCGCTCGGCCAGCGGACCACGGTGTATCGTCGCGTGCAGGCGCTCTTGCAGCGCTTCGACTTCCTGCTGTCGCCCACCCTCTCGCGGCCGGCCCTCGCCGTCGACCACGACCCGTACGAGCCGATCACGATCGCGGGCGAGTCGGCCGGGTCGATCCGCGGCGCCTGGTATCCCTATCTCTGGCCCTTCAACCTCTCCGGCCACCCGGCACTGTCGCTGCCGTGCGGCTGGTCGTCCGACGGCCTGCCCATCGGGCTGCAGATCGTCGGTCCCTGGTACGGAGACCGCCGCGTCCTCGCCCTGGCCGGCCACCTCGAGCGCGAGCGTCCGTGCGCGCGCCCGATGCCCCTCTAGCCCTCTCGCTCCGGAGACACGCCATGCCGCTCTCGCCCAAGGGCTTCCCGATTCTGTTGAGCTTCGACATCGACGCCGAGACCATGTGGACCGGGCGCGATCCCAAGAACGCCGAGCGGCCGATCGTGATGAGCCAGGGCGCGTACGGCTGGAAGGTGGGGATGCCGCGCATCCTCGACCTGCTCACCCGCTACGGCCTGCGGGTGACCTTCTTCGTGCCCGGCCTCGTCATGGAGCAGCGGCCCCACATGGTCGAGGCCATCCTGAAGGCCGGACACGAGATCGCGCACCACTCGTGGTCGCACGCCTGGATCGTCAATCTGACGCTCGAGCAGGAGCGCGAGGAGATGGACAAGGGGATCGAGATCATCACCCGCATGACGGGGCGGAAGCCGGTCGGCTACCGCTCCCCGGCGGCGGAGTTCAGCCCCCACACCCTGCGGATGCTCGCCGAGTACGGGTTCGGCTACTCCTCGAACTACTTCGACGACGACTCGCCGTATCTCCACCGGATCGACGGCAAGCTCACCGACATCGTCGAGTTCCCGTTCGCGTGGGTGCTGGACGACGCGCCGTTCTTCCAGTACTCGATCACGCTCCCCGGGCGCACCATGCAGGCGCCGTCCGCGGTGTTCGAGGCCTGGCGGCGGGAGTTCGACGTGCTCTACCGCGAGGACCGGTACTTCTGCCTCGCCATGCATCCCCAGATCATCGGCCGCCCGTCGCGGATCACCCTGCTGGAGGAGCTGATCCAGTACATCCTCGGCCACCCGCGGGTGTGGCTCGCGCGCTGCGACGAGGTGGCCGACGCGCTGCGGCCGGTCCTGCGCGCGGAGGCACGCGCGTGAGGCTCCGGGCTCGCCGGGTGCTCGTGACCGGCGCGGCCTCCGGCATCGGCCTCGCCATCGCGCGGCTCTTCCGGAGCGAAGGCGCCGGGGTGGCGATGCTCGATCGCGACGAGGCGGCGCTCGTGAAGGCGCAGGTCGACGGCGCGGCGACGCTGGTGTGCGACGTGGCCGACGAGCGGCAGGTGCGGGCCGCGGTCGCGCAGGCCGCGACCACGCTGGGCGGGCTGGACGGGGTGGTCAACAGCGCCGGCATCGACCTGATGCGGCCCTTCGAGCAGATGACGGCGGAGGAGTGGGCGCGGGTCATGGCGATCGATCTCACCGGGCCCATGCTCGTGTGCCACGCCGCGCTCCCGGCGCTCAAGCGGGCCGGGCGCGGGACCATCGTCAACATCGCCTCCGGCGCCGCCCTGCGCCCGCTCGAGCACCGGACGGCCTACTGCGCCGCGAAGGCCGGCCTCGTCATGTTCGGCAAGACCCTCGCGGTGGATCTGGCCGCCGATCATATCCGCGTCAACGCGATCTGCCCGGGCATCATCGACACGCCGCTGTTCCGCTCGTCGTGGGAGGGCGCACCGGACCCGGAGGCCGAGCTGGCGCGCATCCTCGACCGCTACGTGATCAAGCGGCCGGGTGAGCCGGAGGAGATCGCGCAGGCTGCGCTCTATCTCACCAGCGACGAGTCGTCGTTCGTCACCGGGGCTGCGCTCGCCGTCGACGGCGGGCGGACGTTTCACTGAGGCGGGTCCTCACCAGCGCGCCCCCTCACCCTGCCCTCTCTCCTGAGGGGAGAGGGTGGGATGCGGTCAGCCCACGAAGACGCCGCCGGAGGGGTGGAGGATCTCGCCGGTGAAGAATGCGGCGTCGTCCGAGGCCAGGAAGAGCGCGGTGCTCGCGACCTCGTCCACCGTGCCGTAGCGGCCCATGGGCGTGATGCTCATGGCCCAGCGGCTCCGGTCGGCGTCGCCGCGAAGCGGCGCGGTCATGGGCGTCTCGATGAAGCCGGGCCCGATGGCGTTGACCCGGATGCCGTGGCCGGCCAGCTCCTGGGCCAGACACTTGGTCGCCATCCAGACCCCGGCCTTGCTCACGCTGTAGGCGGCGCCCGTCGAGGGCATCTTCGACATGATCGAGCCCAGGTTGACGAGGCTCCCGCCCCGCCGGTTGGCCACCATCCAGCGGGCCGCCGCGCGGTTCGAGAAGAGCACGCCGTAGAGGTTCACTTCGATGACCGATCGGAAGGCCTCGGTCGGGATGGTCAGCATGGTGTAGGGCTTCGCCGACGCGGCGTCCGGGCGCGGGCTCGCCACCCCGGCCGCGGCCACCAGAACGTCCACCGCGCCGAACGCCTCGACGCAGGCGTCCACCATGGCGTCGTTGGCCACCTCGTCCGTGGTGTCGACCCGCAGCGCCAGCGACCTCTGCCCGGCCGCCTCCACGCGCCGGGCGGTGTCCTTGGCCGCGGCCTGATCCAGGTCGGCCACACACACCTTCGCCCCTTCCATCGCGAAGCGGACCGCGCACGCGCGCCCGATGCCACTGCCACCGCCGGTGATCACCGCGATCTTGCCTGCGAGCCGTCCCGCCATCGCTCTCTCTCCTTGTGGGTGTCCTTCGATGCGCCGTCCGATCCGCTCTCAGATCATCCACCGGCCGCCGTCGATCAGGATCGACTGCCCGGTGATGTAGCGCGCGTCGTCGCTGGCCAGGAACGCCACCACGCCGGCCACGTCCTCGGGCTCGGCCACGTAGCCCATGGGCACGCTGTTCCGCACCTTGTCGATCACCTCCTTCGGCAGCCGGTCGTGCGCGCGGGTGCGGATGGCGCCCGGGCATACCGCGTTGACGTTGACGTGGAACGGCGCCAGCTCGCGCGCCAGCGAGCGGGTGAAGCCGACCACGCCCATCTTCGCCGCCGCGTAGTCCACGAACCCCACGTCGCCGTAGAACGCGGACTCGGTCGACATGTTGACGATGCGCCCGCTCCGGCGGGTCCGCATCTCTTCGACCGCCAGCCGCGTGGCCCGCATGGTCGCGAGCAGCGAGACCTCGATGACGAAGCGCCACGTCGCCTCCTCCGAGAGGTGGAACAGGCTGGCCCGCTCGCGGGCGCTCTGGCCGACGTTGTTGAAGAGGATGTCGATGCGCCCGAAGCGCTGCCGGATGGTCGCGAAGGCCTCGGCCACCGCCCGCTCGTCGGTCCAGTCCGTCGTGATCGCCAGCACCTGCCGGCCGGCCGCCTCGGCCTCGCGGGCCACTCCATGCAGCGGATCGCCCTCGCGGTCGATCAGGGCCAGGTCCGCCTCCTCCCGGGCCAGGCGCAGCGCGGTGGCGCGGCCGATGCCGTTGGCGGCCCCGCTCACGAGCGCGATCCGTCCGGCGAGCCGACCTTCGACGAGAGCAGCCATGGCGTTCTCCTTCGCGCCGCGCACGGTCAGACGAAGCGGTGGAAGCCGATCCAGCGTTCGGCCACCGCGAGGCCGAGGCCGGTGAGCACGATCAGCATGGTCGAGATCGCGGCGATGGACGGATCCACCCCGTACTCGATGGCGGTGAAGATCTTCACCGGCAGCGTCATCTGGCCCGCGCCCAGGAGGAAGATCGACACCGGCACGTTGTCGAACGACACGATGAAGGAGAAGAGCGCCCCCGCCGCCACGCCGGGACGGATCAGGGGCAGGGTGACCGTGAAGAACGCGACCGGCCCGCTCGCGCCCAGCACGCGCGCGGCGTGCTCCAGCTCCGGATCGATCCCCTGGAGGCTCGCGGTCACCGCCCGGACCACGTAGGGCACCGTGATCACCATGTGGGCCAGCGCCAGCCCCACCAGGCTGCCGTTCAGATGGACCATCGCGTAGAACTGCAGCAGGGCCACCCCCACCACCACGCCCGGGAAGACGAGCGGCGCGTTCAGGAGCGCGGCGACGCCGGCGCCGCCGGCCACGCGCCGCCTCAGCAGCGCGAAGGACGCCGCCACCCCGGCCCCGAGCGATCCGATGGTCGCGACGAGCGCGAGCACCACGCTGAACCCGATGGCGTGCAGGTACTCGGCGTCGCCGAGCACCTGGGCGAACCAGTGCAAGGTCAGTCCGCGCGGCGGCACGGTGAGGTACGACGTGCGGCTCAGGGAGGCGAGCGCGATCACCACCACCGGCAGCATGAGAAAGCCCAGGACCAGGGCGACCCACGCCCGCAAGAGCCACGTCCGCACCCGGGCCGCGGTCACGCGCGCGCCCCCGTGCGCCGCGCGAGGCGGCTCGAGAGGTAGACCAGCGCCAGCACCATGGCCGTGAGCAGCAGCGACTGCGCGGAGCCCGCCGGCCAGTTGAGGCGCGCGAGGAACTCGTCGTAGATCAGGGTGGACATCACCTGGTAGGTGGGCCCGCCGAGCAGCCGCGGGGTCACCAGCGCGCTGATGGTCAGCACGAAGACGAGGATCGAGCCCGACAGGATCCCGGGCGCCGAGAGGGGCAGCGTCACCCGGAAGAAGGCGCTGCCCCAGGAGGCGCCCAGCACCCGCGCGGCGTCCTCCACGTCACGCGGGATGTTCTGGATGGCCCCGATGAGCACCAGCACCATGAACGGCAGGAAGATGTGGGTCAGGCCGATCAGCAGGCCGGCGAAGTTGAAGAGCAGCTTCACCGGGCCGTCCACCACTCCCAGCGCCTGGAGCGCCTGGTTCACGAGCCCGTTCTGGGCGAGCAGGGCGATCCAGCCGAAGGTGCGCACCACCAGGTTCAGCATGAGCGGGAACACCACCAGGATCGTCAGCCAGCTCCGCCAGCGCGAGCGGGTGCGCGCGAGGAAGAAGGCGACCGGGTAGCCGATGACCAGCGTGGCGCACGTCACGGTGAGGCCGAGCGCGAGGGTCCGGCCGATGATCTCGAGGTAGTAGGAGTCGGTCAGGAGCCGGGTGTAGTGGCGGGCGGTGAACCCGCCGGTGATCCCGACCAGCGGGACGTAGGGGCGCACGCTGGTCGGCACCATCATCCCCACCGGCACCACGAACGCGACCGTGAGGAGCAGGAGCGCGGGGGCGAGGAGCCGCCAGCCGGATCCGGGCGTCACCGCGCGCCTCCCGGGCCCGCGGCGCCGGCGGGGAGCAGGATCACGTCGTCGGGGCTCCACGCGACGTGCGTGCCGGATCCGCGCGCCAGCGCCGGCGCCGCCCCGGGCGCGGCCACCTCGAGCTCGCGCCCGTCCGCGAGCTGGATCACGTAGTGATGGGCCTGCCCCGCGAAGGCGTGGAAGACCACCGTCGCCGCGAAGTCGTTCGGGCGCCCCGCCGTGCCCTCCGCGCGCTCGAGACGGATGACCTCCTGGCGGACCACCGCGTGCACCCGCTGACCCACGACGAGCCCGGAGCGCGGGCCGGCCACCACCGAGAACCGGCCGCCATCGAGCGCGACGACGGTGGCGGTCGGTCCGGTCTCCACCACGGTACCCGCGAGGAAGTTCGCCCGACCGAGGAACCGCGCGACGAAGGCGGTGGCCGGGCGGCGGTAGACCTCCTCCGGTCGGCCGACCTGCTCCACGCGCCCGGCTTCCATGACCACCACGCGATCCGACAGGATGAGCGCCTCCGCCTGATCGTGGGTGACGAAGATCATCGTCGTCCCGAGCCGCTCCTGCAACCGCTTCAGCTCCACGCGCATCTCGTCGCGCAGGAGCGCGTCCAGGTTCGAGAGCGGCTCGTCGAGGAGCAGCACCTTGGGCTCGGTGACGAGCGCCCGGGCGAGGGCCACGCGCTGCTGCTGGCCGCCGGAGAGCTCGCGCGGGTGCCGGGCCCCGAGCGGGCCGAGGCGCACCAGCTCCAGCATGCGCTCGACGCGCGGGCCCAGCCGCGGCTCCCCCACCCCGCGCCGACGGAGGCCGAAGGCCACGTTCTCGAACACGGTCATGTGCGGAAACAGCGCGTACGACTGGAACACCAGACCGAGATTCCGCCGATGGACGGCGACCCGCGTGATGTCCTCGCCCGCCAGGACGACCTGTCCCCCGTCGGGCTCCACGAGCCCGGCCACCATGCGGAGGAGGGTGCTCTTGCCGCAGCCCGAGGGCCCCAGGAGGGAGAGGAACTCGCCGGGAGCGGCGTCGAGCGATACCTCGTCGACCGCGACCACCGAGCCGAACGACTTCCGGAGCCGGCGCACCCTGAGCGCCGGCGCGGCGCCGCTCACCGCCGGTGACGCGCTCGCGGCCACCTCGGGGTCAACGCGCGATCTCGCGCCCCCAGCGCTCCGACCACTCGGGGAATTTCTTCGCCACGAGATCGGTATCGGGGAAGAACATGCGCTGGACGAGCGGGCCATAGGGCACGAGCTTCGCCAGATCGGCCGGGAGCTGCACCTTCTTGTTGGTGGGGCCGGCGAACTGGCTCTGCCCGAAGCAGAGCTGGCCCTCCGGCGACAGGAGGACCGTGATGTACTTCTGCGCCAGCTCCCGCTTCTGGCTTCCCTTGGGCACCGAGACCGTGGGCACGATGCCGATCGCGCCCTCCGACGGGTAGGCCGCCGCCACCGGCACACCCTTGAGTGCGGCCGCGCCGGTCCGGTCCGTGTACCACACCGCGAGCGCGATGTCGCCGCGCTCGAAGAGCGGGATGATCTGGTCCGGCTGCGTGTACATCATCTGGATGTTCGGCTTGAGCTTCTTGATCGCCTCGAAGCCCGGATCGATGTTCTCCACCGAGCCACCGTTGAGGCGCGCCGCCGCCATCAGGAACTGCTGGCCGGCCGTGCCCGAGATGTCCGGGATGGCCAGCTTGCCCTTGAACGAAGGCTTCCAGAGGTCCGCCCACGAGGTCGGCGGCGTCTTCACCAGGTTCGTGTTGTAGGTGATGATGGTCCCGGCGAACATCATCGAGACCCAGTAGCCGTCCTTGTCCCGGGAGGCGTCGTAGAGATCGTTCCAGTGCTCGATCCGGGCGGGCTCGAGCGGCTGGAGCAGGCCTTCCGCCTTCGCCTGCTTGACGATCTGGCTGTCCATGTAGGCGACGTCGAGCTCCGCGCGGGCGCCGGCGGCCCGCAGCTTCGCCATGGTCTGGACGGAGCTGCCGAGCACGTACTTCACGGTGGACCCGGTGGCCTTCTCGAAGGCGGCGGCGTGGCACTTCTTCGAGTTGTCGACGAAGGTGCCGCCGAACGTCGCCACCACCAGCTCCTCGCCCGACGCGGGCCGGATCAGCGCGGCGGTGAGCAGGCACATCAGCACGGTCAGTCGCGACACCATCATGGTCGGGGGCTCCTCCCGGGGCGCGTGGTGGCGCGATTATTCACGAGCCGCGCCGACCAAGTCAACGGGCGATCGGGCCCCCGTTGCTCGAGCGCGCACGGCTCCGCTCCGTGAGGTACCATCGCCGCGATGGACGCCCAGCAGCTCCTCGACGAGCTGGTCCAGGCCGCGCAGCGGCTGGGCGTCGAGGTCCGGTCCGAGCCCTTCGAGACGCCCGCGGCGATGGGCGGCGGGCTCTGCGTCGTGCGGGGGGCGCACCTGGTGCTGATCGACCAGCGGGCGCCCCTGGTGGATCGCCTCCGCGCCCTCGCGCGCGCCCTGGGCGATCTGGGGAGCGAGGCGGTCTACATGGCTCCGGAGGCCCGCGAGCTGGTCGACGGGTCGCGCCCGGCGAGGCGTCTGACCCCGTCAGGGTGACTGGGTCTCGCGGCCTCGGTACGGGTCGGTCGGTGGACCGGTGAGGGTCGGCCGGCACTCGTAGATCCGGTCGCCGACCGCGTGCTGGAGGGCGTCGTCCACGCCGATCCGCCGCATGAAGGCGAGGGCCCGCGCGATCCGTCGTTTCCGCCCCTCGACGGCCTCGTCGCACGCATCCTTCGAGGCATAGGTCCCGCTCGCCGGCTCCCACGTGAAGCCGTTGACGGCCGAGCTGCGCCAGATGACGTACTGGTCGTTCGCCGCCGCGACCACGATGATCCCCACCAGGAGCGCCCCGCGCCAGCTGCCAGGCCCCACCGCCATGCCCTCCGTGGGACCGTGGTAGCACACCCCGGACGGGCCGTCCACGCGGAAGACCCCGTCCGGGGCCAGGCGGTCAGTTCGGCGTATCGCTCCGCGTGATCTCGCCGACCTCCTTGAACCGATCGCCCTCGACCACGTTGACGAAGATCACCGCGGCGGTGTTGTCGCCCTTGGCGTCCCAGGTGACCGGGCGCGCATACGCGATGCCCTGGTACTGGACCTTGCGGAGCGCGGCGACGACCTCGCCTCGAGCCGGGAGGCCGCCCCTGGCGCTCGCAGCCTGCCGGATGGCGGCGATCACGAGACGGGCCGAATCGTACGAGCTCGGCGCGTAGTTGGCGATCGGCCCGAACCGCTTGGTGTAGCGCTCCGCGAAGGCCGCGGAGCCGGGCACGCGGCCGATGGCCGGCGCGGCCGAGAGGATGAGCACCCCTTCGCCCCGGGTGGCGGCGCCGCCCGCGGGCTGGATGAAGCCCTTCACGTTCCAGCAGCCGTCGCCGCACGCGAAGAGCTGATTCTGGCCGCGCTCCCGCATCTGCTGGAGAAGATACGGCGCCTCCGCGATGCCGCCGAAGAACATCACGTCGAAGTCGGGCGGCAGGCCGGCGAGGAGCGCCTGGAAGTCGCGGTCGCCCACCTTCACCGTCGGCCGCGCCACCACGGTCCCGCCGAGCTTGGCGAACGCGGCCGCGAAGAGGTCGGCGAGGCCCCGGCCGTAGGCGGTCTGGTCGTCGACCACCACCGCCCGCCGCTTGCCGATCCGCCGGTAGAGATACCCGGCGAGGCCCGGTCCCTTGTGATCGTCCCGGTTGGTCAGCCGGAACACGTTCGGAAGCCCGCGGTCGGTGACGCCCGGGTTCGAGGACATCGGCGTCAGCATCGCGAGCCCGCACCCGGCGTACACGCTCGACGCGGTGATGCTCACGTTGCTGTTCACGTGGCCGACCACCGCGAGCACGGCCGGATCCTGGCAGAGCGCCGCGGCGCCCGCCTGGCCCTTCGCGTCGCTGGCCTCGTCGTCGAAGACGGCCGCCTCGAGCCGGGCGCCGAGCACGCCGCCGGCGCCGTTCTGCTCCTCGATGGCCAGCTCGACCGCGTTCTTCATCTCGACCCCGAAGGTCGCCGCGCCACCGGTGAGCGGCGTACCGATCCCGATCCGGATCACCTGCCCCTGGAGCTGCGCGGTCGCGGGGCCGCTCCACGCCGCGAGCAGGCCGGCCAGCAGGAATGCCACCGTGCGGATTCGCCGGGCCATGGTCGGTCCTCCTCTTTGAGCTCTTTGAGATGTTACCGTCTTACTCGATAATGATGGTGATAATACACAGACTGGTAGCGCAGGTGCTATAAGGCTGTCAAGGGAGAACCGGGACGCGTGGCCAAGCGATGGATCTTTCACCGGTCGGGCGGCAGCCTGTGCCTGGACCTGGCGAACACGGTGAGCTGGCGCCGGAGCCCCGGGCCCATCGAGCGGCTGCCGACGTACGGCGACCTGGTCGAGTGGGCCCGGCAGAGCGGCGTCGTGACCGCGCCCGCGGCCCGCACCCTCGAGCGGCAGGCCGGCCGGGAGCCGGCGGTGGCGGCCCGGATCCTCGCGCGGGCGCGGACGCTGCGTGAGGCGATCTACCGGGTCTTCGCCGGGCTCGCGGCCGGTCGTCCGCCGGAGCCGGCGGACCTCGCGCTGCTCGATCGCGAGCTCCACGAGGCGTTCCGGGCTCTCCATCTGAGCCCGGCGCGCTCGGGCTTCACCCTGGCGTGGCCGCTCGACGACGGGCCGCCGCTCGCCCTGCCCCTCTGGGCGGCCGCGCGCTCGGCCGTCGAGGTGCTGACCTCGGCCGACCCGCGGCGGCTCAAGACCTGTCCGGCCGCGCGATGCGGCTGGATCTTCCTGGACGTCACCCGGAGCGGGACGCGACGCTGGTGCGCCATGGAGGCGTGTGGCAGCCGGGCCAAGGCCCGCCGGTACTATGTCCGCCAGCGGGGCGGGGCCGCCGCATCGTCACCCCGTCGGACGGCTAGAGCTCCCGGAGCCGCGGGAGGACCTCCTTCGCGAAGAGCTTCAGGCCCTTCGTCGCCTCGCCGTGCGTCATGAAGCCCGAGCGGCTCGCCAGCACGAGGTGCTCGAACGGCCCGACCCGCTCGCGATGCTCGAGGATCTGCCGGTAGACGCGATCCGGGTTGCCGGCGAACATCAGGCCCTTGGCCATCGCCTGCTCCGCGGTGATGCCGATCAGGCCGGCGGCCGGCCGCGCGGCGGCGGGCACCCCGGGCCGCGGCTTCGTCGTGTAGAGCGCGGGCGCGAGCGCGGCCGGCACGGCCCCGGGCAGGAACTTCGAGTACTGCGGCGCGGAGCGGAGCCCGGCGTTGAGGAACCAGAGCAGCTTGCCGCCGACGCGCACGCCTTCCTCGTCGGTGTCCCCGGTGTAGACGAACGCGGTGTGGCCGAAGCGATCGGGGCCCGGCGCGGGCAAGCCGGCGTCCGCGCGCGCCTTCCGGTACGCGCCCCACGCCCGCGCGGTCTCCTCGACGGTGCGGAACACCATCACGTTGACGATGCCCCGCCGGCCCAGCTCGGCCGACGTGGTCGGATCGCCGGTCGCCGCCCACAGCGGCGGATGGGGCTGCTGCCAGGGGCCGGGCCAGATGTTGACGTGCCGGTGCGTGAAGTACTTGCCCTCCCAGCTGAAGGGGCCGTCGCGGTGCGCGAGGGTCTTCAGGATGAGGTCGATCGCCTCCCAGAACCGATCGACGATGCCCATCGGGTTCGCGTTGCCGGAGGCCATCTCGGTGCCGCCCGACTTCACGAACCCGATCTCGAGCCGCCCGCGCGAGATCACGTCGGCCGTCGCGTACTCCTCGGCGACGCGCACCGGGTCCGTGCGCACCGTGATCAGCGTCCCCAGGCTCAGGATGCGCACGTTGCGGGTCTGGCGCGCGAGGATGCCGAGGATGAGCGGGCTCGCGCCGAACAGGCAGTTGATGCCGGCGTGGTGCTCGTTCGACACCACGTTGATCCCGACGTCGTCGCAGAGCAGGTACTCGTCCAGCGCCTCCTGGAACAGGTCCGCGGCGACCTTGGGATCGCAGTACTTGTTGGGCAGGCTGCCGCGGACCGAGTCGGCGGCGTCGAGCACGGGCGGCGGCACGAAGGGGTACGGGTTCTCGTTCAGATACCAGGCTTGCATGGCGCCTCCAGGGTCACGACGACAGGAATGCCCGCACGCGCTCCACGAACGCGCCGGGCTGCTCGATCTCGGGATGGTGCCCGGCGGCCTCGATGAGCTCGAAGCGCGCGGCCGGGATGCGCGCGGTGTAGGCGCGCCCGTAGGCCGGCGTCACGATCCCGTCGCTGGCCCCCCACAGCACGAGCGTCGGCACCGTGATGCGGTGGAGCCACCGGGCGAGCCGGGGGTTGTACATGTACGGATGCCACGCGTAGAGGCAGAGCGCCTCGCGATTGCGCGCGTGGGCGACCAGCGCCTCGTTCGACAAGGCGTCGGGGTCCGGCGCCCACTTCGCGGGCTCGTGCCAGCGCCGGCGCTCAACCTCGGCGGGCGTGGTGTTGAACACGTCGAGGATGTCCGGCGTCTCGCGATCGCCGACCTTGATGCCGACGGCGTCCACGAGGATCAGCCGCTCCACGCGATGCGAGCGCGCCGCGGCGATCTCGGCGGCCAGCCAGCCGCCGAACGACAGGCCCATCAGGGTCACCGGCCCGGGAGGCAGGTGCTCGAGCAGGTCGAGATAGAGGTGCACCAGGTCGTAGACCGTGTCGAAGTCGTCGGGGCGCGCCGAGTGCCCGAACCCCGGGTGCGTGGGTGCGATGACCTCGGCGTGGGCCGCGAGCAGGTCGACCACCGGCGCGCCGGGATCGAGCGGCGCCTCGCCGTGGAGCACGAGGAGCGGCCGCCCCGCCCCGCGTCGCAGGACGTCGAGCGGGATGCCGCCCACGTCGAGGCGCGCGGCGCTCCCCATCAGAAAATCCCTAGGTGCTGGCGCAGGTCCACGTCCCGGTGCCGGAACTCCGCGGCGGGCCCTTCGGCCACGACGCGGCCGCCGTTGAGGATGACGATGTCGTCGGCGACCTGGAACACCAGCTTGGGATTCTGCTCGACCAGCACGATCGACAGCCCCTGCTCCTTGAGCCGGCGAATCGTCGCCATGACCTCGGCGACGAGCTGAGGCGCCAGGCCCTCCGAGGGCTCGTCCATCAGCAGGACCCGCGGATTGGACATCAGGGCCCGGCCGATGGCGAGCATCTGCTGCTCGCCACCCGAGAGCGAGCCCGCGACCTGCCGCCGGCGCTCCCCGATGCGCGGGAAGAGCGCGTAGACCGCGTCGAGCGTCCAGTTCGTCGCGGCGCCGCCCCGGGGCCGGCGGCCCGCCACCGCGAGGTTCTCGCGCACGGTGAGGCTCCGGAAGATCCGGCGCCCCTGCGGCACCAGCGCCACGCCCTGGGCCGCGATGGCCTCGGGCGCGCGACCGGTCACCGCCCGGCCAAAGACCGCGACGCGGCCGTGACGGGGGGGCAGCAGCCCGACGGTCACGCTCATGGAGGTCGACTTGCCGGCGCCGTTGCGCCCGAGCAACCCGAGGAGCCGGCCCTCGCCGAGGCGGAGCGACATCCCATGCAGCACGTGGCTGTCGCCGTAGAAGGCCTCGATGTCGTGGAGCTCCAGCGCGTCACTCGCCAAGATAGATCTCCCGGGTCCGGGGGTGCGCCACCACCTCGCTGCGCGTGCCCTCGACGACCACGTGGCCGAAGTGCAGCACGGTGATCCGCTCCGCGAAGTCCAGCGCCACGTCCATGTCGTGCTCGATCATCACGATCGTGACCTCTCGGGGTATGCGGGTCACCAGCTGCAGGACGTCACGGCGCTCCTCGATGGAGAGCCCGGCGAAGGGCTCGTCCAGTAGCAGGATCCGGGGGGCCTGGGCCAGGGCCATGGCGATCTCCACGCGCCGCCGCTCCCCGTAGGACGTCTGCGAGAGCGGGCGCTCCGCCAGGTGCTCGAGCCCGACGCGGGCCAGCGCCTCCCGCGCCCCGCCGATCAGCGCCGTCTGGCGCTCCAGCCGGGCGACCGGATTCCAGCGGAGCGGCGAGCGCCCGAGGAGCGAGAGGGTGACGTTGCGCAGCAGCGTCTCGCGCGGGAACAGCGTGATGATCTGGTAGGTGCGGGAGATCCCGAGATGAGCGCGGTGCCATCCCGGGATCCGGGTGATGTCCCGGCCGAAGAGCGTGACCGTCCCGCCGTCGGGGCGGAGCTCGCCGGTCACCAGGTTGAAGAGCGTGGTCTTGCCCGCGCCGTTCGGGCCGATGATCAGGCGCCGCTCCCCCGCCTCGACGGTGAGATCCACCGAGGCGGTGACGAGCAGGCCGCCGAAGGACTTCGTCAGGCCCTGTACCACCAGGGCGGTCGCGGGCGCGATCATTGGGCCGGCCCCTCGCCCGGCGCGGGCACCGCCGCCACCGCCGGGGCCGCGGTCCGCGCCGTCGCCCGCCGCCATAGGCGGGCCGCGCCGGGTACCAGGCCTTCCGGCATGAAGACCACGATCGCCACGAAGATGGCGCCGAGGACGAAGTTCCAGCGCTCGATGTAGGCGCTCGCGACGTTCTTCATGACCACCACGAGACCGGCGCCGACCACCGGGCCCAGCAGCGTCCCACTCCCGCCCGCGATCACCATCAGGAGCGCCTCGGCGGAGGCGGTGAGGGCCACCGCCTGCGGGCTCACGAACTGATTGTAGTAGAGGAAGAGCAGCCCGGCCACACCGCTCCAGAGACCGGAGAGGAGGAACGCGAGGAACCGGATCATCCAGACGTGGTAGCCGAGCGCGGCCATGCGCCGCGGCTGATCGCGGGTGCCGCGGAGGCTCGCGCCGAACGGCGAGGCCACCAGCATCGCGATGGAGCCCAGGGCGGCGAGGAAGACCACGAGGGTCGCCCAGTAGAAGTGGGCCGGGGAGGCCAGCGACAGGCCGAGTGGGCTCGGCCGCGAGCTCACCGAGATGCCGTTGTCCCCGTTCGTGATGCTGATCCAGCGATACGCGACGCCCCAGACGATCTGGCCGATCGCCAGGGTGATCATGACGAAGCCGATGCCGCTGCCGCTGCCGCGCAGCGCGAGGGTCGCGAAGAGGGCGGCGACCGCGAGGGTGAGGACGAGCGCCGCCGTGACCGCGGCGGGGTGGCCGTGCCCGCCGTTCAGGAGGCGGGCCGCGGTGTAGGCCGCGATGCCGAGGAGCCCGGCGTGGCCCAGGGTGACGAGCCCGGCGTAGCCCACCAGGATGTTGATGCCGAGCGCGAAGACGGCGTAGAGGAGGATCTGGCTCCCGATGTTGATGTAGAAGGTGCCGCCGGCCCAGAGGGGCAGCGTGGCCAGGACCAGGAGCGTGGCGGCCAGCGCGAGCCGCTTCACACCGCCGGCCGCCCGAAGAGACCCTGGGGCCGCACCACCAGGACGATGAGCATGGGAAGGAACAGCACCACGTAGGCCAGCTCGGGGAACATCGCCTGGCCGAAGTTGTAGAGGAAGCCGACGATGAAGCTACCGACCAGCGAGCCCAGGAGGCTCCCGCTGCCCCCGAGGATGACCACGACGAGGGCCAGCGGCAGCATCTCCTGGTCGAGACCCGGATAGACGGAGAGGATCGGCCCGCCGATGACGCCGGCAAAGCCGGCCAGCCACGCGCCCAGGCAGAAGACGATCGTGAAGAGGCGCGAGACGCGGATGCCCGCGACGCGCGCCATGTCCGGATCGTCGACGCCGGCCCGGATCATCGCGCCGAGCCGGGTCCGATCCATCAGCGCCCACAACGCCACCGCGAAGGCCACCGCGACGAGGCTGATGGCGAGCCGGTAGGTCGGGAACGCGAAGCTGCCGACCGAGGTCACGCCCTGCAGCGCGGGCGGCGTGCCGATCCGGACCGGATCGCCGGTCCAGACCTTGAGACACACGTCCGCGATCATGAAGGAGAGCCCGAGGGTCACCAGGACCTGGGCGAGCTCCGCGCCCGCCAGCCGGCGCAGGATGAGCCGCTCCACCAGGCCCCCCAGGGCGGCCACCAGCAGCCCGCTGATCATCGCGGCGGGCCAGAAGCCCAGGCCCCACTCGATCAGGCTCGCCGCGAAGTAGCCGCCCAGCATGAAGAAGGAGCCGTGCGTCAGGTTCGGGATCCGCATCAGCCCGAAGATCAGCGAGAAGCCGGCGGACAGCAGGAAGAGCAGGCCGCCGAGCGTGACGCTGTTGACGGCCAGCACGAGCCAGAGGCTCATGGC
>WNFD01000717.1_pt1 | contig 32981 bp, 29 predicted proteins | sample 5400491 | NCBI WGS metagenome assembly WNFD01 (sample SAMN13153343, study PRJNA577476) | soil metagenome | isolation source: 120 cm saprolite under Douglas fir tree site 2 hole 2 replicate 2 | place: USA:California | collected 2015-04-18 | reverse complement strand
TGTACTTCTTGGTCATGCCGAAGGAGTGGAGCTGGGTCATGAGACGAAGCGAGTCCGTGCCCGCGAAGGCCACGAAGAGCACGTCAGGGTTGGTCTGGTTGATCGCGCCGAACCACGGGCTGAAGTCCTTGGTGTCCAGGGGCGCTCCCGCCACGCCTACCACCTCGCCACCGAGCTTCTCGAGCGCCGTCTTGAACTGCCGGCCGTCGGACTGCCCCATGGCGTAGTCGGTGTAGAAGATGTAGACGCGCTTGCCCATCTTGTCGACGATGTACTTGGCGAGCCCGTTGGCCTGCATGCGAGAATCGGGCTGGTTCGAGAAGTAGTACTTGTGGAACTTGGTGGTCCGCATGAACTCGGCGCACGAGACGGAGTTCCAGTGGACGACCTTGTGCTTCTTCGTCACGTCCATCACGGCCATGGTGGAGCCGCTGGACACGGCCCCGATGAGGAGCTTGACGTCGTCCTGCAGGATGAGCTTCTCGGCCTTGCGCACGGCGGGGGCGGGCTTGGTCTCATCGTCCTCCGAGATGATCTCGATCTTGTGGCCGAGCACGCCGCCCTTGGCATTCACCTCTTCGACGGCGAGCTGGATGGCCATGGTCTGGTATTTGCCGTAGCCCTCGAAGACGCCGACCTTCGAGCCGAGGTCGCCGATCTTGACGACCTTCTGGGCGGCGGCCGGCGCGGCCAGCCCTGCGAGGAGGGCGAACGACCCGAGCACTGCGAGAACCGTCCTGTTCCTCATGAGTCTCTCCTTTGTGGTAAGGCTCGCCTCGGCGGCGCGGGGGGCCAGCCCACGGCCCTCCTCGGCTCGCACTACCGCCAGGCTGTGATGGACGCTTCAATCAGCCCCGAGAGGGTCCGCGCCATCCGCTGGACCGGCTCGCGCATCTTCTCGGGGTCGGGTGCCGTCACGGCGCGCGCCGTCACCCCTCTCGCCTCCGGACCCGCACTGCCGCCCCCGGCGGCCTTCCCGCCCTGAGCGTAGCCTTCCGCCTCCTCGAACGCCAGACGCACCGTCACCGCGGCCTTCGGATCATACTGGCCGACGGCAAAGTCCACCAGGTTGTAGTAGCGCCAGATCGCCTCGAGAAACTTCTGTCCGGCCGCCACGCGCGCCGCGGGCGCTTCCTTCGTGCCGGCAAGCCGGCGGTCGGCGTCGAGGGCGAGGTCCCGGACGAGCGCGGCGAAGAAGACCATGAGACAGCGCTCGCTCCGAGGCCCATCCCCCGCGACGAGGGCGGCGCGCGTCGCCTCCTCCAGGCCGCCGGGCAGGCGCGAGGCCTGCACCCGCATCTCGCCGCGGACCGCCCCCGTCTCGAAGAGGCGCAAGGCCACGTCGAATTTCCGGGCCTGGATCGAGAACTTGATCTGCTTGAAGTTCGCCGAGATCTCGTTGTCGCGAGGAACGTACGCGCCGACGTGATGGGCCGCCGCCGGCTCCCCGCCGAGGGCGACGAATGCCGCGGCCAGGAGGACAAGCCGCATGCGCGAAGAACGGACGCGGGAGAGCCGCATCAGGCCCGCCGCACCAGGCGCGCGCCGAGCAGCGCCGCGAGCCACCAGGCGGCCACGATCGCCGCCCCTCCGAAGGGTATCCACACGAGCCACTCGGCGACCGTCTTGCCCGTCTGGATGCCATAGAAGGGAATCAAGGCGCTCCAGAGCAGGTACCCGAAGGGGTACCCGGCCCCGCCCACGGTGAAGAGGGCGATGATCGCCCGGCGGCCCATGTCGGAGTGCACCAGCGTGGCCGCGGTCATGGTGGTGGCGATGATGACCAGCCCCATGCCCTCGGCGTGCAGGTGGAAGAGCCGCAAGCCCGCATCGAACTTCACCAGTGCCTCGTCGATGACCTGCTCATCGACGTCGCGCACCCCGACCAGCCCGTGCACCGCCGGCCGCGCCAGCATGACAGAGCGCGCCCAGCGAGTCAGATCGAGCTTGAACCTGACCATGGACGCGCCGCCCACCTCGGCGCACGCGATCAGGAGAATGGCCGCGAGGAGCGAGGCGAGAGGCGGCAAGCGCCAGACCTCGGAGCCGGGTCCCCTCACGCCGGATCCTCTCGACGGCGACCCGCCAGCATGAGCACGGCCAGCGCCACGAGCCCGACGATGGCGGCGCCGCCCAGGGGGGTGAGAACGTAGCGCTCCACGAGCTCGATGCCGGCGTCGCGCCCCCGCTCGAGAACGGCCACGGAGTACGCCAGATACCCCAGCGGGAAGAACGCGCCCAGGCCAAAGAGGGCATAGAGGGCGCCGCGGGCCGACCGCCACCGGACGACGCTGGCCGTGATCGTGGTCGCGAAGATCACGAGGGGACCCAGGCCCTGCGCGTGGGTGTGAAAGAACGACAGGCCCGCCTCGGTGGAATAGACCGCCCGGGCCGTGACCTCGAGGTCGTACTCCGCGGAGCCGGCGAGGCCGTGAGGCTTCGGGTTCGCCGCTACGCGCGCCTGCGCGTAGCGCACGATCTGCGGGCGAAGCTGTGAGATGACCGCCCCCGCGGTCTCCCCGAGCGCGATGACGAGCAGCCCCACGAACACCACCACCAGCGGGGGGCGCCTCATGCGGGTCCTGCTCGCCTCGGCCGGAAAGAGAGTTGGACCAACTCGCGCCGAGGGTAGTCGACCCGCCTCCTCGGTGTCAATGCGGCGGACTGGGCGCAGGACGAGCGAGCGGCGACCCCGGTGTCAATGCGGTGGGGGGGGGTCTGGGGGAGGAGCGGCGCCGCTCCCCCCCAGAACCAAACAACATCAATTCAGACCATGGCGTAGCCGCCGTTGACGGACACCACCTGGCCGGTGGTCCAGCTGGACAGCGGCGAGGCCAGCAACAGGACCATCGCGGTGACGTCCTCCGGGCGGCCGAGGCGCCGCAACGGGTACAGGGCGAGGAGCTTCTTCATGCGCTCCTCGTCGGTGCCGCCCGCGTGGGTCTCCAGGTTGTCGGTCTGCACGAGGGCGATCGACACGCAGTTCGCCCGGATGCCGTAGCGGGCGAGCTCCCTCGCGAGCGATTTCGTGAGACCGACGGTCGAGGCTCGCGTGGTCGCGGTGACGAGCAGGCCGGACTCCCCTACCCGCCCGGAGTCGCCCATGAGATTCACGATGGCGCCCGAGCGCCGCTTGGCCATGCGGCCGGCCACGGCGTGGGTGATGCGGAGCGTTCCCGTCACCGTGACGTCCACCTGCGGCGCCCAGTCCTGAGGGGTGGATTCGAGGAACGGCTTGCGCTGGGTCGCGGCCGCGTTGTTGACGAGTACGTCGATGGCGCCCAGCTCGCCCTCGACTCGCTCGACGGCGTCAGCCACCGCGTCGTCCATGCGGAGGTCGCCGCCGATCGCTGTCGCCTTCACGCCCAGCGCGCGGGCTTCGGCGGCTCCCGCTTCGGCGCCTTCGGCCGACGAGTGATAGTGGAAGGCCACGCGGGCCCCTTCCCTGGCGAAGGCGAGGCCGATGGCCCGCCCGAGACCCTGTCCGGCGCCGGTGACCAGCACCACCTTGTCGCTCAGCTTGAGGTCCATGCTCTCTCCACGTGGCGCCGATCTTACATCGTCGGCGACGAGATCCGCCATCATGCCGGGGACGACAGGCGAGGGCGCGGTAAGATGAGCGGGCGACCCGATCCACGCTCCTGTGTCACCGATGCGAGGAGACCCCATGTCCAATGACTCGTGGAGCCAGGCCATCGACCGGATGCTCGCGCGAGTGCAGGACACGATGGCGCGCGTGAAGGAGGGTTTCCCGCACTGGGCCGATCCGGAGACCGGTCAGTGGACCACCACGCCTGATGGCGACTGGACCGGCGGCTACTGGATCGGGATCCTCTGGCTCGCGGCGGCGGCAACGGGGGACGGGCGCTACCGCGCGGGGGCGGAGCCACTGGCCGAGCGGCTGCGCGCGAGGATCGGCGCGGAGACGGTGTTCAAGTCCTTTCCCGCGTACTACGGCGCCGCGCTGGGGGCGATCCTCCACGACGCAGCGGGGCCGAGGGAGATCGCCATCGAGACGGCGCGGAGCCTGGCGGGGCGCCTCTACTCGCCCACCCTCAAGCTCGTTCCCCTCGGCGCGCAAGCCGAGGAGGGCACGCACATCGGGAACACCGAGACGAGCATCGACAGCCTGCAGGCGGCGACGCTGCTCTTCTGGGCGGCCCGCGCCACGAGCGACGCCAAGCTGCGCGAGGTCGCGGCGAATCACGCGGAGACGATCATCCGTCTCCACCTCCGACCCGATGGATCGTTCATCCAGTCCAGCTCGCTCGACGAGACCACAGGGCGCCTCGTCCGTCACTACACGCACAAGGGCGTGAGTGACACGAGCACGTGGGGCCGGGCCCAGGCGTGGGGCATGCTGTTCTCGACGCAGAGCTGGCTGGCCGACCGGCCGCGCGAGGCGTGGAGGACCGCGGCCGTGCGAGGCGCCGAGTGGTGGCTGGCCCGCGCTCCGGCCGACCGCGTGGCCTTCTGGGACTTCGACGACCCCGCCATCCCGAATACCGAGCGCGACACCGCCGCCACCTCGATCGCGCTCGCGGCCCTCCTCAAGCTTGCCCGCGTAGCGTCTCTGGAGGCGGAGCGCGCGCGGTATCGCCAGGCGGCGGAGGCGACGGCACAGGCGCTCGTGGAGCGCTACCTCACGCCCACGCACCCTGGTGACCGGCGCCTCCCGGGCATGCTCACCGAGGCCTGCTTCAACAAGCGCGCCGATGCGCGGCCGCACGACCGCGCGAACCGCTGCGAGTTCATCGTGGGAAGCTACTACCTCTTCGAGAGCCTGCTCGTCCTGGCGGGCCGCCTCGACCCTCTTCGCGTCTAGCCTGGACTATTCGCGCGACAAGGCCACCCTCACCCAGCCCTCTCCCTCTCCGAGGGAGAGGGTTTCGTTTTGATCCCTCGCCCCCGGAGGGGGAGAGGGCAGGGTGAGGGGGAGGCCAGGACGCGGGACGCGCGCTCGTGGCTAATTCGACTAGCGTCCCGGCCCGTCAATACTCGGAGAGGAGGCGGTCGACCAGGGCCTTGGCGGAGGCCCAGTCGTAGGAGCGGAACATGCGGCGATTGACCACGGGCTGGGCCGCCGAGTAGAACATCTCGTACTGGAGCTGGCGGCCCCCGTATTCGGTGCCGATGAAATCCCAGATCAGCTTGAGGAGCTTCACCCGGTCGCGGGCGCCCGCCGCGGTGGACTGGTAGTAGCGCTCGGTGTGCGCGCGGGTCTCCGGCGACAGGAAGCTCGCCTCCGACGAAGGCAGATGCTGGAAGGCGCCGCCCGCGAGCTCGCGCACCGTCCGGTACAGGTCCACGATGAGCCGGCGCTGCAGGCTCATCCCCGCGTAGATGTACTGCGGGTGCGGCCGCGCGTAGCCTTCGCTGACGAGCGGGAAGCGCTCGGCGGCCTTCACGAGCGCGTCGAACATGGCGCAGAAGGTGGCGATCTCGCCGCCGAGAGTCGCCTGGGTGTTGGCGTCGCCCTCCCCGCGCCCGACCTCGACGAGCTTCATGGCGAGGCCGGCCAGCAGCTCGAGCTTGACGCCGAAGCGCACGAGCGACTGGAAGTTCGCCGTCACGTGCGCGGGCGATTCGTGGAACTGGGCGGTCACCAGCTCCACGTTGCGGTAGACAAAGACGTGCTCCCAGGGCACGAGCACGTCGTCGAAGACGACAGTGGTGTCCACCTCGTCGAAGCGCGCGGAGAGCGGATAGTCGTAGACGCTCGTGGCCAGGGTTGCGTAGGGCCGACGCGGGAGGAGACGGAGCCCTTCCGCGTTCACGGGCACCACGAGCGAGATCGCGTAGTCGACGTCGCCGGGAGCGAGCGGCGTGATGTAGCTGACGTAGAGCCAGTCGGCCATGGTCACGGAGGTGGCGATCGAGTGCGCCCCGCGGATCACGATGCCCGCGTCCGTCTCCTTCACGACCCCCGGGTGGAGGAACGGCTCGGGATGCTTGTGGGCTGGTGTAGACCGGTCGATCTGGGGCGGCACGATGGCATAGGCCAGGTACAGGTCCTCGTCGCGCGCCTTCTCGTAGAAGCGGACGACGTTGTCGCCGAACTGCCGGCCGCCGCGGTCGAAGAGCTGACGCCACCCCGCGAATGCGGTGAGCACCGAGGCGACGTGATCAGGCGTCCGCCCCATGAGCCCGTACGAGCCCTCGGCCCAGAACCGGTGGACGGCCCGCCGGCGCCCGAGGTCTTCCACCGATCGCGGGATGAGCCACATCGCCCCGATCCGCCCCCCGCGGGCGGGATCGACGCAGGTGGTGACGTCGAGGGCCTCGCCGGCCGCGTCGTAACGCTCGGCGATGCGCCGGACGGACTCGGCAAAGGCCGGGTGCTTCGTCACGTCATCGACGCGCTCGCCGTCGAGGAACACGGCCCGCCCGTCGCGCAGGCCTGCGAGGTAGTCGGCCCCTCGGCGCATGGGGCAACCGGCGTGCTACTTCATCCGGCCCTGGATCTTGGCGATGGCAGTCCGGGCGCACTCCTCGTCGATCAGCCCGCCCGGAGCGCCACTCACTCCGATCCCGCCGATCGCCTTTCCGTCAACCATGATGGTCACTCCGCCGACCGCATACGTCACGTTTGGCAGGGGTGTCTGCGGCACCGTGGTCGCGGGATTCTTGCCCATCCGCTCGGCGACGGCTTTGGTGCTGTCTTCCTTGCGCGCGAGGGTGAGGGAGGCGGCCGAGTAAGCCTTGAAGAAGGCGTTGTCGAGCGTGTGGATGGGCGCCCCGTTGCCGCGCAGCAGGGCCTGCCGGACGCCGTCGAGATCGACGACGACGGCCGTCACCGCGTAACCCTTCTGCGCGCAGGCCGCCACCGTGTCGCCCACCAGCTCGTTCGCGAGCGGGGCAGACAATTTCTGCATCGTGACCAGCCCCTGGGCCGAGACTCCGCCCGCCATGCCAAGGACCGCGAACGCCAGCGCTGCCGTCGCCAAGAGACGTGACATGGCCTTCCTCCTTGTCGGGATTTCCGGGCATGATAGCAGACCGCCTCTGTCCGGGCGATCTGTTCCTCGCATGCTCGGACGAGCATCATGTCTTCGATGGCTCCCGGTCTGTTGCATGACCCACCCTTGGGCTACGATAGGCGCCTATGGCAGAGATCCCGATCTCCCTCACCTGTGCCGACTATGCCCGCGTCATGCCCCTCGCGACCGGCGAAGTGAAGCCGGAGGGGATCGCCCTCACGATGATCCTGGGCAGCCGGGGCTCGTGGCCCGCGCGTGCCGAGATGCTCCGTCGCGCCGTGCAGGACCCGGGGGTACAGGGCGGTGAGTGGTCCATGGCGCAGTACCTGTACCGCATCGACAACGGCGATCGTCGCTATGTCGGTCTGCCCGTGTTTCCGCTGCGTAACTTCACGGCGCGCGATCTGTACGTCCGCCGAGGTGGGCCGATCCGGCAGCCCGCGGACCTGGCCGGCCGGCGCATCGGCATGTACAGCTACACGGCGAGCGGCTCCATCTGGTACCGCCACTTCCTGCGCTTCGTCGGCCTGGACCCGTCCACCATCCAGTGGTGGATCGGGGACATCGACACGCCCTGGTCCGCGCCAATGGACCAGACGCTGCCCCCCGGCGTGAACGCTCCCGTCAAGGGCAGGTCGCTGTCGGACATGCTGGTCGCCGGGGAACTGGAGGCCATCTACAGCCCGCCGCGCCCGCGGGCCTATCATCCCGAGACCGGAGCCATCGCCCGCCTGTTCCCGGACTTCCGTCCCGTCGAGCAGGAGTACTTTCGCAAGACGGGCGCGTTTCCTCCGCAGCATCTGATCGTCATCAGACGCGAGGCCTGGGAGGCGAACCCGGGGATCGCCAAGAGCCTCACCGAGGCGTTCCGCGCCGCCAACGACTGCTTCACCTCGGCCCAGAAGGGCTTCCCGTACGCTACGCCATGGCTGGAGGCCGAGCTCGAGGACACCGCGGCCGTGATGGGCGAGGACTTCCACCCGTACGGATTCGAGCGCAACCGAGCGCAGATCGAGACGTTCGCGGGTGAGGCCTTCCGGTTAGGCCTGACGAGCCGCCAGGTCTCGCCGGAAGAGTATTTCGCGGACTATCTCCAAGGAGGCTGACGTGGCGAAGCCGGTCATTCTGGGCACGGGCGCCTATCGGTACGAGGTCGTCGACGACTGGGCGAAGCTGCCGCCGGGGCGGGAGTTCAACGCCGACGTGGCCGCGGTCGGGATCGACGCGCAGGACCGGGTGTACGCCTTCAATCGGGGCGAGCACCCGATGGTCGTGTTCGACCGCGAGGGCAACTTCCTGCGCTCCTGGGGCGAAGGGGTGTTTCGCCGCGCGCACGGCGTCCACGTGGCGCCCGACGACACCCTCTGGCTGACCGACGACGGCGACCACACCGTCCGGCACTGCACGCTCGACGGCAAGGTGCTCCTGACGATCGGCATCCCCGGGGCGCCCCAGCCCTACATGAGCGGCGAGCCGTTTCACCGCTGCACCCACACGGCGCTGTCGCCGGAGGGCGATCTCTACGTCTCCGACGGCTACGGCAACGCGCGTGTCCACAAGTTCGCGCCCGACGGCACCCGGCTCCTCTCGTGGGGCGAGCCCGGCACGGATCCAGGCCAGTTCAACATCCCCCACAACATCTGCTGCGACGCCGACGGCTGGGTCTACGTGGCCGACCGCGAGAACCATCGGGTGCAGGTGTTCGACGGCAACGGCAAGTACGAGGCGCAGTGGAACAACATGCACCGCCCCTCGGGCCTGTTCATGGAGCGCGGCCCGCAGCCGCGCTTCTACGTCGGCGAGATCGGCGCCGGCATGGCGGTGAACCAGGACATGCCGAACATCGGGCCACGGATCAGCATCCACGGCGCGAAGGGCGAGATGCTGGCGCGATTGGGCACTCGTCCCGCAGGGCTCGAGCTGGGGCAATTCATCTCGCCGCACGGCCTCGCCGTCGATTCGCGCGGCGACATCTACGTGGGCGAGGTGTCGTTCACGAACTGGGGCCGTCGCGGGCCCATCCCGCCCGGCCTGCGCAGCTTACAAAAGCTCGTCAAGGTACGATGAGCACAGGAGGCGTCATGAGCCAGCCAGTGACGATGCAGATCTTCTCCGACTACGTCTGACCCTGGTGCTATCTCAGTACCGTGCGTATTGAGAAGCTCAAGACCGAGCACAACGTGAAGGTCGAATGGGTGCATTTCCCGCTGCACCCGGACACCCCGGCGGAAGGCCGCGCGCTCGCCGATCTGTTCTCGGGGCGCAACATGGACCGGAAGGCCATGCACGCGCAGATGAAGGCGCGCATGGACGGCGAAGGGCTGCCGTACGGCGAGCGCACGATGACCTACAACAGCCGGCTGGCCCAGGAGCTGGGCAAGTGGGCGGACACGCAGCCGGGGGGCGAGGCCATCCACGACGCGCTGTTCCGCGCCTACTTCGTGGAGGCGCGCGACATTTCTCAGCCCGCGGTGCTCCTGGACATCGTGGCGCGCGTGGGTCTGTCGGTCGAGGGCGCGCGCGACGTGCTGGAGAAGCGGACCTTCGAGGCCGCTGTCGACGCGGACTGGGAGCTCTCCCGCCGGTACGGCGTCACGGGCGTGCCGACGTTCGTCGTCGGTCGCTACGGCGTCGTCGGCGCACAGCCGTACGAGGCGCTGGAGGAGCTCGTGCAGAAGGCCACGGCGCAAGAGCGCGCGGAAGGATAGGCCATATGCTTCCCCCTCCGGGCTTTCACCATCTCCACCTGAACTCCGTCGATCCCGACGCAGCGATCGAGTTCTACCGCCGGCAGTTTCCAACCTCCGCGAAGGCGCGCTGGGGCGGCCTGCCGGCGTTCACGGCGCCGAACAATGTCCTGGTCCTCTTCACCCGCGTCGCCACGGCGCCCGTGACATCGCCGCAGTCCGCGATCTGGCACTTCGGCTGGCATGTCACCGACACGCGCGCGAGCCTCGAAGCGTACAAGGGCCGGCCGGACGTCACGCTCTTGCCCCTGCACACGACGGATGAAGGCGGTTCCGTCTTCGTGAGCAGCGACACCTGGCCGAGCACCGGCCGCACCCCCGGATTGACGAAGGCCCAGATCGCAGAGGCCAAGGCCAACGGCGTGCAGCCGACCCGTTCGGGCGGCTTCGGCTACATGCAGGGTCCTGACAATGCGCTCGTGGAATACGCGGGCAACCATCCGGCCGAGCGCTTCAACCACGTGCACATGTACCAGGACGATCCCTTCTGCGCGCAGCTCTGGTATCAGCAGCACCTCAGCGCGCAGGTGTTCGCGGGACGCACCAGCCAGACGCCGCTGACCGAAGCCACCTGCAAGGTGCCGCGCGGACCCGATCGAAGCTGGCCCGCGCTCGACCGGGAGGGGATGTTCCGCGCGCCGGCGGCTGCGGTCGTGTTCGGCGACGTGGCATTGCCCTGGTACGCGCGTCAGGGTGATCGGCCGCTCGTGAGCACACGCGGGCAGCTGTACGATCACATCGCGCTCAGCGTCGCCGATCTGGACGCCTGGGTCGCCAAGCTGCGTGGCGAGGGCGTCAGGATCCTCGAGGAGCCCTACGCCCTCGGCGACACGCGCGCGGTGATGATCGAGGGACCGAGCCGCGAAGCGCTGGAGCTGGTCGAGGTCGCGTAAGACGCCAGCGGCTGGGAAGGTAGGGACGAGCTATGCTGAGAGGCGTGCCTGCCGCGTCGGCCAGGACGTGACGGGTGAAGCCGCGGCGGCGCGGCCAGCACCGCAAGGCGGGGGATTGGGTCCTCGCGCCGTCGCCGCGGATAGCCGCCGGAGTAACGCCCGGCCGGCAGGCACCCTTTCACCCCCTCCTGCTAGTTTCCCGCCCGACAGCGCCCATCAGAGGTGTACCAGCCCCCGACGGCGTCACACGACTGTCGCGCGTTGAAAGGTGTCTGGGACCATCCCGCACAACCGGCCATCAACATCACCACCATGAGCACCGCTCCCAACAGGATCCGCATGTCCGTGGCCTCCACGATTGGGACGCGGATGCCGGGATCATGGATGGCGTGGGGCGAATTTTCCTTGCCGCGGCCCGCATCCGGACTGGACCTGCCGGTATCTGAAAGGACGAGGCGATGAGAGTGGCAAAGGACAGGAAAGGCTGGCTGACGTGTATTTTGACCTCGGTGCTCGGGGCCATGGTCTTCGCCGTCTGCGCCTGCGCGAGCGCCGGCGCGATCTGCGAAGGGTCCGGCGGCACCTACTCGGGTGGGACCTGCACCCGTTGGAGTCCCGGCCAGGAGGCCGCGCAGAAGTGGTGCGAAACGCACGGGGGCACCTATCTCACGGGCCCGAACGTCTGTGCCTTTGGAGAGGGCCAATGACGAGACGCCGGCTTTCCTCTACGGTCCTCGCAGCAGTTTTTCCACCCGGACCCCGATGAGGCGGATCTTCTTTCCTTTGGGGTTCTCGCGCGTGTCGAAGAAGGGCTCCAGCAGCTGGCGGACCTCGGCCTGCAGCTCCTCCAAGGTTGACCACGGCGCCTGACCCGTCCGTGAGCGGCTGACCGTCACGAATCCCGTGAAGCGGACCGTCACCGTCACCGTCCGGAAGCCCTGAAGCCCTTCGCTGACGAACCGCCGAAACACCGCGCTCGCGAGCTCCGCGGCGCGCCCCAGGATGAAGACGGAGTCGAGCGTGTCCTCCTCGAAGGTCTCCTGCTCGCCTACCGATTTGCGCTCCCAGTCGTTCGACACGGGATCGTCGGAGTTTCCGCGCACCTTCCGGTGCAGCTCCTCGCCCGACTTTCCGAACCATTCTCTGAGCTGCGCGAGCTCGACACGGCGAAGATCGGCCACGGTCCGGATGCCCTTCTCCTGGAGAACAGCCTCCGACTTCGGCCCGATCCCCGGGATGACCCGGATCCCCAGCCCATCCAGGAAGCCCTGGACCTCGTCGGGCCTCACCACGGTCAGCCCATCAGGCTTCCGGAAGTCAGACGCGATCTTCGCCACGAGCTTGTTCGGCCCGATGCCGATCGAGCAGGTCAGTCCCTCGCGCTCGAGGATCGCTCCCTTCAGCGCCCGCGCGTGCGCTTCACCCCCCTCCATCCCGCCGAGGGACGAGAGATCTACGTACGCCTCGTCGATGCTCGCCTCCTCGAACGCGTCGGCGCCCTCGGCGATGATCGCCATGATCCGGCCCGATACCTCTCGATAGAGCGACCGATCGCCCCTGACGAAGACGGCCTCCGGCTCGCCTCTCCTTCGAGCGGCTTCGGCCAGGCGCCATGCTCGTGAAATCGGAAGGGCCGACCGGATACCGTACTTTCGCGCCGCGTAGCTCGCGGCCGTGACCACGCCTCTCCCCTTGCCCCCTTTCGGATCCGCCCCGACGACGACGGGGCGCCCGCGAAGCTCGGGATGGTACCGCTCCTCCACCGCGGCGTAGAAGGCGTCCATATCGACGTGGGCGATGATTCTCATGTCCACCAAATCCCGACGCTGTCCCGCTTGGCGAACGTGGGACCCGAGACCTGGACGACTAACCGACCTATCAAGAGGCACGGGCAAGGGGACAGGGCGCCCAGCTCAGTCATCGGCCCCATAACTTCAAGTTCGAGCTCAGCCAGGAAGATTCTTGCGCCACAAACTAGACAGACGCGCCCGGTCCTGCTACGGATTAGACCGGCTGCCGCACGTCACCGCATCGCAAACCGATTGGCCCAGGACGGTGATCTTTGGATTGGCGCCCTGCCGCGTCAGCCGGAACTGCACCCACGCGAAGTTGTTCGTCTCGTTGGTTTCCACCCAATGGTTTTCGGGATCGACTTGGTGGGTCAGGTAGTAGATCCCTTCGGGCGCTCCGGTGATGTCGAGCTCCTGCCCTTCAGTAGACTGATGGTAGTCATCGCCCCATCCTACAGAGATCCCCTGCAACGCGGCGTTGCACTCGAAGTACGCGCGGCTGCTACCCTTCTTCACGAGAATAGTTTGATCAGTGTCGACTAGGCAGAAGGTGATCTTGACGCCCTGGCCGATGACCGGGCCTCGCAACGGATCGCCAAAACGGACCTGGAAGAGCGCCACTGCGCTTTGATGCCAGTGGTTGTGCTGCGGATGAAAGAAAGCAACGCCGGCCGGCTGACTATAAGCGATGTTGCCATTCGCATCCAGTACTTCCTGAGTGGCGTACGTGCACTGGTCGTAGTGGATGCCGTCGATGTTGCAGGGCGCGATCTGACCACCGCCACGAATCTGCAACGGCCCATCACCGATGTTGATGTGGGTAGTTGAGAAGCGCAGTTTCTCTCTCTGATGCTCATTCTGAATTTGCAGGTGGGAGATCTGCTCGACGATGTCGGGACACAGTCCTTGAGGCCCGGCAGCAGGTGGACCAGCGCGCAGCTTTTGGGATACGTCCTTGCATACGAGGTCGTTATCGACAGCGTGGCCGGGAATACCGCTCGTCAAGATCAAGAGCCCGACAACGACAATCGGGGCAACTGTCGAGGCCGCAACACGTCGGTTCATTCAGGTCTCCCCTGTTAGGTTTGTCGAGCGTCATCGTAAAGGCCCGAGCGATGTCTGGCATGAGCCACGTATGCGCTGTACAGGCGCATCGGGGCGGATAGGCGACATAAGTCTCACAGCGCAGATGAGGGCAGTGCCATCGCGCCCGATCGTGACAGATCGTCACCGACAGGTCAAATTGGTGTTCTGAGAGACAGCCATTCTCTTCGGAGTCCGTCGCGTATGCCCAGCGACGCAATCGCTAGCCCTTCGAAGTGTATGCTTGCGGGGCCCTTGCTACGGCGCCACCATGATCTTGGCGTGCCGCTCCGGCGAGGCGAGCTCCGCGAACGCCCCCGCCACGCCGTCGAGACCGACCGTCCCCGTGACCAGCGGCGCCACCGGGATGCGGCAGGCCGCGATGTGGCCGAGGGTCGCCGTGAACTCGTCCTGCGTGTAGCCGAGGACGAACTGCACGCCGAGCTCCTTGCTGATGCCCAGCATCGGAGAGATCGTGTCGGGCTCCATGCACACGCCCACGACCACGATGCGCGCGTGGCGAGGCGCGGCGGCCATGATCTGGTCGAGCACGCCCGGGACACCGACGCACTCGAAGACGACGGCGGGACGCCGGGGTGGGCCGGGCAGCCACGGCGGGAGCGCGGGGGCCCGCGCGGGATCGCGCCACACCGCGGCCTCGCGCCAGCTCTGCCACGGCGTCTGCGCGGCGGGATCGACGACCACGTCGGCGCCGAGGTCCAGGGCCAGCTCGCGGCGGCGGGGCGAGAAATCGGCGGCGACGATCGGCCGGATGTCGGCCAGGCGCAGGGCGGCGATGACGGCGAGGCCGACGGGGCCGCAGCCGATGACGAGGGGGGCGTCATCTGGCTCGAGACGCGCCTTGTTGACGGCGTGGAGCCCGACGGCCAGAGGCTCGGTGAGGGCGGCGTGCTCGGTGGGAAGATCGCGGGGCACCGGCAGGAGCAGCGCCTCTGACAGGCGCATGTACTCGCCATAGCCCCCGGGGTGATCGTTCGAGTAGCCGATCGTCTGTGGCCCCGTCGGCCGCATCAGCACGGGACGTGAGCACACCCGGGCGCCGATGGCCAGCGATCGTCGCGTCTCCGGCCCGTACGCGACGAGCTCCGCGCAGAACTCGTGGCCCATGACCACGTCACGCCCGAGATCCATGACGAACGCGTTCCCCGCGCGACGCGAGGCCTCCACGAAGCGGTCGGCGTACTTGAGGGCGTGGAGGTCCGAGCCGCAGATCCCGCACGCGAGCGTCCGCACGAGCACCTCGCCGGCCTCGGGCGCGGGCTCGGGGACATCGGCGACGGCGAGGGCTTTGTTCCGCATTACCACGGCACGCATGGGTCTCCCCTTCTGCTAGAGGCCGGACTCCCGCCAGTCGGGCGCGGGCTCGGGCGGGTCGCATCCGAGGCCGGCAGCCTTGATGCCCTCGATGGCGCAGTACTCGTCGCGGTCGGAGGTGTCGCCGCTGATCCCCACCGCGCCGATGGCACGGCCCTCGCTGTCCAGGATGAGCACGCCGCCCGGGACGGGGATGAACTGACCCTGCGAGGCCGTGGCGACCGCGCTCTGGAAGGCCGGCCGGTTCTGCAGGCGGTCCCGGATCGTGCGCGAGGGGATGCCCATGCCGAGGGCCCCGCGCGCCTTGCCCTGGGCGATGCGCACGCGCAGCGTGCCGCACCCGTCGTCACGCTGCAAGGTGACGATCTGGCCGCCGCCATCCACCACCACGACGGCGAGCGGGAGCATCCGCTCGCGCCGTCCCGCCGCGATGGCGCGGGTGGCGATGGTGGTGGCCTGCTCGAGGGTGAGGGTCGAGACGACGTGGCGAAGGGCCATGGTGATTGCTCTCCTTTTCTCTATCGGGGCTCGTCGCTGGCCGCCCGGAGGCTCTCCTCGCGGATCAGCCCGAGCACCTCGCGCTTGAGCTCGTTGAAGCGCGGGGAGGTCGTCGCCTCGAGCGGCCGCGGGCGGGGCAGGTCCACGCTGAGCCGCTTCTTGATACGTCCCGGTCGCGCCGTCATGACGCAGACGGTGTCGGCGAGCAGGAGCGCCTCCTCGACGTCGTGCGTGATGAAGAGGACGGCCTGGTGGTGGCGCTCCCACACCGAGAGGAGCAGCTCCTGCATGACGGAACGGGTCTGCGCGTCGAGGCTCCCGAACGGCTCGTCCATGAGCAGGAGCTCGGGCTCCATGACGAGCACGCGCGCGATCCCCACCCGCTGCTTCATGCCGCCCGAGAGCTCGGCCGGGTAGTGGCGCTCGAAGCCGCGCAGGCCCACCTGCTCCAGGAGTGCCTCGACCCTCGGGCCATAGTCGGCGGCGGCCACGCCGCAGGTCTTGGGGCCGAAGGTGATGTTGTCGAGCACGTTGAACCAGGGAAAGAGGGCGGCCTCCTGGAACACGACACTGCGTCGCGGATCCGGGCGGCTCACGGGCTGCCCCCGAAACAGTACCTCGCCGCGCGTCGGCCCGTCGAAGCCGGCGACCATGTTGAGGAGCGTCGACTTGCCGCAGCCCGACGGCCCGAGAACAGCGGCAAATTCTTTGGGCTCGATCCTGAGATCAATACCCTCGAGGGCGACGAGCCGGCCCGACCGTCCGCTGAACTCCTTGAAGACGCCGCGGAGCTCGGCCACGGGCGCCGTGGCCGGGCGCCGCGCGGGCTCAGGCATGCCGCTCGAGCGTCCGCCAGCGCAGCACCACCTGGGAGGCTCGAAGGATGATCTGGTCGGAGACGAAGCCGAGGAGTCCCACGGAGAACATCGTGGCGACACAGATGTCCATCCGGCCGACGTAGTACGCGTCCCAGAGGACGTACCCGAGGCCGGACTTGACCGCGATCATCTCGGCCACGATGACCGCCGTCCACGCCACCCCCACGCCGAGACGTAGACCCGTGAAGATGGAGGGCAGGGCCGAGGGCAGGACGACCTTCAAGAGAACGGTCCGCTCGCCCGCGCCCAGCATGCGCGCGGCGCGGAGGAGCAGGAGATTCGTGTCCCGCACGCCGTGGGAGGTGTTGACCACGATGGGGTAGAAGGAGCCGAGCCCGATCAGGAAGAGGGCGCTGGCGTCGTAGATGCCGAAGACGGCGATGGCGAAGGGCAGCCAGGCCGTGATGGGCACCGGCCGGAGGAGCTGGATCGAGGGATCCACCAGGCGCGCCACGAGGCGATTCCAGCCCACGAAGATGCCGAGGGGAATGGCCACGAGCGCGGCGAGGGCGAAGCCCTCCAGGACCCGGCGCCCCGAGTAGAGCACGTTGGCGACCCAGGTGCCCGAGTAGGGCGAGAGCGACTTGGTCGGCGCGCCGAAGATCCACCGGCGCCACGATTCCAGCACCTGCGCCGGCGCGGGGATGATCCCCTCGGTCACCCACCGCTGCTCGACGGCGAGGTGCCAGACGCCGAGCAGCAGGACGGGCAGGATCAGGAACCAGGGGATGCGCCGGCCGCCCACGCGCGATGGTCCCTCGCTACTTGTTCTGCCCGAGGTCGACGGCACTGCGCCCGGTGGCGCGCGCGAGAAACTCGTAGGTGTAGTACTGGCCGATCTCGCCCGAGACCTCGCGGGCGATGACGCCGTTGTCGAAGAGGAACTTGGAGATGCGCTTGATGGACTCGAGGGGTAGCGAGACATCGAAGCGGGTGTAGCGGATGGCCTCGGTGGTGACGGCCTCCGGCAGCCCCGCCTTCTCCGCGTAGATCTTCGCGAAGCGCTGCGGATCGGCCTGCGCGATCCTCACCACGTCAACGTAGGCGGACACCAGCCGCTGCGTCGCCTCGGGATGCTTCTCCATGAAGGCCCGATTGACAGCGAGGACGGCGATGAGACCGCCCACGGTCTTCGAGCCGTTGTGGGTGATCGTCGGGTACTGCGCCCAGCCCTCCGTGATGCCCTGGGCGCAGAAGGGATGCCAGACCACGGCCAGATCGATCTCCTTGCCCTGGAGGGACTTGAGGTAGTTGCCGCCGCCCCCCACGATGTTGATGATCCGGAGCTTGCCGTAGTCGAGCCCGTTCTCCTGGACGGACGCGGCGAACTTGAGCCACGAGATGGAGCCGGCCCCCACGCCGATCGTCCTGGCGCCGAGCCCCGTCCACTCCTTGATGTCCTCGCCCTTGCGGACGAGCAGGCAGTCGTTGCCGGAGCCGATGCCCGCCACGCCGATCATGGACTTGGCGCCCTGCCCCAGGCCGAGCGTGATGTCCTGCGGCCCGAAGGCGGCGATGTCGAGATCGCCCGAGGCCAGGGCCGTGCGCTCGTCCGCGAAGCGCTGGAACAGGATCTGCTCGATCTGGATATTGTACTTCGCCGCCTGCTCGGGCAGGAGCCAGAGGGGTGAGAGGGCGGGCACATTCGCCATGCCCTGCTTCACCTTGACGGGCGCCGCCAGCCGCGTCCGAGCGGCGTCCGTCTGCGCCGCGGCGGGAGTCCATGACACGGGAGCGGTCAGGAGCGCGAGCAGCGCGAGCATCGAGCCGGCGAGCCAGGTCTTCATTCATTGCCTCCCTGAGGGGCCCCGATCACGTACGACTCCGAACCAGACACGATGCGGATGCTGCCAGAGGGTGTCGGCAAGGTCAATCGGGCCGACGATGATGCGGGCGCCCGCGAGGTGCTCACGGCCTTGCTCGGTCAGGAGGGCCACCGTGTGGAGACGGCGGAAAATGGCCTGGAAGCCCTCGAAGTGCTCGCCGGGCGCAGCTACGACGTGATCCTGAGCGATCTCCGGATGCCGGGAATGGGCGGCGAAGAGCTGTATCGACGCATCGAGCGCGGGTGGCCGCACCTGGCCTCTCGTGTCATTTTCATGACCGCGGAAAAGCAGAGCAGTGGTTTCCGGACACAGTACGGCGGCGCGCCTGTCCCCATTCTCATCAAGCCTTTCTCACTGGGTCAGCTTCGACACGCTATCGATTCAATCAGCCCGCTTCCGTAGCTCTTGCCGCACGAGTGCTCTCGCAGAGAATGTGTGCAACGGCGAGCAATTACGCGCTCGTTGCGGATAGCCCTACGTTCCTCTCCCCCAGACGCGCGAGGGTCAGGTCTTCCCTCCCCCCGGTATTCCCTGAGTAATCCCCAGGTTCAGCCAAGGCTCCTGCCGGCTGCCTCTGTACGCTTGTCTCACATGGCGTCCAACCGACACCTCGTCTTGGCGGCCGGACTTCTTGGTCTGTGCACCCTCGCCGCGGCACTCCTGATCCATGGTGGACACGTGACGGTTCCGAGACGAGAACGAGCGGCGCTGAGGGGCGCCCGCGCGGCCGTGCACGGGGAGCTCGAGCGGCTGGAAAGTGTCGTGCCGGCCGGGAGCATCCGGGATAACGGCCTCTGGCGCGCTTATCTCGACCTCGTCGAGAAAGAGCTCGCCCTCGGACACGTCGATGTCGCCGTTCGCGTCTGGCACGACGCATATGGCGCGGCACTCGCGAGCGGCAGCTGGGAAAGCATGATTGCCGTCGGCGACGCCTTCGTGAAGATCGGCCGCGCTTCGGGCACCCCCCGCGGCGCGCGGATGAACGCGCGGGAGGCGTACCTGACCGCCTTGATCCGGGCCCGACGTGACCGTTCCGTCGACGGCGTACTCCGCAGCGCCGAGGCGTTCCGGCTGCTCGACGATCGCGCCGTCGGCGAACAGTGCCTCCACATCGCCGCGCTGCTGGCGGCGGGGAACGAACAAGCGCAGCAGAGGGTGAACGAGGCTCGGCAGCGCTGGGCGGCGTGGCAAACGATCGAGGCATTCTGAGGAAGGTCGTCGCGGGCGCACCGGCGACGACTGCGGCACAATCGGAGAGCGGGCACCTGTTCCCCCGCGTATCGTCGATCGGCTGAGCGTGGCGCAAGCGGCGTGATCCCTCGCGCGATCTCGATCGCGGCGTTCGCTGCGCACTTCTGGGTGACACCGGAAACGCGGGGATCCGTTCTCCTGATCGCCGCCATCCTGTGCTGGACGCTCGACGTCCTCCCCGACTACGTCGTCGCACTCGGCGTGGTCGTCGTCTGGAACGTGGCGGCGATCGGCCCCAGTGCCCCGAGCCTCTCCGGGTTCGCCTCCCCGGTCTGGTTTCTCCTCCTCGGAGTCCTCGCCGTCGGCGGAGGTCTGGCCAGATCGGGCGTTCTCCAACGGATCGCCCTCGCCCTGTTGTCGATGTTTCCGGCAACGTTCGTCGGTCAAGTCGTGGCATTCCTCGTCGGCGGTCTGGTGATGACGCCGCTCCTGCCGCTCACGGTGGCGCGGTGCGCACTCACGGCACCGCTGGCGCGCCAGGTGGCGGAAATGCTCGGCTATCCGGCGAGAAGCCGCGCGGCGGTCGGCATCGGTCTCGCTGCGTTCACGGGCAGCGGCCTACTAAGCCGCGTGTTTCTCTCGGGGGCCACCCTGAATCTGATTGCCTGGAGTCTGCTCCCACCGGCGACACGACCCGGCTGGTGGAGATGGGCCATCGCGGGGGCGCCGATGATGCTGGTCCTCACCGTTGGCGCGCTGGGAATCATTTTGCTCACGTGTCGCCCCGCGAACGATTGCCCTATTGGGCGCGGCGTGATCCAGCGGCAACGGCGGGACATTGGGACATTGACTCCCCAAGCGCACGTGGCCGGCGTCGCCGCCGTGGTCGTGCTGATCGGGCTCGTGGCGGGGCCGTATTTCAAGATCGACGGAGCCTGGTTCGCATGCCTCGGCGCGATGATGCTGACCGCGACCGGGGTGCTGACGCGTGAGCATTTCCGCTTGCTGATCGACTGGCCGCTCCTTATTTTTCTCGGCGTCATCCTCAGCATGCCCGCCATGATCCACCAAATCGGAGTTGATGCGCAGCTGGCCCAGGCACTTCCTCCACTCGTGGCCTGGGCGCACGGCTCCCCGGTATGGACGTTGACGCTCCTGTTCGTGATCGTCACCGCCGCCCGGTTCCTGCTGTCGGAGTGGGTAGCCGTCCCGCTGCTCACGGCCACGCTCATACCGATCGCGCCGACGGTCGGGCTCCACCCCTGGGTCGTCGCGTTCGTCGTGCTTTCCGCAGCAAACCTCTGGAGCGTGCCCTACCAGTTCGCGTCGTACCTCGCGTTCTGGAGCGCATCGGACGGCTATCTCTTCGCGCACGATCAAGTCCGAGCGTTCAGCATCGCGTACGTGCTGCTGTCGCTCTGTGGACTCCTGGTCTCCATTCCAGTCTGGCGGATGCTCGGCTTTCTCTCGTAGCAAGCGGCCAGCCCGCTCGTACCTGGAGAACACCTCCACCTTGCGAAGGCTCCCAGCCCTCAAGGCCCTCAGGACGCGGGAGGATCAAGTCTTCCGTCTCCCCGGTATTCCCTGAGTAATCCCTAGGTTCACCCAAGACTCCTGCCGGCTCTGTCAGTAGTTTGTCTCACATGGCAGCGCACAGAACGACGTGGGTCGACCTGGGCCCGGCGGGGATGGCGTCCACGCGGCACCTCGCCTTGGCGGCCGGCCTTCTTGCTCTGTGCGCCATCGGCGTGGGAATCCTGATCCATGGTGGACACCTGACGATTCCGAGACCACAACGAGCGGCGCTGACGGGCGCCCGCGCGGCAGTGCATGGGGAGCTCGAGCGGCTGGAAAGTGTCGTGCCGGCCGGGCGGACCCGGGATGATGGCCTCTGGCGTGCCCATCTCGACCTCGTCGAGAAGGAGCTCGAGCACGGGCACGTCGATGTCGCAGTTCGCGTCTGGCAAGACGCATATGGCGCGGCCCTCGCGAGCCGCAGCTGGGAAAGCATGATCGCCGTCGGCGACGCTTTCGTGGCGATCGGTCGCGCTTCGGGCAGCGTCGGCGGCGCGCGAATGAACGCGCGGGAAGCGTACCTGACCGCCTTGATCCGGGCCCGACGTGATCGCTCCGTCGACGGCGTGATCCGCAGCGCCGAGTCGTTCCAGAAACTCGGCGATCGCGCCGTCGGCGAACATTGCCTCCACATCGCCGCTCAGCTGGCGGCGGGGAACGAACAGGCGCAGCAGAAGGTGCGCGAGATTCGGCAGCGCTGGGAAGCGCCGCAAACGGTCACGGGGTTCTGGTGATCTCGATCGCGCCATTCGCTGCCTACTTCTGGGCAGCACGCTGATCGAGCGGTATCTCATCGAAGGTCCGACAACACCAACCGAATAAACGAGGAGGAATGGACATGGCAAGTACGACCCCGACGAGCATGCTCACGGACGTGATGCTGAAGCGTTTCGCCGACCGGGCGCCGGGCTACGACCGGGCCAACCGGTTCTTCGAGGAGGACTTCACCGAGCTCAAGCAGGTAGGCTACCTCACCGCGGCGGTACCGCGCGAGCTGGGCGGCGGTGGGCTCACCTTCGCGCAGGTGATGCACGAGCAGCGGCGGCTCGCCTCCCACGCTCACGCCACGGCCCTCGGGATCAACATGCACCTCTACTGGACGGGGGTCGCCGCCGACCTGTGGCGGGCGGGTGACAAGTCGCTCGAATGGTTGCTGACTGGCGCGGTCAATGGCGAGGTCTACGCCGCCGGCCACGCTGAGAAGGGAAACGACATTCCCGTACTCCTGTCGACCACCAAGGCCGAGCCAGTCAAGGGTGGGTACCGCTTCACCGGCCACAAGCACTTCGGGAGCCTGACCCCGGTGTGGACCTTCCTCGGGCTTCACGGGATGGACACGAGCGACCGCGCGGCTCCGAAGATCGTCCACGCTTTCATGCCCCGGAACACCGAGGGCTACCGCATCAAGGACACGTGGGATGTCCTCGGGATGCGCGCCACCGCGAGCCAGGACACGATCCTCGAGGGCGCGGTCGTGCCCGACCGGTACGTCGCCCGGGTGGTGCCGGCGGGGTTCGCGGGCGCCGACCTCTTCGTCCTGGCGCTCTTCCAGTGGGCGCTCACCGGCTTCGCCAATATCTACTACGGCCTGGCGCGGCAGCTGCTCGCCCGCACCGTGGAGAGCGTGAAGACGAAGACCTCGCTCGGGATCTCACGGGGCTCCATGGCCTATCACCCCGAGGTGCAGCACAGCGTGGCCCAGATGGTGATGGAGGTGGAGGCGATCGGTCCGTACCTCGACCGGCTGGCGGAGGACTGGACGCACGGCGTCGACCACGGCATGGCCTGGCCGCTCAAGATCGTCGCGGCCAAGCATCGGGCGGTGGAGAGCGCCTGGAAGGTCGCGGACATCGCACTCGAGCTGGCCGGAGGCTTCGGGATCTTCGCGGCATCGGGGACCGAACGCCTGCTCCGGGACGCGCGCCTCGGCCGCATACATCCGGCCAATCCCGCCCTCACCCACGAGATCGTCGGCAAGCTGGCGCTGGGAATCAACCCGGACGAGCAGCCGCGCTGGGGGTAAACGGCGCGCAGCCGGGCCCACTCCGCCCCGCTGAACTCGGTGTCCCGTGACCGGGACATCATCATGTCGGGCAGGCTGGCCCGGTCGAGCGAGTGCGATCGCCCGTGAACACGAATTGACCCTTACCCTACGGAGGACACTACGATGAGTCGTCGACCGCTTCGCCATCCCCTCGCGTCCGCTGTGCTCGTGCTAGTCCTGGCGTGGACTACGCAGGCACCTGCCGCGCCTATCACCTTCACGGCTTCCGGCGCGAACGCGGCTGGTATCCAGAGTAGCGTGGACGCCTTTCGTGCTGCGCTGGGGAATCCGGACAATACCAATGCAGGCCCGCAGGCCGGTGGTCATCGCGAGATCAACTGGGACGGCGGGGGCGCCACAAACGGCACGGCCGCGGCAACGCCATTTATCGTGTTCCAGAATACCCGCGGGGCGACGTTCACCACTCCCGGCAGCGGCTTGACCCAGGCTCCCATCTCCGGCGGTACGGTGGACATCGCACCCGGCGTGGGGGGACTGCAGGGAAGCTTGTCCGCTCTCAACGCGACCTACGCGACCGCCTTTGCGACCTTCAGCCCGAACCGGCTCTTCGTGCCGCTGGATAGCACCATAACGGACGGAACATTTTCCGTTCCCGGCACTGGGGGCACCGTGCCGGCAACCGTGAGCGGATTCGGCGTGGTCTTCACCGACGTCGACCTGGCGGGAAGCTCCAGCCTGCAATTCTTCGATACCCAGGACAACTCTCTTGGCATCTTCAACGCCCCGTGCGGGTCGGGGCCGACGTGTTCCCCCACCGATGGCACGCTGTCTTTTCTCGGCGTCCTTTTTACGACCGAGCGGATCGCGCGGGTGAGGATCATCAACGGCAATACTGCCCTGGGGCCGGATGACAATCCGGCCGGTGGCGTCGACGTGGTGGCCCTCGACGATTTCCTCTTCGCCGAGCCACGGGCGGTTCCGGCGCCGGCCGGCCTGACATTGCTGGGTCTCGGTCTCGTGGGCGTGGTCGCGCAGTCCTGGCTCAGGAAGCGCACGGTCTGAAAAATCATGTGTGGACGACGGCGAGGTGGTGACGGCGATCCGCGGCGTCCTGCAGGAGACGCCGTTCCATAGGGCTACGGCAAGGGGCGGGCTCGGCTACCCCATCGCGGCCTGGCCGTCAGCGGCAAGCGCGTCTTGCGGCTGACACCTCTGGAGCGTGCCCTACCAGTTCGCGTCGTGCCTCGCGTTCTGGAGCGCATCGGACGGCTATCTCTTCGCGCACCATCAGGTCCGAGCGTTCAGCGTCGCGTACGTGCTGCTGTCGCTATGCGGACTCCTGGTCTCCATTCCGGTCCGGCGGCTGCTCGGCCTTCTCTCGTAGCGAGCGGCCAGCCCGTAATCAGCCCGCTCGCGTTTCAAGCTCCTCGAGCAGCGACTTCGCCTCCCTCAGGTCGGCGGTGTCGAATCCCTCCGTGAACCAGCCGTAGATGCCCGACAGCAATGCGTGCGCCTCCCTCACGTTCCCCTTGTCGGCCCACAGCCGACTCAGGCTCGCCGATGCGCGCAGCTCGAACCACCGCGCCCGCTGTCGGCGCGCAATCTCGATGGCCTGGAGGAAATGCGACTCGGCGTCGCCCGTCGCCGGCGGGGCCTCGGCCTGAAGGGTCAGAACGCCGGTCAGCCGGTGCAGTTCTGCCTCCCAGTAGTGCTGTCCAGACTGCCGCGCGACGGCCAACGCCTCGGTCACTGCGGACAGTCCCTCCGCCGGCCGGCCAAGTTTCGCGTGCACCTCGGCCACCAATGCCAGGTAGGGCGGAACCAGTACCGCCGCACCGATCTCTCGGTGCCTCGCCAGTCCCTCCCGCATCTGAGCGAGGCCCTCCTCTCTCTGCCCGCGTTCAGCGAGTAACCAGCCCCGCTGGATCACCCCAGTCGTGAGAAGCAGCCCGAAGCCATGTTCCTTGTCGCGGGCCAGGGCCTCGTCTTCCAATTCCTGCACGATCTGGTGTTCCCTTCGCCATTGATGCAATCCAGAGGCGAGGTGACAGGCATACGACACGCTGAACGGATGATCGAGCGAGCGCGCCAGCGCGAGAGCTTCCCGGCTACGGGCGGCCGCGCGGTCGGGGTAGCCCAGCATCCACAGCGCCCAAGCGGCCTGGATCGCGCATGTGACCCCCGGCGGAACGAGCCGAAATGCGGGCGACCGGGTGGGACTGTGCTCGTCCGAATCGTACAGCTGGATCCCGCGCTCCAGATGATCGAGGGCCGTCTCGAAGTCGCCCGAGTAGAGCGACACGACGCCCAACGCGTTGTGCGCCGCCAGAAGCAGGGCAGCGTCTTGGGTCGCCTTTGCCGTCGTCAGCATGTGGATTCCCACGTCGTGGGCCGTCTGGAGCTCGCCGCGAATGAGATAGAATCGCCCAATGCCCCGCAAGACCGGTAAGAGCTGCGGCGTTTCTCCCACCTGCGTACACAGCTTCCATGCTCGGGCGTACGTGCGGGCCACCTCGGCCGCCCCGTAGCCCTGGGTCGCCGTCAGCGCCGCCCCCAGCATCACCTGAAGACCCAGCTCCTGCTCGGCCCGTTCCTGCGAGTCCGGCAACGTCCTGAGCGAGTCGAGCGCGCGCGTCGCGTGGTCAGCGGCCTCCCGGTAAGCGTGCTGCTGCAGCGCATGCTCGCCTGCTTGTCTCCGGAACCACGCGCCCCGCTCGAAGTCCCTGCCGTGCTCGAAGTGCACGGCGAGCTCGCCGGCAATCTCACCCGCCCGCTCACCGAAGCCGCGCTCGAGACGCTCGGCCGTCCGCAGGTGCAGCCCCGCCCGCTCCCCGACAGAGACGCGCCCATAGAGCACCTGCTGGTACAGGGCGTGAATGAAAGCATACCGCCCGGCCACCGTCCCATCCGGCCACTCGGCGATGCCGACCCGTCGAAGAAACTGACCCCGGCGCGCCAGCGTCTCGCAGCGCAGCTCGCCTTGCTGCGGATCGATCCCGGCCGCGACGGCAAGCGCCGCCGAAAACTCCACCCCTGCCACGCTGGCGGCCACCAGTACTGCCTGCTCGTCCGCCGTCAGGCGCTCCACCTGCCGTTCGACCAGCTGCCACAGGGTCTCCGGCGCCCGCGAGGCGATAGCCTCCGCCGGCCCCTCGAGCCGCCACTGGCCGTCGATCTCCCGCAGCTGCCCCTGCCCGATCAGGTCGTCGATCGTGTTCACCAGAAACAGCGGATTGCCCTCCGTGCTCCGGTGGAGCACCCGCGCCAGCTCCAAGGCCAATCCGTGCCCGGGAAAGCGCCGGGAGAGATACTGGGCGACGGCCGCCGCGCTCAAGAACTCCAGGGGTATCTCGTCACAGAACCCGCCGAGCTGCAGCTCGTCCTTGACCCATCTCAATGGATGCGCGGCGTCGGAGGCCACGTCGGCGGGCCGGTACGTGCCGAGGACCAGCAAGCGCGACACTTCCCGTCGCCGGGCCAGCATGCGCAGCAGATCGATGGTGGCCGAGTCGCTCCAGTGCAGGTCTTCCAGGAGCAGCACGAGCGGCGTGTCTCGCGTCAGGGCGTCCAGCGCCTCCACCACCTCGCGCAGCATCCGGTCGCGCGTTGCCCCCTGCGCACGGCGGTGCACCGCCTCCACGTCGCGGTCGCTCAACAAGCCCGGCAGCTGCGCGAGCCAGGTCGGGGCATATTGCTTGAGGATCTCAACCAGCTGCTCACCCCCCGCCCCTCGCCCCAATCGCCCCAGCGCTTCCAGCACCGGCAGATATGCTTCCCCAGCACCGTACTGCTCCACGCATTGCCCGCAGCCGATGCGGAGCGTGTTCGCTTCGCCGACTTCCGCCAGGAACATTTCCACCAGCGCCGTCTTGCCAATCCCCGCCTCCCCGGTCACGAACACGAGTCGTCGCTGTCCATTCAGCGCCTTCCCCAGCTGCGCGTGCAGCTGGGCCAGTTCGGCCTCTCGGCCGACCAACGTAGGGGCCGCTTGCGAGGATGAGGTGAAGCTCGCTGGGGACCCGTCCGCGGGAGCCGTGGAAAGCGCCGTGGAAACGCCCGCCGGCGGCAGGGTAACCGGGCCAATGAACCGGAATCCTCGCCGGTGCACCGTCTGGATGTACTGGGGCGTGCGTGACGAGTCCCCCAGCGCCTTGCGCAGGTCGCGAATGCAGCTCGCCAGGGCAGCGTCGCCCACGATCGCATCCCGCCAGACTGTGGTGAGCAGCTCGTCTTTCGTGATCAGCCGCCCCCGGTGCTCGACCAAGTGCCGCAGCACCGCGAACGCTCGCGGCGTCAGCTTCAGCCGCCGCGCCCCGCACCACGCCCACTCGTTCTCCGCCTCGATGCGAATCGCTCGAGGGCCTTCAGACTGCGTCCGACTCATGCCGCTCCCTCACCAGGAATTCCTGGGTAGACCATGTAAAGGCAAGCTTGAGCCCCGACCGGCCACGACCGAGAAGTGATCTTACGTTATCTGCACTCACGCTCCTACCCTTGAAGTGATTCACTGCCGGTCGAGGATTTTGAACCGGCACGGAATTACCGATGGATGGTAGACCAACGCCGGCATTGGCTCGCACATTCACCATGAGGGCCACCTGCCCTTATTGCTGGCCGCACCCGTCGAGACTTTTTCAAGACGAGCGCCATCGGCGCCGGTGCTGCTCAGAGGGTCGTGTGAGCCCGGTCCCGAAGCCGTGGGTCGACGAGTCTGGCCGAGTACTCGGTACGCCGACCAGGAGATGGAGCGGCTCACTGCCGTAGGGCGCGACTCTCTCGAGACGGTAGGGGCGCAACTCCCAGCCGTACCTATGGAGAGCATGGTGCGTCTCGGCGAGCTAGCCGAGGAGATCCTACTGGAAGCCGAGGCTTTCGGGGCTGATGCGATCGTGCTGGCGGCGGGTCGACCCAGCTGGTTCAAGCGGGTGACGGGCGGTGGTATCGGTCAATGGCTTCTCCGCAAGGCTCCAGTGCCCGTCGTGCTCGTACGCTCGACCTGATCATCCATGAGGTCGTGCAGCCGCGTGCCGAACGTCTCACGGATTACGGAGAAGGCACCGTCGCCATGAAGATCAGCGGCCAGCACACGACCAGAAGCACCAAGGTCTTCGGGTTGATGCTCCCGAAGCCTCGTTTACTCCCGCGATCACGAAGGTAGCGATGAAGGGGCGCGGCCCGGTGGGCGGAACATCAGAGTGCGCCGCCGGCTCCCAAGACGGTGGCGGCTGGTGATGTGACCGCGAAGAGCGGCCGCCGCTCGGCGGCCCTGTCGGCGGCGAGCCCGCGTCGCGGCGCAAATTCGATCCCAGAGCCCGCGATCAGGTCTCTGACCGTCGCGGACACGATGACGTCCCCACCCTTCGCAACGGCGGCGACGCGCCGGGCGATATCGAGGGTAGCGCCCCTCAGGCCCTCGGGGTGAACGTCGCACTCGCCGGTGTGCAGCCCGGCCTTCGCCATCATGCCGCGCCTGCCGGCTCCCTCCACGATTGCGCTCGCACACCGCACCGCCCTGGCTGGCCCGTCGAAGGCCGCCAGAATCGCCAGGCCACCCTCGGAGAGAACCCGCCCGCGAAACCGGAGGACCTCCGAGCGTGCCGCCTCGTGAAAGTCCCCGGCAGCCCCCTTCCCCCGCGACGCCCTGCGCTCGGCCACCATCACGGTGACCAGCACCCGGTCTGGCTCCATGGCGGGGTCGGGCTCGGCGACGAAGCGCTCGATCTCGGCGCCGATGGCGTCGGCATCGTCCAGCCAGGGCAGGTGGTCGTCGCTCGGCAGCTCGATGTAGCGGGCGTGCGGGATGCGGGCGGCCATGTATCGTCCACAGCGCACGTCGACGGTCCGATCCCCCACAGCGTGGAGCACCAGCGTGGGCACGCGAACGGCCGGCAGGACGTGGCGGACGTCGAGATCCCGATTCATCTCGGTCAGGGCGACGGCCGCGCCCGGGCTGGCGCTCATGCGCAGGAATCGGGACCACCAGCGGCAGAACGCTTCGTCGTTCATCGCGCTGGGCGCCCGCTTCTCGAGCCAGACCGGCCCGCCCCAATCGCGCTCGATCATTTCGATCAACTGAGCGTAGTCATCCGCCGAAGGCCCCCATGGGTGGTCGGGCGTCCAGATGCGGCGAGCGTAGGAGCCGATCATGACCAGCCCAGTGGCGCGGTCGGGGTAGGTCGCCGCGAACAGCGCGCACATCGCGCCACCTTCCGAGTAGCCGACGAGCGTGGCGCGCTTGCTCCCGACCGCGTCCATGACCGCGCGCACGTCGGTCATCCGCTGCTCGAGCGTGGGCAGCGCGTGGAGGGGGACCCGGTCGGAGAGCCCGGTCCCCCGCTTGTCGAAGAGAATCAACCGACCGATGGAGGCCAGTCGCCGCAGGAAGCGCGAGACCCGAGGCTCCTCCCAGAAGCACTCCACGTTCGAGACCCATCCCGGCACGAGCACGAGATCCGGAGGGCCGTCGCCGATCACCTGATAGGCGAGGTTGACGTCCCCGCTGTGGACGTAATGGGTGGTCGGCGTGGCTCGGTACGGATCGGCCGGCGGCTCGTCGCTCAGGATTTCTCGGTAACGCCGGGTGGTGGCCGCCTCCGGCTCCACACCGAGCTCGCGCCGCAGCGCCTCGGCGCAACGCTGGTACTGGCGCAGCCCCGCCGTCCGCCGCCCCTGCCGGGCGTACAGCTCCATGAGCGTCCGGTGGGCGCTCTCGCGCAGCGGATCGAGCGCGAGCAGACGGAGCCCGGTCTCCACGGCCCGCTCCAGGGAGCCGGTTTCGAGGTCCATCGCGAGCAGCTTCTCCAGCGCATTCAGCCCAAGCTCCCGCAGTCGTTGCCGCTCTCCGGCGAGCCAGTCGTCGAAGGGCGCCTCGTCGATCCGGAGTCCGTCGAGTAGCTCTCCCCGGTAAAGGCCCGTCGCCTCCCGGAGCGCGTCGCGCGTCCCTTGGGCCACGCCGCGCTCGAAGGCGGCGACATCCACTTCCACCGTGCCCTCCTGCAACCCGACCAGCTCGCCCTTCACGATGAACGGGTCCGGCGCGACAGCCTTCCGCAGCGCGAAGAGGGTCTGGCGGAGGTTGTGCCGTGCGTGCTCATCGGTCGTACCCGACCAGAGAAGCGCGGCCAGCGAATCCCGGGAACGCGCTAGCCCCGGGTGCAGGGCCAGGTAGGCCAGCAGGGCCTGCGCCTTCTTCCGGCGAATGCCCAGCGGCGGGCCGGAGGCCAGCTCAGCCTGAAACCCACCGAAGAGGCGAATCGAGAGGTGTGTCATCGCGAATGCCAGCGTCGTGCGTCGACTATAGCACCGCCCCGCGAGGCCCGGTGACGGCGAATAGACGGCCCGCGTGACGGCCCGGTGACGCGGCGATGCTACACCTTGCCATGGCGATGTCGCGGTCGAGCCTGCGAGCTCGCGCCGCAGAAAGGAGCATGACGCCATGCCCCGCTACCTCGTGGAGCGCACCTTCCCGAACGGTCTCGCCATCCCCGTCACCGACGCCGGCGCCCAAGCCTGCCAGGGCTTCGTCACCGTCAACGCGGAGGACGGCGTGACCTGGATCCACTCCTACGTTACTCCGGACCGCAAGCAGACCTTCTGTATCTACGACGCCCCGACCCCGGAAGCGATCCGGCGGGTGGCCGAGCGCAACAAGCTGCCCGTCGATCGCATCACCGAAGTCCGCGTCCTCGCCCCCTACTACTTTTACCGCTGAGGCGGAGGGAGACTCACATGAAGACCATCCACAGCGTGCTGATCGGGCTGGTGGCCGTTTCCCTCATCTCGTGCTCGCCGGGCGGCATGGCAACCCACGATGCCTCGACCTCCTCACCTCTTGCTCAGGAAGTGCGCCGGGCTACAGAGCGCTACCAGGACGTCACGGCGGCCACCGGCGCCGGCTACGCCCTCTTTCTCGGCTGTGTCACTAGTCCGCAAGGCGGGGCGACGGGCATCCACTATGTCAACGCCGACCTGGTCGGCGATGGCAAGCTCGATGCCTCGCGCCCTGAGGCCCTGATGTACGAGCCGAAGGGCGGGAAGCTGGAGCTGGTCGGCGTCGAGTACATCGTCATCGCGGCCGCGTGGGATGCGGCCAACAAGACGCCGCCCACGCTGATGGGCCAACTCTTCCACTACAACTCGAGCCCCAACCGTTACGGCATTCCCGCCTACTACTCTCTGCACGTGTGGGCCTGGCGGCACAACCCCACCGGCGTCTTCGGGGACTGGAACCCGAAAGTTTCCTGCGACGGCTACACCACCACGGCGGCGCCGCCATCAACGACGGATGGCAGGAAGTGATCGGCAGGGCATTGTGGTCTTGGGGATCTCATTGGGGCCCGTTCACGGTGAAGACACGCCAGGTGATGACACCCCCGGACGGTATGGCGCGGTTCCCCACACGACACCTTCTCAGCGGCAGGCGTCGCGTTCGGGTCTACCGGCCCACGAGCGGGGACGACGTTACCCCGCCAGCCGGTAGAAGCGCTGCGCGTTCAGGCCCAGCACCTTGCGGCGCGCATCCTCGGGCAGCGGCGCCAGCCGATCCTTCAGCTCGCGGACGACGCCGAAGGAGGCGTCGATGTGTGGATAGTCGGACGCCCAGATGAAGTAGTCGGCGCCGAGGTGCTCGACCATCTGGGCGGTGACCGACTCGTCCGGGTCGGCGGAGATCAGGCACTGGCGATAGAAATAGGCGCTCGGCTCCATGCGGATCGGCGTCTGGTGCGCCATGACGCGGTACTTGTGATCGAGCCGGTCGAGCCAGGCCGCGATCCAGTTGGAGCCGGCCTCCAGCACCGCGCACCTGAGCCGCGGGTACCGCTCGAACATGCCGGCGGCGAGCATCTGCGTGAAGGCGGCCATGACGTCGATGGCCAGGAACGCGATGCTGAACAGGGCGTCGGACGGATCGCGACGCTGCCACTGCCGGAACCACTGGCGATCGCGCACGACCACGTGGAAGGCGATCGGCATCTCGAGCTCCTGCGCCGTCTCCCAGAACCGCGCGAAAGTGGGATCGTCGAAGTGCCGGCCCCCGCGGGCCGCCAGGTCCGGCGAGAGGAAGATGCCGACGCAGCCGTCACGCCAGGCCCGGATCGTCTCCTCCACCGCGCCCTCCGGATCGAGGAGCGAGATGTGGGCGACCGGGTAGAGTCGCTTGGGGTCGGTGCGGCAGAAGTCGGCCAGCCAGCGGTTGTAGGCTCGCGTGTAGGCGGTCGCCAGCGCGCCGTCGGTGACGTGCCCTTCCCAGCAGATGCCGATCGTGGGGTAGAGCAGCACGGCGTCGATCCCCTCGCCGTCCATCACGCGCAGCCGCTCGACGGGATCGTAGCCGCCCGCCGGGCTGCCCTCGGCGTAGGTCATCTGCCCCCGAGTGAGAAGGCGCGTGGTGTCCATCCCGATCCCGCCGAGCGCGCCGAGGGACCCGCGCAGCGTCTTGAGGGGCTGGCCGTCGATGAGGAGCACCTCGTACCCGTGCTCGTCCTGGGCGATGCGAATGGCGCGATCGCGATACGAGGGCTCGAGGTACTTTAGCCAGGTGTCGGCCGGCTCGAGAACGTGGCCGTCGGCATCCACCACCAGGGGATCGACCGAGGTCGTCATCGTCTCGCCTCCCTACCGCTCGCCGGCCGGCGGGCGCTCGGCCGTCGGCAGCTTGTAGTCGCGGAACCGCTCGCGCAGCGTGAGCTTGTGGATCTTGCCGGTGGCGGTCATCGGCATATCCGGCACGAACACGACGTCGTCCGGTAGCCACCAGCTGGCCACGCTCGGGCGCAGGAACTCGAGCAGCGTCTCGCGGTCGAGCTGGCTGCCGGACCGGCGCGTGACGATCAGCAGCGGACGCTCCTGCCACTTCGGATGAAAGGCGGCGATCACCGCGGCCTGCATCACCTCTGGATGGCCGCAGGCCGCGTTCTCCAGCGCGATCGAGCTGATCCATTCGCCGCCGGACTTGATGAGATCCTTCGACCGGTCGACGATCGCGAGGTAGCCGTCTGGATCGATCGAGGCCACATCGCCGGTCTTGAGCCACCCTTCGCGATCGAGAGCGTCGCCAGCGCCCTTGAAGTAGCCGGAAGAGATCCACGGCGACTTGACGCGAAGATGGCCGACCGCCACGCCATCGTGCGGCAGCGGCCGCTCCTCGTCGTCGACGATGCGCAGCTGCGCGCCGAAGCCG
>WNFD01002978.1_pt1 | contig 33007 bp, 47 predicted proteins | sample 5400491 | NCBI WGS metagenome assembly WNFD01 (sample SAMN13153343, study PRJNA577476) | soil metagenome | isolation source: 120 cm saprolite under Douglas fir tree site 2 hole 2 replicate 2 | place: USA:California | collected 2015-04-18 | reverse complement strand
CGGGGGTGGAGATGGTGATGCCGGGGGACAACGTGACGATGGCGATCGAGCTGATCCAGCCGATCGGGATGGAGAAGGAGCTGCGGTTTGCGATCCGGGAGGGCGGGCGCACGGTGGGTGCGGGCGTCGTCGCGGAGATCGCGGAGTAAGACATGGTCACCGTCAGCGCCGACCAGAAGATTCGCATCCGGCTCAAGGCGTACGACCACAATCTCCTCGACCGCTCGATGAAGGAGATCGTGGAGACCGTGCGTCGCACGGGCGCCCGTGTCACCGGACCCGTGCTGCTGCCCACCATGATCAATCGCTGGACGGTGCTGCGCTCGCCGCACGTGGACAAGACGTCCCGGGAGCAGTTCGAGATGCGCACCCACAAGCGCCTGCTCGACATTCTGGACCCGACACCTCAGACGGTGGACGCGCTGATGAAGCTGGATCTGCCCTCCGGCGTCGACGTAGAAATCAAACTGTAGGATTGCATGACGAGGCGCCGCCGCGAGGCGAGACGAGCACTCATGGAGAAGAGACCGAAGCCATGGCGATGAAGGAGGGGCTGATCGGCCGGAAGCGGGGCATGACCCAGGTCTTCGGCGACGACGGGAGCATGATCCCCGTCACTGTGGTCGAGGCCGGGCCCTGCACGGTGGTGGCGGTGCGCACGAAAGCGAGCCACGGCTACGATGCGCTCCAGATCGGCTTCGAGCCCGCGAAGAAGAACGTGACCAAGGCGATGGCGGGACACTACAAGAAGGCCGGGGTCGCGACGCCCATGAAGGTGCTGCGCGAGATGCGGCTGCAGAAGAGCGAGGCCGTGGCGGCCTATCAGCCGGGCCAGACGCTGACGGTGGATCTGTTCACTCCCGGGGAGTTCGTGGACGTGGTGGGCATGACCAAGGGCAAGGGCTTCCAGGGGGGCGTGAAGCGCCACGGTTGGTCCGGCGGCGACCAGAGCCACGGCTCGATGTTCCACCGGGCGCCGGGCTCCATCGGGGCGTCGTCCGATCCCTCGCGCGTCTGGCCGGGGCACAAGCTGCCGGGCCGCATGGGCGGCGACCGCCGCACCGTGCTCAACCTGCCGGTGGTGCGCGTGATCCCGGAACAGAATCTCATTCTCTTGCGCGGCGCGGTCCCCGGGCATACCGGGACGCTCCTGGTGGTGCGCAAGAGCGTGAAGCAGACCAAGTCGCAGCAGCAGAAAGCCAAAGAGGTCAAGTAGCATGCCGAGCGTTCCCGTGCTCGACGCGAAGGGCAAGCCGCAGCAGCAGCTCGAGCTGTCCGCCGATGTCTTTGCGGGGCCCGTCCGTATCCCACTGCTGCACCAGGCGGTGGTGAAGGAGCTTGCCGCGCGGCGCGCGGGCACCCACGACACCAAGGGCCGGAGCGAAGTCTCGGGCGGCGGCAGGAAACCGTGGAAGCAGAAGGGCACGGGCCGGGCCCGCCAGGGCTCCATCCGCGCGACCCAGTGGAAGGGCGGCGGCAAGCCCTTCGGGCCCACGCCGCGGAAGTACGACAAGAAGATGCCGACCGAGATGCGGCGGGCGGCGCTCCGCGAGGCGCTCGCGGCCAAGATCGCCTCGGGCGAAGTATCGGTGGTGGACCGGCTCGACCTCACGGAGGCCAAGACGAAAGCTCTGGCGAACCGGCTGAAGGGGCTGGGGCTACCTCAGGGGCCCACGCTTCTCGTGGTCTCGGACCGGACGGAGAGCCTCGACCGAGCGGCGCGGAACCTGCCCTGGCTGGAGGTCCAGACGCCGACCCATGCTTCCGTCTACCAGGTCCTCCGCAGCGACCGGGTCCTCTTCGAGAAGGCCGCGCTGTTGTCGCTGCAGGAAGCGCTCGCATGAACCGCGACCCCCGGAACGTGCTGGTCAAGCCGCTGATGACCGAGAAGAGCATGCAGAGGAAGGAAGAGCTCAACGCGGTCACCTTCCGGGTGGCGGTCAGCGCCAACAAGGTCGAGATCCGGCAGGCGGTGGAGAAGGTCTTCAACGTCAAGGTCGCGAACGTGCGCACCGCGTCTCACGAGGGCAAGTGGAAGCGCATGGGCAAGTACGAGGGCCGCCGCCCGAACTGGAAGAAGGCGATCGTGACGCTCGCGCCCGGCCACAAGATCGACCTGGTCGAGGGAGGCTAGGACCATGGGAATCCGGACACTCAAGCCCACCTCGCCGGCCCGGCGCTACATGACGCAGCTCACCAACGAGGAGATCACGAAGAAGACGCCGGAGAAGAGCCTCCTGTCGCCCAAGAAGCGGGGGAGCGGCCGGAACGTCTATGGCCGCATCACCGTCCGTCACCGCGGCGGCGGGCACAAGCGCATGCTGCGGGACGTCGACTTCCGGCGCGACAAGGTGGGCATCCCGGCCGTCGTCAAGGGAATCGAGTACGACCCGGGGCGCTCGGCGCGCATCGCGCTCCTGCACTACAAGGACGGCGAGAAGCGCTACATCATCGCCCCGCTCGGGCTCAAGCCGGGCGACGTCATCATGTCGGGCCCCCAGGCCGACATCCTGCCGGGCAACGCGCTGCCCATCAGGAACATCCCGCTCGGCACCTTCGTGCACAACGTCGAGCTGCAGCCGGGCAAGGGCGGCCAGCTCTGCCGGAGCGCCGGCACCCTCGCCCAGCTCCTGGCCAAGGAGGGCGACCACGCCAACCTCAAGCTGCCCTCGGGCGAGGTACGCCAGGTCAAGCTCGAGTGCATGGCGACGGTGGGCCAGGTGGGCAACCTGGACCACGAGAACGTGTCCGTCGGCAAGGCAGGCCGCGTGCGCTGGAAGGGCTTCAGACCCACCGTGCGGGGAACCGTGATGAATCCTGTCGACCACCCCATGGGCGGCGGCGAAGGCAAGGGCAAGGGCAATCACCCGATGACTCCGTGGGGCAAGCCCACCAAGGGATACAAGACGCGGCGCGGCGCCCGCCCGTCGGACCGCTACATCGTGACGCGCCGGACGAAGTAGGAGCCGAGACCAATGGGACGCTCTACCAGGAAAGGGCCGTACGTCGAGGAGAGGCTGGAGAAGCGGGTGGAGGAGCTCAACCGCCAGCGCCAGAAGAAGGTGCTGAAGACCTGGTCGCGCCGCTCCACGATCATCCCGGAGTTCGTCGGCCACACGGTGGCCGTGCACAACGGCCGGAAGTTCATCCCGGTCTATATCACCGAGAACATGGTGGGTCATCGGCTGGGCGAGTTCGCATTGACACGCACCTTCAAGGCCCACGGGCAGGCCGAGAAGGCCACCGCCTCACCGACGGGCAAGGGCTAGGACGCCGTGAAGACCAGAGCCACCGCGCGCTACATCCGGGTCCCGGCCTCCAAGGCCAGGCTGGTCCTCGACCACATCCGGGGCAAGTCGGCGGGCGAGGCCTTGGCCGTGCTGCAATTCACGCCCAAGGCGGCCGCCCGTCTCATCGAGAAGGTGCTGCGCTCGGCCATCGCCAACGCGGAGCACAACCACCAGGTGCGGGACCTCGACGACCTGCGGGTCGTCAAAGCCACCGCCGACGGCGGTCCCTCGATGAAGCGCGTCTCGCCGCGGGCGATGGGGCGGGCCTTCTTCATCAAGCACCGCACGAGCCATCTCACGATCGAGCTGTCCAACGAGACGGCGCGCCCTTCGCGGGCCGCCCAGAGGTAGCCAATGGGGCAGAAGACTCATCCGATCGGGTTCCGGCTGGGCTCCACGCGCACGTGGAGCTCCCGGTGGTTCGCCACCAAGGGGTACGCGGCGCTCCTGCACGAGGACGTGAAAATCCGCCGGTTCATCAAGTCCTCGCTCTACCACGCGGGGATCTCGCGGATCGACATCGAGCGCTCGGCCAACCGGGCCCGCATCTCCATCTTCACCGCGCGGCCCGGGATCATCATCGGCCGCAAGGGCGCCGAGGTGGAAAAGCTCAAGAACGAGATCCAGACGCGCACGGCGAAGGAGGTCTACCTCAACATCGAAGAGGTGGTCCACCCGGAGCTCGACGCTCAGCTGGTGGCCGAGAACGTGGCGCTGCAGCTGCAGAAGCGCGTCGCCTTCCGCCGGGCCATGAAGAAGGCGGTGACCTCCGCACTCAGGTTGGGCGCGGACGGCATCAGGATCGCCTGCTCGGGGCGCCTGGGAGGCGCGGAGATCGCGCGGCGGGAGTGGTATCGCGACGGGCGGGTGCCGCTGCACACGATCCGGGCCGACATCGACTACGGCCTGGCCGAAGCCCACACCACCTATGGGGCGATCGGCGTCAAGGTCTGGATCTTCAAGGGCGAGGTGTTGCCCGCGCAGCGTCAGGCGGCGGAGGCCTAAGCAGTCATGCTGATGCCCAAGCGCGTCAAGTACCGCAAGGCGCAGCGCGGCCGCATGAAGGGCAAGGCGCAGCGCGGCTCCACGCTCGCCTTCGGCGACTACGGGCTCAAGGCCCTCGAGCCCGGCTGGGTGACCAACCGGCAGATCGAGGCCGCGCGCGTCTCCCTCGCCCGCAGCGTCAAGCGGGGAGGCAAGATCTTCATCCGGATCTTTCCGGACAAGCCGGTGACGAAGAAGCCGGCCGAGACGCGGATGGGCAAGGGCAAGGGCAACCCGGAGTTCTGGGTGGCCGTGGTCAAGCCCGGGCGCGTGATGTACGAGATGGAGGGCGTGGACGAGGCGACGGCCAAGGAAGGCTTTCGCCTGGCCGCCCAGAAGATTGGCATCAAGACCAAGTTCGTGTCCCGCACCCGGGCACTCTAGAGGCCACTACCATCATGAAAGCGGCCAGCTGGCGCGAGATGAGCGGCGAGGACCTGGAGCAGAAGGTCAAAGACCTGACCGAGGAGCTGTTCAACCTCCGGTTTCAGCTCTCCATGGGCGTCGCCAAGAACCCCTCGCGCGTGCAGCAGGCCAGGCGGGATCTGGCGCGGGCCAAGACCATTCTCCGCGAGCGCGAGCTGCAGAGCGCGAGCTAACAGGGAGACTATCGGCGTGGCTGAGACGAAGACGAAAGAAGGCGTGGTGGTGAGCGACAAGATGACCAAGACCCGCGTGGTCAGGATCGAGCGCGTCTACCGTCATCCCCGCTACGAGCGGGTCATCACGCGGTCGAAGCGGCTGAAGGCCCACGACGAGACCAACGCGAGCAAGGTCGGGGACCGGGTCCTGATCGAGGAGACGCGGCCCCTGTCGAAGGACAAGCGGTGGCGCATCCGTCAGGTCCTGACCCGCGTGAGCTCGTGACGCGGAAGAGCCGGCCATGATCCAGCCCAGATCGATGCTCGACGTCGCGGACAACTCGGGCGCCAAGAAGGCGCAGTGCATCCGCGTGCTGGGCGGCTCCAACAAGCGCTACGCCTCCCTGGGCGACATCGTGATCGTGGCCGTGAAGGAAGCCGTGCCGGACGGCACGGTGAAGAAGGGCGAGGTCGCGCGGGCGGTAGTCGTGCGGACAGTTAAGGAAGTCGGGCGGAAGGACGGCTCGTACATCCGCTTCGACCGCAACGCGGTGGTGCTGATCAAGACCGACGACAACCCTGTGGGCACCCGCATCTTCGGGCCGGTGGCCCGGGAACTGCGCGACCGTCAGTTCACGAAGATCATATCGCTGGCCCCCGAGGTCATCTGAGGACCGTCATGGCGATGGCGCACGTGCGGAAGGGCGACACGGTGATGGTGGTGGCGGGGAAGGAGCGCGGCAAGCGCGGGAAGGTCCTCCGCGTGATTCCGGGCAAGGGCCGCGTGCTGATCGAGCACGTCAACCTGATCAAGAAGCACCAGCGCCCGACGCAGAAGCTGCGGCAGGGCGGCATCATCGAGCGCGAGGGGCCGATCCACCTGTCGAACGTGATGCTGGTGGATCCGCAGACGGACAAGCCCACCCGGGTCGGCGTGCGGTCACTCGCCGACGGCAAGAAAGTCCGGGTCGCCCGCAGGTCGGGCGAATTCATCGACAAGGCGTAGCCCATGGCCGACGCGAAGAAGGCAGACAAGCCGAAGGGTCCGCAGGGCGGCAAGGCTCCGCAGGGGGCCAAGCAGCCCAAGCAGGGCAAGGGCCAAGCCCCGGCCGCTCCCGCGGCGCCGGCCACCCGCGCCCGCGTGACCGGGGACGTGCCCCCGCGGCTGCGCGACCGGTTCCGGACGGCGGTGATCCCCGCGATGATGAAGGAGCGGGGCTACACCAACCCCTTCCAGGTGCCGCGCCTGCAGAAGATCGTCATCAACATGGGCGTGGGCGAGGGCAAAGAGAACGCGAAGGTGATGGACTTCGCCGTGGCGGACCTGCAGCTGATCTCGGGCCAGAAGCCCGTGGTGACGCGGGCCAAGAAGTCCATCGCCAACTTCAAGCTCCGCGAGAACTCGCCCATCGGCTGCAAGGTGACGCTGCGCGGGGCTCGGATGTACGAGTTCCTCGACCGGCTGGTCAACGTGGCCCTGCCCCGGGTGCGGGACTTCAAGGGCGTGGCGCCGAAGGCCTTCGACGGGCGCGGCAACTACGCCCTCGGTCTCAAGGAGCAGGTGATCTTTCCCGAGATCGTCTACGACAAGGTGGACAAGGTGCGCGGCATGGACGTGATCATGGTCACCTCGGCCCGAACCGACGAGGAGGCCAAGGCGCTGCTCGCGCACCTCGGCGTCCCCTTCAGGGGGGAGTCCTAAGGCATGGCGAAGACCTCGCTCATCATGAAGTCGGAGCGGCTGCAGAAAGCGTCCAAGTTCAAGACGCGCGTCTACAGCCGCTGCAAGCTGTGCGGCCGGCCGCGCGGCTTTTTGCGGAAGTTCCAGCTCTGCCGGCTCTGCTTCCGGGAGCTCGCCCTCAAGGGCGAAGTGCCGGGCGTGATCAAGGCCAGTTGGTAGGGGGCGGACGACCATGTCGATGAGCGACCCGATCGCAGACCTGCTGACGCGCATCCGCAATGCGAGCCGCGCCGAGCACGAAAAGGTGGACATCCCGTCCTCCAAGCTCAAGGTGCGGATCACCGAGATCCTCAAGGACGAGGGCTTCATCAAGAACTTCCGCCTCATCGAGGACAAGAAGCAGGGGACGCTGCGCGTCTACCTGAAGTACGGCCCGGGCAACGAGAAGATCATATCCGGCCTGGTCCGCGTGTCGAAGCCCGGCCGCCGCGTCTATGTGAACAAGGACAAGATCCCGAGCATCCTGGGCGGGATGGGTGTCGCCATCCTGTCCACCTCTCACGGCGTCATGACGGACCGCGCCGTGCGCAAGCAGCAGCTCGGCGGCGAAGTCCTCGCGTACGTGTGGTAGCGGAGCGCACGCCATGTCCCGAATCGGCAAGAAGCCCATCACCGTCCCGCAGGGGGTCAAGGTCGCCGTCGAGGGCCAGACCGTCAAGGCGGAGGGGCCCAAGGGCAAGCTCAGCCAGACGGTGCCCGGTAGCCTGTCGGTCACGGTGGACCGGGACGTGCTCACGGTCGGGCGCAGCTCGGACCACCGGACGGTGCGGGCCCTGCACGGCCTGATGCGCTCGCTCATCGCCAACATGGTCCACGGCGTCAAGGACGGGTTCGAGCGCAAACTCGAGATCGTCGGCATCGGCTACCGCGCTCAGCTGCAGGGCAAGAGCCTGCAGCTGGCACTCGGCTATTCGCACCCGGTGATCTTCACGCTGCCGGAGGGGATCCAGGCCGAGGTGGACAGGCAGGTGTCCATCACGATCAAGGGCGCGGACAAGGCACTGGTCGGGCAGACGGCGGCCAAGCTCCGCGCGCTGAGAAAGCCCGACCCGTACAAGGGCAAGGGCATCAAGTACGCTGATGAATACATCAGGAGAAAAGTCGGCAAGAAGGCGGGGGCCAAGTAATGCGGACCGATCTCAAGGTCGTGGGGCGCAAGATCCGGCACCTGCGGGTGCGCGCGAAAGTGCAGGGTACGGCGGTGCGCCCGAGGCTGGCCATCTACCGGAGCCTCAATCACATCTATGCGCAGGTGGTGGACGACGCGGCGGGCCGAACGCTCGTGTCGGTGGACAGCCGCTCGCCCGATTTCCGCGGCAAGGCCAAGCGCGGCGGCAACGTGGCCGCGGCAAAGATCGTGGGGGAGCTCGTGGCGCAGAAAGCCAAGGCCGGCGGCATCGCCCAGGTCGTCTTCGATCGCGGCGGCTACCAGTACCACGGGCGGGTCAAAGCCCTCGCCGAGGCCGCCCGCGCCGCCGGGCTAGTTTTTTAATGAAATCAGACTGTTAACAAAGACACGACTGAGACGACGGGGGAGAGACTGAGTGGCTGAGGCGAAGATCGATGCAAGCGCGCTGGACCTGACCGACCGGGTGGTCGCCATCAACCGGGTGGCCAAGGTGGTCAAGGGCGGCCGGCGGTTCTCCTTCACGGCGCTGGTCGTCGTGGGGGACGGACGGGGACACGTGGGCGTGGGGCTCGGCAAGGCCCGCGAGGTGCCCGAGGCCATCCGGAAGTCCGTCGAGCACGCCAAGAAAGATCTGATCCTCGTGCCGCTCAAGGACACGACCATTCCGTTCGCGATCACGGGCCACTTCGGCGCCGCGCGGGTCTTCCTCCGCCCTGCTTCGCACGGCACCGGCGTCATCGCGGGCGGCGCCGTGCGGCCCGTGCTGGAGGCGGCGGGTGTCCAGGACATCCTGACCAAGACCCTGGGCACCAACAACCCGCACAACGTGCTCAAGGCAACCATCGACGCCTTCCGCCGCCTCAAGCGGCTTCTCGACACGCACAACGCCCGCCGCCGGTCCACGGAAGGCGACGGCCAGGAGGCATCCGGTGGCAAAGAAGCTTAAGGTGACCCTGGTCAAGAGCCTGATCGGGCTCTCCCCGAAACAGGAGGCGACCGTGAGGGCGCTCGGGCTCAAGCACATCCGCCAGACGGTCGAGCACGACGACACCCCGACGATCCGCGGCATGATCGACGCGGTGCCCTTCGCGGTCAAGGTCGAAGGGCGAGATGCAGCCGAAGGCGAGACGAGCGTCTCCAGGAAAGTGTCATGAGACTCGAAGATCTCCGGCCGGCGAAGGGCTCGACGAAAAAGCGGAAGCGTCGCGGTCGCGGACCGTCCTCGGGCAGCGGGAAGACGTCCGGCAGAGGCCACAAGGGGCTCAAGGCTCGCTCGGGCGGCGGCGCGCGCCCCGGCTTCGAGGGCGGCCAGATGCCACTCTACCGGCGCCTGCCCAAGCGCGGCTTCCTGCCCTACGGCGGCAAGATCGAGTTCGCGGTGGTCAACGTCAAGGATCTCTCCGCGCGCTTCGCGGCCGGCAGCGTCGTGGATCCCGACGGGCTCGTCGAGGCCGGTCTCATCAAGAAGTCCGGGCGCCAGTCGGTCAAAGTGCTGGGCGACGGCGACGTCGCGCACGCGCTCACGGTCAAGGCGCACCGGGTGAGCGAGGGAGCGAAACAGAAGCTCGAGGCGGCGGGCGGCCGGATCGAAGTCCTGGCAACCCCGCGGCGCGAGGCGGCGGCCGGCAAGGGCGGGGCAGGCTCCCCCAGGCGCGAGGCACGTGCCACCAACCGGGAGGCAGGTTCCACCAAGCGGGAGGCAGCTTCGAAATGATGGAGGGGCTTCAGAGCTTTCAGAACATCGTCAAGATCCCGGAGCTCAAGCGCCGGGTCCTGGTCACGCTGGGCCTGCTCGCCGCTTACCGACTCGGTGCCCACGTGCCGACGCCGGGCATCGACGCCGCCGCGCTCGCCTCGCTCTTCAACCAGATGCAGAGCGGCCTGCTCGGCATGGTCGATCTCTTCTCCGGGGGCAACCTGCGGCGGCTCACGGTCTTCGCGCTGGGCATCATGCCGTACATCTCGGCCTCCATCATCCTCCAGCTCCTGACGGTGGTGATCCCCGCGCTCGAGCGCCTGGCCAAGGAGGGCGAGGCGGGCAAGAAGAAGATCACCCAGTACACGCGCTACGGCACCATCGGGCTGTCCCTGATCCAGTCCTTCGGCATCGCGGTGGGCCTGGAGAGCATGCAGCCGCAGGGCGGGCTCGTGCTGGTGCCGGACCCGGGCTGGGGCTTCCGCCTCATGACCATGCTGACGCTGACCACCGGCACCGCCCTCATCATGTGGCTGGGCGAGCAGATCTCCGAGAAGGGCATCGGCAACGGCATCTCGCTCATCATCTTCGCGGGCATCGTGGTGCGGCTGCCCTCGGCGGTGGTCTCCTCCTACACGCTGATCGCCACCGGCGAGCTCAAGCTCTTCGTGTTCATCGGCCTCGTGGCCATGATGGTGCTCGTGACCGCGGCGGTGATCGTGATGCAGGAAGGGCAGCGCAAGATTCCCGTCCAGTACGCCAAGCGCATGGTCGGACGGCGGATGGCCATGGGCCAGACCACGCACATCCCCCTGCGCATCAACACGGCGGGCGTCATCCCGGTCATCTTCGCGTCGTCGCTGATCCTCTTCCCGGCGACCCTGACGCGCTTCATCCAGCACCCGTGGATGCAGGCGATCTCCGAGGCGCTCTCGCCGGGGCACGTGACGTACACGGCGCTGTACTGCGCGCTCATCATCTTCTTCACGTACTTCTACACGGCCATCGTCTTCAACCCGGTCGACCTCGCTGACAACATGAAGAAGTACGGCGGCTTCATTCCGGGCGTGCGCCCGGGCAAGAAGACGGCCGAGTACATCGATCGGGTGCTCACGCGCATCACCCTGCCCGGCGCCATCTTCCTCGCCCTGATCTCCGTCCTGCCCGACTTCCTGATCAAGATCTTCAACGTGCCCTTCTACTTCGGGGGCACGAGCCTGCTGATCGTGGTCGGGGTGGCGCTCGACACCGTGCGGCAGATGGAGTCGCACCTGCTCATGCGAAACTACGAAGGCTTCCTCCGCAAGAAGGCGCGGGCGCAGGCGTGAGCGTCCGGGTCATCTTTCTGGGCCCTCCCGGTGCCGGCAAGGGCACCCAGGCGCAGGAGCTCGCGCGCGAGTGGGGCGTGCCCCACATCGCCACGGGTGACATGCTGCGCGAGGCGGTGGCGGCCAAGACCGCGCTCGGGCTCGAAGCGAAGCGCCACATGGACTCGGGGGGTCTCGTGCCGGACGACGTCGTGATCGGCCTGGTCGGCGAGCGACTCGCCCAGCCCGACGCCAAGGCAGGTTGCGTGCTCGACGGCTTCCCGCGCACGGTGGCCCAGGCCGAAGCGCTCGACGCGCTCTTCGCGCGGGCGGGTATCGCGCTCGACCGCGTGATCTACTTCGACGTCCCGCGAGCGGAGCTGCTCCGCCGCCTCACCGGGCGCCGGGTATGCCGCGCGTGCGGCCGCACCTTCCATCTCGTGTCGGCGCCGCCCAGGGTCGCCGGCAAGTGTGACGACTGCGGCGGCGAGCTCTACCAGCGCGCGGACGACAGCGAGGCGACGGTGGCGACGCGCCTGGACGTCTACCAGAAGCAGACGGCGCCGCTGCTCGACTACTACCGGGGCCGCAGGCTCTTGGCCGAAGTGGCGGGCGAGGGGCCGGTGGCTGGGGTGGGCGAGGCGATTCGACGGGCCATGGGCCAGGGAGTGGGGCGATGATCCTGCTCAAATCCTCCCGGGAGCTCGAGCACATGCGCGCGGCCGGTCGCATCCTGGCCGAGGTCAAGGAGCGGCTCAAGGCCCTCGTGCGGCCCGGCGCCACGACCAAGGACATCGACGAGGACGTCGAGGCGTTCATCATCGGCAAGGGTGCCCAGTCGGCCTTCAAGGGCTACCGCGGATATCCGGCGACCGTGTGCACCTCGATCAACCATGAGGTCGTCCACGGCATTCCCTCGACCAAGCGGAAGCTCAAGGACGGCGACATCATCGGGCTCGATCTCGGCTGCATCGTCGACGGGTACTACGGCGACTGTGCCGTCACCCTGCCGGTGGGACCGGTCTCCGCGAGAGTCCAGGAGCTCCTCGATGTCACGCGCGAGAGCCTCGACCAGGCCATCGTGCAGTGCCGGCCGGGCAACCGCATCGGCGACATCTCCTATGCGGTGCAGGCGCACTGCGAGAGTCACGGTTTCGGGGTGGTGAGGGCGTTCGTGGGACATGGGATAGGCCGCTCGCTCCACGAGGATCCGCAGGTGCCGAACTTCGGCGAGGCCGGACGCGGCCCCGCGCTCAAGGCCGGCATGGTGCTCGCCATCGAGCCGATGGTGACCATGGGATCGTACGAGGTGCAGGTGCTCGACGACGGGTGGACGGCGGTGACGGTCGACGGCAGCTTCGCCGCCCATTTCGAGGACACCGTCGCCATCACCGAGAACGGCCCCGATATCCTTACCCGCGCGGCGCTCTAAGTCATGCCGAAAGAGGACGCGATCGAGGTGGAGGGCACGGTGGTCGAGCCGCTGCCGAACGCCATGTTCCGGGTGGAGCTCGAGAATGGACACAAGGTGCTGGCGCACGTGTCCGGCAAGATGCGCATGAACTTCATTCGGATCCTGCCCGGGGACAAGGTCAAGGTCGAGCTGTCGCCCTACGACCTGACCCGCGGCCGGATCACGTACCGATTCAAGTGAGAAACGGTGAAACGGTTCGAAAGGACATGAGATGAAAGTCAGACCGTCCGTCAAGGTTCGGTGCGAGCACTGCAAGATCGTGCGGCGCGAGGGCGTCGTGCGCATCATTTGCAAGAATCCGCGCCACAAGCAGCGCCAGGGCTAGAGAACAGGAGAGCCACCTATGGCACGCATTTCCGGAGTGGACCTGCCGCGCGACAAGCGCGGCGAGGTCGCGATCCAGTACATCTACGGAATCGGCATCCCGTCCGCCCGGAAGATCTTCGCCGACGCCAGGGTCGATCCCGGGAAGCGGGTCAAGGCCTGGAGCGACGAGGAGACGGCGCGGGTGCGCGACATCATCGACCGCGAGTACAAGGTCGAGGGCGACCTGCGCCGCGAGGTGTCCATGAGCGTCAAGCGCCTCATGGATATCGGCTGCTACCGCGGCATCCGCCATCGGAAGGGCCTGCCCGTGCGCGGGCAGCGGACCCACACCAATGCCCGCACCCGCAAGGGCAAGAGCAAGGGCGTCATGGTCAAGAAGAAGCCGGTGGCCGCCGCCGCACCCGCCGCCGCGCCGGTCGCCGCGCCCCCGAAGAAGTAAGGAGCCCCACGCATGGCCGACGAAGCGCCAGAGAAGGCAGCGGAGAAGGAAGAGTCGAAAGCCCCGGTGGCGCCCCGCAAGGGCGGGCGCAAGCGGGAGCGCAAGGAGGTCCGAGTGGGTATCGCCCACGTCCAGGCGACGTTCAACAATACGATCGTCACCCTCACGGACAAGATGGGCAACGTCGTCTCCTGGGCGAGCGCGGGCAGCGTGGGGTTCAAGGGTTCGCGCAAGAGCACGCCCTTCGCCGCGCAAACCGCGGCGGAGAACGCCGCGCGCAAGGCGATGGACCTGGGGCTGAAGCAGGTAGAGGTGTTCGTGCGGGGTCCGGGGGCAGGCCGCGAGGCGGCCATCCGGTCGCTCCAGGCCGTGGGCCTCGAGATCTCCGCGATCCGTGACGTGACGCCGATTCCGCACAATGGGTGCCGTCCGCCCAAGCGGCGTCGGGTGTAGGGGAGGAGCGAGCGTTGGCGCGATATCGGGCCGCAGCGTGCCGGCAGTGCCGGCGTGAAGGCATCAAGCTGTTCCTCAAGGGCTCTCGCTGTTTCGGGGAGAAGTGCGCCATCGAGCGCCGGAACTACCCCCCGGGCCAGCACGGGCTCAGCCGGACCAAGCTCACGAACTACGGGATCCAGCTGCGCGAGAAGCAGAAAGCCAAGCGCATCTACGGGGTCCTCGAGAGCCAGTTCCGGCGCTACTTCCACATGGCCGAGCGCGAGCGCGGGGGCACGGGCGAGAACCTGCTCAAGCTGCTCGAGCGCCGGCTGGACAACGTCGTCTTCCGGCTGGGCATGGCCGCCTCGCGGCGCGAGGCGCGGCAGATGGTCGGCCACGGCCACATCCAGATCAACGGCCGGAAGGTCTCGATCCCCTCGTACATCGTCAGGGTGGGAGAGATCGTCCAGCTGCGCCCGACATCCAAGATGCAGGAGCGGGTCGCCGACAACCTGGGCGCGGGACGCCAGGCGACTCCGGCATGGCTCGAGGTCGATCCCAACGAGAAAAAAGGCACCGTACGCGGGCTGCCCATCCGGGACGACATCCAGATCCCGGTGCAGGAACAGATGATCGTCGAACTGTTCTCGAAGTAAGGCCGCCGCGCGCGGAAGAAGGGAACGTATGGCACGGATTCCGTTTCAGAAGCCGAAGACGATCGAATGGCAGATCCTGTCTGACCGGTACGGCCGGCTCGTGGCCGAACCGTTCGAGAAGGGCTACGCGCTGACCGTCGGGAACTCGCTACGCCGCACCCTGCTCAGCATCATCCCGGGAGCGGCGGTGACCTGGGCGCGCGTCAAGGGCGTCAAGGAGGTCGAAACGCCCCTGCCCGGCGTCGCCGAGAGCACGCAGGACGTGCTCCTGAATCTCAAGAAGCTCGCGGTCAACGTCCCCTCGGGCGAGCCGATGGAGACGCGGCTCGAGGCCCAGGGCCCCAAGGCCGTCACGGGCGCCGACGTTTCCGAGGCGACGGGCGTCGAGGTGCTGAACCCCGAACTGCACATCGCCACCCTCGAGGCGGGCGCGACGCTCGCCATCGACCTCGGAATCGGCGTGGGACGCGGCTACGTCTCCGCGAACCGGCACCCATCCGGCAGCGTGCCCGCGGGCGCCATCGCGCTCGACGCGGCCTTCTCGCCCATCCAGCGCGTCTCCTACAATGTCGAGAACGCGCGGCTCGGCAAGATCACCGACTATGACCGGCTCGTGGTCGAAGTATGGACCAACGGCGCCGTGTCGCCCGACGAGGCGCTGACGCGGGCGGCCACCCACATGCGCGACCAGTTCGCCCTGCTCGCTCCCGAGGGCGGCGAGGAAGAGGAAGAGGAAGCCGAGGGCGCCGGCGAGGGCTCGCTCCAGGACAGCCTGGCCAAGACGCTCGACGACCTGCCGCTGCCCGCGCGCGCGATCAACGCGCTCAAGAACTCCGAGATCCTCCTCGTCGCGGACCTCGTCCAGAAGACGGACGCGGACCTGGAGCAGGTCAAGAATCTGGGCGACAAGTCCATCGAGGAGATCAAGACCGCCCTCGCCGCCCTCGGCCTTTCGCTCGGGATGCGGATCGACCCGAACCTGCTCGGGACCCTCGGGCGCGGAGGGGTGAAATGAGGCACGGCAAGGCCGGGTTCAAGCTCGGGCGCGTCACCGCGCATCGCTGGGCTCTCTTCAGGAACCTCCTCGTGGCGCTCTTCCGCCATGAGCGCATCATGACCACCGAGGCCAAGGCCAAGGCCGTCCGCGGACTGGCCGACCAGATGGTCACGCTGGCCAAGCGCGACAGCCTGCACGCGCGCCGGCAGGTCCTCAGCATGGTGCCGGATACCGAGGTGGTGAAGAAACTCTTCGACACCATCGCGGCGCGCTTCGGCGACCGCCACGGCGGTTACACGCGGATCATGCGGGCGGGCACGCGCCCGGGCGATCGGGCGCCCATGGTCGTCCTCGAGCTGGTGGACAGGCCTGAGGCGCCCCGGGAGAAGACCAAGACGGACACCAAAGCAGAGAGACCGCCCAAGGGCGAGAAAAGGAAGAAGGGCGAAGCCGCGGCCCCCGCGGCCAGGGGCAAGAAGAAGAAGGCGGCCGCCGCAGCCGGTTAGCGTCCGCTTCACGAGGGCTTGGATTCAAGCGGGGGGCCGAGCGGCCCCCCGCTTTTTTTCCTCCCGCCGCTACTTCAGGTGCTTCTTGAAGTGATCCACGGTCCGCTTCCAGGCATCCTCGGCCGCGGTCTTGCTGTAGGCGTCCGGGCGCTCGTCGTTGAAAAAGGCGTGGTCCACGCCGGGGTAGATGTGGATCTCGACCGGCTTACCCGCCTTCTTGATCGCCGCCTCGACGCCCCGCGCGACGTCGGGGTTGACGAAGCCGTCCTTCTCGGCGAAGAGCCCCAGCACGGGCCCGGACAGCTTCGAGTAGTCGGGCTTGACGTTGGGGTGGATGCCGTAGAAGTCGAGAAGCCGACGGCGCCGAGCTTGGCCGTCGAGGAATGCCCGGCCAGGTACGTGGCCGCCCCGCGCAGATCCTTCTCGGCCTGCTCGATGTTGAGCGCCATGAAGAGCTTGCCCGCCCCATCGGGCTCGCTGGCCGTCTTGCCGTGATACATGTCGGGCGCGAGCGCCGCGAAGCCCGCGGCGGCGAAGCGGTCGCATACCGCCTTGATATGCGGCACCAGCCCCCACCACTCCTGGATCACCAACACGCCTGGTCCTTTGCCCGAAGCCGGCGTAGCGAGATAACCGTCGGTGCTGTGTCCATTCGCCGGGAACTGCACCATCTTGCCTGCCATAACGGTTTGGCCTCCTGCAGTGAGAGGTTGAGAGGGTCAGCCCGCCGAGCCTGACGGCGGGGTGATGCGCACGGTGAGGATGCGGCGCTCGTCTGCCTCGAGGACGGTGAAGGTGTGGCGTCCGACCTGGAACTCTTCGCCCACCCGTGGGAGGCGGTGCACCGTGGCCAGGACGAGACCGGCGACGGTTTCGAAGTCGCCGGAGGGCAGGCTCCAGTCCAGCGCGTCGTTGAGGTCCTCGATTCGCTCGCGGCCGGCCACCCGATAGCTGCCGTCGGGCAGCCGCTCGACGGTGGCGGGTGTCCGGTCGTGCTCGTCCTGGATCTCGCCTACGATCTGCTCGACGATGTCCTCTATCGTCACGATGCCGACGGCCCCGCCGTACTCGTCCACCACGATCGCAAGCTGGACCCGACCCTTCTGCATCTCCGTCAAGAGCTCGTCGATCCGTTTCGTCTCGGGAGCGTACGTTGCCGGCCGCATCAAGCTCTTGAGGTCGGACGCCTCCGCCCCCCGCCGCAGGAGATCCATGGCGGTGACCACGCCGACCATGTTGAGCTCGCGGTCGGCGTAGACGGGGATGCGCGAGAAGCCGCGCTCCTGGATGAGCCGGATCGCATCGTCGGGGGTGGCGTCTTCGGCCAGGGCGGCCACATCTACGAGTGGCACCATGATCTCCCGCACCGCGGTGTCGCCGAGCTCGAAGATCTTGTCGATCATTTCCGCCTCGGTGGACGTGACGTCCGCCTCGGTGGGCTCGAGCTGCAGGAGGAGCTTCAGCTCCTCGCGGGAGACGAACTGCCTGGTGGTCGCGCTGCGGAGGCCGACGGCTCGGAGCGCCGCGCCGACCAGTGCCCTCGCCCCCCAGGTCACCGGCGCCAGGATCATGGTCGCCAGCTCGAGCACCGGGAAGAGCCGGCGGATGAGCGCGGTGGCTCGCTCGCGGGCCGCCGTCTTGGGGATGACCTCGCCGAAGACCAGCATGACCGGCACGAGGGTGATGGTGACGACGAAGGCGGTCCAGCCGCCCGCAATGGGAATGAGCGCCCAGGTGGCGAAGGAGGACGCCGCGATGTGAGCGATGGTGACGCCCATCATGGCCGTCGACAGCATGCGCTCCGGATGGCGGAACGCCTCGAGGTAGCGAGCCGCGCTGGCGTCGCCCGTTTCGGCCAGGTGGCGGAGCCGCACCCGGTTCGCCGCGATGAAGGCCATCTCGGCCGCGGACAGCAGGGCTGTCACCAGCACCGCGAGCGCGATCGTCCAGAAATAGATCATGCCGCCCGGCTCCCGCCGGCGTGCTGTTTGAGCTTGACCAGCACTTCGACCACCCGGGTGCGCTCGACCTTCTCGACCCCCACGCTCACCGTGTCGGTCTCTGTTTTCTCGCCCCGGTGGGGCACGCGGCCGAAGAGGTCGAGGACCCAGCCGCCAACCGTGTCGAAGGATTCGTTGGGCAGGCTCAGGCCGGTGGCGGCATTCAGCTCGTCGATGGACAGCTTGCCCGAGACGCGATAGGTCGAAGGGTCCACCTTCTGGATGAGCCGCTCCTCCTCGTCGAACTCGTCGCGAATCTCGCCGACCAGCTCCTCGAGCAAGTCCTCGAGCGTGACGAGGCCGGCCGTCCCGCCGTACTCGTCCACCACGATGGCCAGGTGGAGCTTCTTGGCCTGGAACTCGCGTAGCAGCGCGTCGGCCCGTTTCGACTCGGGCACGAAGTAGGGAGGGTGCAGGCGAGCGCGAAGGTCGAAGTCCGAGGGCAGGCCGCGCAGGTAGGGCAGCAGGTCCTTGGTGTAGAGGACGCCGACGATCTGATCCACGGTCTCCTCGAACACCGGCACCCGGGAGTGGAGCTGCTCGCGCAGCAGGGGCAGGATGCCGGCGGGTGGGGTCGCCAAGTCCAGGCAGAACATGTCCGGCCGAGGCACCATGACCTCGCGCACCAGCGTGTCCTCGAGCTCGAAGACCTTGTGGATCATCTCGCGCTCGGTACGGTCTACCACGCCCTCCCGGGCGCCCACGTCCACGAGGGTACGCAGCTCCTCCTCCGAGATCTCGGGCTCGCCCTGCTGCCGCTCCGAGCCCACCAGGCGCAGCGTCAGGGCCGTGACCCCTCCCAGGATGCGGCGAACAGGCCAGAGCAGGACGGAGAGCCACGCGACCGGGCGATTGACCCAGGCCGAGTAGCGCTCGGGGTGCTCGACGGCCAGCGTCATCGGCAGCACCTCGCCGAAGATCACGAGCAGCACGGTCATGGCCCCGATGGCGATGGGCAGGCCGACGGGACCGAAGAGCTTGGAGGCCATGGTCGCCGCGAGGGCCGACGCGGCGATGTTGACGAGGGTGATGCCGACCAGCAGGGTGACGAGGAGATCGTGTGGCCGGGTCAGGAGCGGCGCCTGCTCGCCCTGCTCGGGGCCCTGCTCCTCGGCCAGCCGCTTGAGCCGCGTGCGCCCAAGGGAGAAGTACGCTGCCTCGGCGCCGGTCAGAAGGGCGGAGACAAGGATCAGCGCCACGAGGCTCAGTAGCTCGAGGGCGCCCAGGCTATCCACTGAAATGCTCGTAGCCGGCGCGCATCGCGACAGGCAGACCGCCCGCGTCGAGGAAGGTGAGGCCTGCTTCGAGGGCCCCGATCATGCCGACCACGGTGAGCGCGGTGCCCGTGGCCCGGCCGAGGCCGTCGCGCAGGGCGTCCACCTCCGTCGGGTCGCAGGTCAGCAGGAGCTCGAAGTCTTCGCCTCCCGAGGTTGCCCACGCGAGCGCGTCGGCGCCGAGGGCGACCGCGATCTCGCGCGCCGCCGGGTCGACCGGGAGGCGGTCGAGCGCGACACGGGCGCCGACGAGGCTCTCCCGGCAGACGTGGCCGAGGTCAGTGGCCACGCCGTCGGAGCAGTCCATCATCGCGTGCACGCCTGAGGCAGAGCCGAGCCAGCGTCCCTCGGCCACCCGCGCGGTGGGACGCAGGTGCGCGCTGGTGACGGCCTCGAGCACTTCCGGCCGCACGGCGCCGAGCCGCGCGCGACCCGCTTCGAGGGCAGCCAGTCCCGCGGCCGATCGGCCCAGCGTGCCGGTCACCGCCACGGCGTCCCCCGGCTTGGCCGCCGAGCGGAGCTTGGGAGCCCCCCCGTGCTCACCCAAGAGGGTGACGTTGACGAACCAGCCGCTGGGCGATGCCGAGGTGTCACCGCCGACGATGGCGACGCCATGGGGGGAGGCGGCCTGCCTCATGCCCTCGTAGAGGGCCTCGACTTCCGTAGGGTCGGCGGGGGCGGGCATCGCCAACCCGATGAGCGCCCACAGCGGGCGGCCGCCCTTACCGGCGATGTCGGAGAGGTTGACGGCCATGGCCTTCCAGCCGATATCGAAGGGAGAGGCCCAGGCGCGGCGGAAGTGCACATCTTCGACGACCACGTCAGTGGTCGCGAGCAGGCGCGCGCCCGCCTGGGGCCGCAGCACCGCGACATCGTCACCGATGCCGGTTTCCACCCGCTCGGCGGGCCCGCGCTCGGTGAGGCGGCGGATGAGCCGAATCAGCTCGAGCTCGCCGGGGGCCGACGGCAGGCTTGCCCTCGGCGGACCCGCCCGCGGCGGACTCGGTGGTTCGTTGGCGGCCATCACGCGACTCCCACCGCACGCGAGAGCCCGAGGAAATTCCGGAGGAGCGCCTTGCCCTGGCCCGTGAGGATGGACTCGGGGTGGAACTGGACGCCCTCCACCGGGAAGCGCCGGTGGCGCAGCCCCATGATCTCGCCGTCTTCGGCCCGCGCCGACACTTCGAGATCGGCGGGCAGATCCTCGTCCAGCACGACGAGAGAGTGGTAGCGGGTCGCCTCGAAATCCTGCGGCAGTCCCTCGAAGACACCACGACCGTCGTGGTGAATGCGCGAGGTCTTCCCGTGCATCTGCTTGCGGGCGCGGGACACGGTCCCGCCGAAGGCCTGGCCGATCGCCTGGTGCCCGAGGCACACGCCGAGGATCGGCGTGCTCTCATGAAGGTGCCGGACGAGCGCCAGCGAGATCCCGGCCCCGTCGGGGTTGCCTGGGCCCGGGGAGATGACGATGGCGTCGGGCGCCATGCGCTCGATTTCTCCGACGGAAATCTTGTCGTTGCGCGCCACGCGCATGGACGCGCCCAGCTCGCCCAGGTACTGGACGAGGTTGTACGTGAACGAGTCGTAGTTATCGAGCACGAGGATCATGGCCGGGAAGCCTGCTCGCCGCCGGCTTCGTGCCCGCCGGCTTGCTGCCCGCCGGCTTGTTGAGACACGCGCAGCGCCAGCAGCATGCCGCGCGCCTTGGAGCAGGTCTCGAGCCACTCGGTCTTGGGCTCCGAATCGGCCACGATGCCGGCGCCCACCTCGACCGAGGCGCGTCCGCCGTGGCAGACAACGGTTCGAATGGTGATGCAGGAGTCGAGGTTGCCCGAGTACGACACGTACCCGACTGCGCCGCCGTAGGGTCCGCGGCGGGTGGGCTCGAGCTCCTCGATGATCTCCATGGCCCGGATTTTCGGCGCGCCCGTCAGCGTTCCCGCCGGGAAACAGGCCTCGAGAACGTGGAAGGCGTCGCGCCCCTTCTCGAGCCGGCCCCGGACGTGGCTGACGAGATGCATGACGTGCGAGTAGCGTTCGACCACCATGAACTCCGTCACCTCGACCGAGCCGATCCTCGACACACGCCCCACGTCGTTGCGGCCGAGGTCCACGAGCATCACGTGCTCGGCCCGCTCCTTCGGATCGGCCTGCATCTCGGCCGCGAGCTTTTCGTCCTCCGCCTCCGTCCCGCCCCGCGGGTGCGTGCCCGCGATGGGCCGCTCCTCGACGCGGTCGTCCTCGAGGCGCACGAGCACCTCGGGCGAGGACCCGACGATGCTCGTCTTGCCCAGCCGCAGGAAGAACAGGTAGGGCGAGGGGTTGATGGTGCGAAGCGCCCGGTAGACCGTGAAGGGATCGGCCCGGAGCTCCGTGTCCAGCCGCCGCGCGACCACGATCTGGTAGGCATCGCCGGCGGCGATGTACTCCTTGGCTTGGCGCACGCGCTCCATGTACGTCGCCTCGTCCATGGTCGAGGTGAAGCCCTCCTCGCCCATGGCGACCAGTGGCTCGACGGCGGGGAAGGTCAGCGGCGCCGGAGGCCGCGCCGGCCGCGCGAGCTTGGCCAGCAGCGCGGCGATCCTGCCGGCGGCCTCGTCATAGGCTCGGTCGAGCGAGGCTTCGTCCTGGCCGGTGATGTGCGCGTTTCCGATCACGAGCAGGCGGTGGCGGAGATTGTCGAAGACCAGCAGGCTGTCCGTGAACATGAACACGGCGTCCGGCAGCTTGAGGTCGTCCTTGGCCAAGCAGGGCAGCGCCTCGACGTGGCGGACCATGTCGTACGAGAGGAAGCCCACGGCGCCGCCCTGGAAACGAGGCAGTCCCGGCACGGTGACAGGCTTGAAGCGCGCGAGGAGCGAGCGGAGCGCGTCGAAGGGATTGGATTCCGGGAGCTTCTCGACCCGCCCGTCGGAGTGGCGCACCGTGAGGCGACGGCCCTTCGCCGTGAAGACCATCGAGGGCTCGGAGCCCAGGAAGGAGTAGCGCGCCCACTTCTCGCCGCCCTCGACCGATTCCAGGAGGAAGGCATACGGCCCCGGCCGCAGGCGCAGGAAGGCCGACAGGGGCGTGTCGAGATCGGCCGCGATCTCGGCATAGACCGGCACGAGGTTGCCGCAGCTTGCCAGCCGGTGGAACTCCTCGCGCGACGGAGAGAGCGGGGGCGGCGCGTGGCCCATCGTGGTCATGGCGGCCGGCTCAGGCGAGGGTGTCCAGCTTCTTCTTCCACTGAGACTTGGGCACCGCGCCGATGACCTGGTCGAGGACCTCGCCGGCCTTCATGAAGAGGATGGTCGGGATCGAGCGGATGCCGTAGCGTGCAGCCAGCTGCGGGTTGTCGTCCACGTTGACCTTCGCGAGGCTCACCGAGCCCTTCGACTCCTGGACCAGCTCCTCGATCGCCGGCGCCATGGCGCGGCAGGGCTGGCACCACTCGGCCCAGAAGTACACCATCAGGACTTCCTTGTGCTTGCCGATCTCCTCGTCGAAGCTCGACTCCGTCAGATGCAGGATCGTCTCCGCCATATGCTACGCGTCTCCTTTTAGTGAGACTTCCGGCGCGCCCGAGCGCTGTCGAGGTATCGAGCCATCCAGTCCCTTGCTAGGTCCTTGCAGCCGAGGCCGAAGGCCAGCGCCCACGCCAGCGCCACGGCGCCGAAGAGGATGACGAAGGCCGAGCGAACCAGCTCGGGCGCGATACCGAGCTCCTCGAGCGTCACGGCCGCGGTAAACGCCACGACGGCGTAGCGGACAAGCGTTGCCAGCGCGTGGCTCTCGGCCAGCGCGGCATTGGCGGCGGCCGCACGGACGACCCCAGCCAGGAAGCTCGCGAGAAAGAGCCCCAGTATGAGCACCACCACCGCGGCTACGACCTGCGGGGCATATTCCAGGCACCGCCTCAGGACCTCGGAGACCTGGTCGAGGCCGAGGGCGCTCACGGCGCCGACCAGGGTCGCGAGAAGGACCACCCAGTAGACGAGCACGGCGAGCAGCTCGGCCGGGCTCTGCCTGATATCGGCCCGGACCAGGACGTCGTCGATGCCGGCCCTTTCTGAGGCTATGTCGAGCCGGACGGTGAGCAAGAAGCGAAACACTAATCCTTTCGCGACCTTGGCAGCCAGCCAGCCAGTGACGAGGATAGCCAGGGCGACTGCCAGGCGCAAGGCGAAAGCCCGGCCGGGCTCGAGGACGGCGGCTGGAAGATCCATAAAAACGCTGAGCAACGCTAACATACCCCCCTCGGCATCGCAAGGTGGCCAAGCGGGTTTCCCTTGACACTTTAGGCATCCAGACGCCATTCTGAAAGCCCCAAGGTTCCGATAAGTTGCGGCGCACAATGGGGCGACCGGAACCCTCTCCAAGCCCACCCTGGGGCAACGCCGGAGACCCCTGAAGGAGGGTGCTCGACTCGATGGCCAAGGTCATGGTGGTGGACGATGCCTACTCCGAGCTCAAGCTCATGGAGAGCATCCTGAAATCCGCCGGACTTGAAGTCGTCTGCTTCCCGGACGGCGACCAGCTCGAGGCGCGCGTGGTGCAGGAGCAGCCGGACGTGCTCCTGCTCGACATCGTCATGCCAGACAGAAACGGCTACGACATTCTCCGAAGTCTCAAGCGTGACGAGCGCACCAAGCGCACGCCGGTCATCCTGGTCAGCTCGAAAAACCAGGAGAGCGACCGTGTCTGGGGCAAGCGGCAGGGTGCGGACGAGTATCTGGGCAAGCCCTTTACCCGCGAGCAGCTCATCACAGTCGTCCGGCAGTTCGTCAAGTGAGTCGGCGAGCGGCGGACCGGCGATGACCACGCGGCCCGCCGAGTCGCACCCGGCAGCCCGGCAGGCGCGGGCGTGTCTGGTCGAGCTGGCGGGCACTCGCTTCGCCGTCGAGGTGCGTCATGCGCGGGAGGTGGTCGTGTTCGACGAGCTCACGATGGTCCCGCTCGCCCCGCCGCATTTGCTCGGCGTCGTCAACCTCCGGGGGTCCGTCTTGCCGCTCGTGGACATCCGCCCCTTCCTCGGACTCGAAGCCACTCGCGCGACCCGCGAAGACCGGGCGCTCGTCGTGGAGTGTGACGGCGTCCAGGCGGCGCTGCTCATCGACGAGGTGGCGGGGCTCGAGCCGCTCGATGGACTGGCGCCGGTCGTCGACGGCGCCGACGGCCACACCCCAGGCTTCAGCGCCGGCCGCCTCGAGCGCGAGGGCGGCGCGGTGACGCTGCTCGACGTGGGGCGCATTCTGGGCGCACTGGGCGGCCCGGTCGAAGCGGGCGGGGAGGCGAGCTGACATGGACCGACGGCGCTTTCTGGGTTTGACGTCCGGCATCGTGGCGGGTGGCTGCCTGGCGGGCTCCGGTCGAGCGTGGGCGCAAGCGGCTCCAGTCCCCCGGTCTGCCCCCAGATCGGGCGTGACGCCGTTCGAGCCGCCGATAGCCAGCGCGCCGGGCGTCAGCGCCCGCGATGTCAAGATCGGGATGTCCGCCGCCTTCAAGGGCGCCCAGGCTGGCCTCGGCACCGAGCTCTGGCGCGGCGCCACCGCGTACTACACCGAGCTCAACGCCCGCGGCGGCGTCAACGGGCGACGGCTCTCGGTCATCGCATTGGACGACGACTACCAGCCGGACCCGTGCGTCCGGAACACGATCCAGCTCCTGGAGCAGGACCCGGCGTTCTTTCTCTCCAACTACGTCGGGACGCCGACGCTGACGAGGGCTCTGCCCATCATCAAGCGATACGGAGACGCAATCCTGATCGGCAACTTCACCGGCGCCCAACCGCAGCGCGAACAACCCTACGTCGATTTCGTCTTCAACATCCGCGCGTCCTATCGCCAGGAGATGGCGGCTCTCGTCGAGCGCTTCTGGACGCTCGGCTCGCGCAAATTCGGCGTCTACTACCAGATCGACGCCTACGGTCGCAGCGGCACCGACGGCGTGGAGCGCGCGCTCGCGCAGCGCGGGACCAGGATGGTCTCCGAGGCCACGTACGTCCGCGGGGCGAAGTTCGACGAGGACATGGGCCCGGCGGTCTCGGTGCTCCGCCAGGCGGGCTGCGACGTCGTCCTGTGCACGGGCGCCTATCAGGGCTGCGGCGCCTTCGTCCGCGCCGCACGTGATGCGGGCTGGCTCGTGCCCATCTCGAACGTTTCCTTCGTCGGCTCCGACGCGATGCTGGCGCTGCTCCTCAAGCAGGGCAAGGCGACGGGCCGCGACTACACGCGCGCGCTCGTCAATTCCCAGGTGGTGCCGAGCTACGACGAGGTCAGCCTGCCGGGGGTGGCCGAGTATCGGGCGCTCATGGACAAGCACAATCCGGTCCTCCCCGAGGCGCTGCGGGACAAGATATACGCTCCGCAGCGGTACAGCTTCATCAGCCTCGAGGGCTTCATCAACGCCAAGGTGGTCGCCGAGGGGCTGCGCCGTGCCGGAGCCAACCCGACCCGCGCGAGTCTTCGCCAGGCGCTCGAATCCCTGCGCAATCTCGACCTGGGCATCGGCGCACCGCTCACCTTCGGCGCTGAGCGCCACCAGGGCCTGGACAGCGTGTACTTCACCCGCGTGGAGTCCGGACGCTGGGTGCCCATCACCGATTGGACCGCGGCCGTTCGGGCCTGACCCCACAGGAGACCCTATGAGACGACGAACGGAAGCGTCGGAAGCTGGCCGGGTGGAGCCGGGGCCCGGACGTCGGCGGCTCGGGGTGGGCCTCCTCGGCAAGATCGTCCTGTTCCTGGTGGCGGTGCTCGTGCCGTTGGCCGCCGTGACCTGGTACGTCTCCGCTCGATCTCTCAGGAGCAGCATGACCGAAGAGTTCACGTCCAAGGGGGAGGCCATCGCCGCGAGCCTCGCGTCGTCCGGCGTGGACTTGATCTCGACGCGCGACGCGTCCTCCGTCCAGTCCCTCGTGGACGAGTTCGCGAGGATCCGCGGCGTCGCCTACGTCATGGTGTACGACCCTCAGAAGAGGTTCATCGCCCACACCTTCTCGCCCTCGGTGCCCGGCGACATCGTGGACAAGAACATCGTCCCCGGTGACGTTGTCCGGCAGGAGCGCAACATCGAGTACCAGGACCCGGCCCGCAAGAGCACGCGAGAGATCATCGACATCGGCGTGCCCATGGCGGCCGGCAAGATCGGCACGGTACGGGTCGGCATGGACCGGTCCATCATCAACCAGGCCGCGGCCGCTTCGGGACGCCAGCTCCTGCTGCTCTTCGGCGGCGTGGCCGCCCTCGCCCTGCTGGGCGGCGTCTTCCTTGCCCGGCGTATCACGCGTCCCATCACGCTGCTCGTGGCGGCCGCCCAACGGGTAGGAGGGGGCGACCTCAGCGAGACCGTCCCGGTCACGTCGAGAGACGAGATCGGAGAGCTCGCGCAAACGTTCAACGACGCCGTGGTGCGGCTCCGTTCGCAGGTGCAGACCGAGGCGGATCGCGACGACGAGCGGCGCCGCCGGGAGGAGCTGCAGGAGAACATCATCAAGTTCCTCGACACCGCCATGGAGGTTTCCCAGGGCGATCTGACGAAGCGCGGTGACGTCACCTCCGACGTGCTCGGCAACGTGGTCGACGCGATCAACCTCATGGTGGCCGAGATCGGCGCCATCATCGCCGACGTGCGCGTGGCCGCCATGCAGGTGTCGGTCAGCGCCAACCAGATGACCGACTCCACGGGGCGCATGGCCCAGGGCGCGCAGGCCCAGGCGCGCGAGGCGAGCGAGGTGGCGGCATCCGTCGAGGCGCTCACGCTCTCCGTCCGCCAGGTGGCCGAGAGCGCCGGAGCGTCGGCGCAGGCGGCGCGCGAGGCGCTCGACGCCGCCCAGAAGGGCGACGTGGCCGTGCGGGACAGCCTGCAGGGCATGCAGCGGATCCGTAACGAGGTGCAGACGATCTCCAAGAAGATCAAGAGCCTCGGCGACCGCTCGCTCGAGATCTCCGAGATCGTCAACACCATCGAGGATATCGCCTCGCAGACCAACCTGGTCGCGCTCAATGCGGCCATTGAGGCCGCGGGCGCGGGCGAGGCGGGATTGCGCTTCGCCGTGGTCGCGGACGAGGTGCGCAAGCTCGCGGAGCGCTCGGCGAGGGCGACCAAGGACATCGCGGTCCTGATCAAGAACGTCCAGAGCGACACGCAGGATGCCGTCGTGATCATGGAGCAGGGCACGCATGAGGTCGAGTCCGGTTACCGGATGACGGTCCAGGCGGGCGAGAGTCTCACGATCATCGCCACTGTCTCCCAGCGCTCGGCCGAGCTGGCCCAGGACATCTCCGAAGCGACGCAGCAGCAGGTGCGCGGCGCCGAGAGCGTCGCCCTCGCCATGCGGTCCATTCAGGCCGTGGCAGCCCAGACCGAGCGCGGAGTCGTCGAGGCCCGCCGCACCGTGGACGAGCTCGCCCGCCTCGCCGAGGAGCTTACCGCCAGCCTGGCGCGGTTCAAGCTGGCCGTCTAAGGCCCACCCATGGCCCGGATCTTGCTCTAAAACAGGCTCAGGATGCTCGAAGACCAGGACAGCGAGTTCATTCTCAGCATCTTCCTCATGGAGGCCTGGGACACCGTGGCCGCCGTAGAGGAGGGAGCCCGGCGCCTGGCGGCCGGCGAGCCCGTCTCTCCGAGCGTGCTCGACCCCCTCGCGGTCGTGGCGCACCGTCTCAAGGGCGCGGCGGCGCTTCACGGATACCCGATCGTTTCCGCCGTGGCGCTGGCGCTGGATGACTTGATCGACGAGCTTCCCGCAGCTCCCGCCGGCGAGAGACCGCGCCGCGTCGAGGTGCTGGGCGAGGTGGTCGCCACCCTCAAGCGCATGCTCGAGATGATCGGCGACGACGGACGGGAGGATGTGGACGCCGTCGTCCGTCTCCGCGCCCGTCATCCGGAGATCTTCTCGACTCCGGCTCGCCCGGAGGTGGCCCGAGAGCTCCTGCTCCCGGCCGAACCCGGTCCCGCCATCACGCTCGAACCGGTGGCGGCATTCCCGGCCACTGTCGAAGAGCGTCACGTGGGAGTGACCGATCACGCGCCTCCCAACGAGGCGGGGACCGCTTTCGTCTCCACGGTGCTCGTTCCGGCGGCGCCCGGCACGCCCGAGGCGCCCCCAGCCCCGCTCGAGGAAGCCGTGGCGGACGGGCTGCTCCGCGAGCTCGAGCGCTTCTTCGCCGAGCACGCCGAGTCCGTGCCGTACTTCGCCCCGGAGGCGGCAGAGCACCTCGAGGCGATGACGCGCTCGCTGATGGCACTCGAGCAATCCGCCTCCCCGGCCGAGGAGGAAGTCGCGAGCCTCTTCCGCGCCGTGCACACGCTCAAGGGCGCGGCGTACACGGTGGGCTGCGCTCCCGTGGGAGACGTCGCGCACCGCATCGAGGATATTCTCGACGGCGTGCGCGACGGGCGGCTCGGCCTCTCGGCGCCGATCATCGAAGCGATCTTCGGCGCGGTGGACGCCCTCAGGCTGCTCCTGGGTTCCGCTCGGGTCACGTCGCAGAGCGTCCGTGCCGTCGTCCAGCGCACGCTCGACACCCTCGACCGGCTGCGGCCCGCTCCGGCGCCGCTCGAGGCTGAGCCGGTTCACGAGCTCGCCCAGGAGCCGTCCCGCATGCCCTCCGAGCTTGAAGTCGCCACGGCGGCCGGGCTCGCGGAGATGGCTCACGCCGCCCCGCCGCCGCCCCGCCCACGCTTCGTGCCGCGGGCTCCAGAGATGCACGAGCGGCGCGGGCGCGAGTCCCAAGAGGGACGACCCAGCATTCGCGTCAACCTCGAACGGCTCGATTCGCTGATGAACCTGGTCGGCGAGCTCGTCGTCGCCCGGAGCCGCCTCGACCAGCGCTTCGCCCAGATCGAACGCGTCGGCGAGCTCCTGGCCTTCAGCCGCGGCAGAATGACGCAGACGGTGCGTGACTTCGAGGAGAAGCATCGCTACACGCAGCTGGCGCCGGCGGCCCCGATCCCTGGCGGCGAGACGGTCGACGAAGGACGTCGCGCCCCCGGCGAGGGAGGAGTCGCCGAGCCGGTGTCCAAGCTCTTCGCCGAGCTCGAGTTCGATCGCTACGACGACTTCAACATCTTCGCCCGGAGCGTGGACGAGATCTCGGCCGACGTGTCGGAGATCCAGGCCCAGCTGACGGGGCTCATCCGGAGCGTCGGGGAGGACACGTCCCACGTCCAGCGCCTGACCCAGAGCCTGCGCACCGAGGTGACGCGTGCCCGCATGGTGCCGATCGGCCGGCTGTTCGCGCGCTTCACGCGGCCGGCCCGCGAGGCCGCGCGGGCGGCCGGCAAGAGCGTCGTGCTCCAGCTCTCCGGCGAGGCCGTCGAGGTGGACAACGCCGTCATCGAGCAGGTCGCGGATCCGCTGCTGCACCTCGTGCGCAACGCCATCGACCACGGCATCGAGACCGACGAGGAGCGGCGCGCGGCCGGCAAGCCGGCGCGCGCGACCGTGTCGCTCTCCGCCTTCCACCAGGGCAGCTTCGTCCACATCCAGATTGCCGACGACGGGCGCGGGATGGATCCGGTCCTCCTGCGCGAGCGGGCGGCGCTCCAGGGCTTCCTCTCGCCGGAGGCGGCGGCAGCGCTCGGCGACCGGGAGGCCCTCGCGCTCGTCTTCCTTCCCGGCTTCAGCACGGCCGGCGAGGTGACGGCGACGTCGGGTCGGGGTGTCGGCATGGACGTGGTTCGCACCAATGTCAGCCGAATCCACGGTGAGATCGATCTCCAGAGCGAGCCCGGCTCGGGCACACGCATCACGATCAAGCTGCCGCTGACCGTCGTCATCTCCGATGCGCTCCTCGTTCGGGCGGGAGGCGAGACCTTTGCGGTGCCGATGCACGCCATCCGCACTATTCTCCAGGTGCGACCTGCGGACATCGAGCGCACGGGGGACCGCGAGCGCATCACGGTGGAGCAGGAGGCAGCGGAGCTGGTCCGACTCGACCGTGTCCTGGAGCTACCCGCTGGCCGTCCCGCGGGGCGCCAGCCCGTGCTGGTCCTGCGCTCGGGCGTGCGCCCGCTCGCTGTCGCCGTGGACGAGCTTCTTGGCAAGGAGGACGTCGTCATCAAGAGCCTTGGCGGGCTGCTCGAGCGCGTCGGGCCCTTCGCGGGTGCGACGGTCTCCGGCGCCGGGCGGGTCATCCTGCTGGTGGACCCGTCGCGCCTGGCGGAGGCGGCGGAGACCGCGCGGCAGGCCGGCCGCGCCGCCGCCGGCGCGCGTGCGCGCGGGACGGGGCGCGGGAGCGCCAAGAAGCAGGCGCGGCGCATCCTCCTCGTGGACGACTCGATCAGCATCCGGAAGTTCGTGGGCCAGATGCTCGAGAAGGCCGGCTTCGAGGTCGTCACGGCCAACGACGGCGCCGAGGCGCTCCGGCGGCTCGGCGACACGGTGGTGGATGCGGTCATCACCGACCTGGAGATGCCGCGTGTCAGCGGGTACGAGCTGATCGAGGACCTGCGCGCGCGTGCTTCGACGCGCGCGCTGCCCGTCGTGGTGTTGACCACCCGGGCCGGCGCCAAGCACGTGAACCTTGCCCGGCGTCTCGGCATCGCGCACTACGTCACCAAGCCGGTGGACGAGGAAGCCTTCGTCCGCCTCATGATGGCGATGACGGCGGGCGGTGCGGCGTCTGAGCCCGCGGAGACCCGGCCGTGAGCGACGCCAGGATCACCGCCAAGGTCCTCATCGTGGACGCCGACCCGACCAAGCTCCAGGCCCTCAAGGCGGCCCTCACCACGGCCGCCTACCACGTCACGTCGGCGACGAGCGCCTCCTTCGCCCTCACGACGCTCGAGCGCGACCGTCCGGACCTCATCGTGAGCGGCAACCGGACCGAGGACATGGACGGAGTCGAGTTCTGTTCCATCATCCGGAGCGACCCGGCTACCCACGACATCCCGTTCCTCCTGCTGTCCGGGCCCACACGCCCGACTCCCTGGGCCGTCGCCCAGGCAGGGGTGGACATGCTGGTGGCCGGCGACTTCATCGTTTCCACCGTGCTCGACCGGATCTCGAAGCTCCTGCGCCACGTCGCCCCACAGGCGGAGCCTGGGTTGCCGGCTCCGCCCCCGCTTCCCCCGCGGGTGACGGTGCAGCGCGCCGAGGCCGGGACGCGGACTTTCGAGGGCTCCTTCGGCGTGCTCGACCTGACGGAGGTGACCCAGGCCATCGCACTCGGCGGCAAGACGGGCCGGCTGTCCCTGGAGCTGGAGGCGGGCGAGGGGTCGCTGCTCTTCGACTCTGGGCGCGTCGTCCACGCCGAGTTCGATTCGCGCACCGGGGAAAGCGCATTCGCGGCCATGGTCTCCGCCGCCCAATCGGATCCCGAGGGCACGTTCCGCTTCAAGCCTTCGGTCGAGCTGCCGGCCGGCTCAGGGCCGCGCACGATCCACAGGAGCGTGGATCAGCTCCTCATCAGCATCGCATCCGAGATCGACGAGGGCCGTGCGGCCGCCGCCATGCCGCCCCCGCCGCCCAGGTCCTAACGCATGCCCCGCGTGCTGGTCGTGGACGACAGTCTCTCCGTGCGCAAAATGGTCGAGCGCGCGCTCGAGATGAAGGGGTTCGAGGTGCTGGCCGCCGCGTCGGGCACCGAGGCCATGGAGCGTCTCGACAGCGCCATGCCCGACCTGGTTGTCTGCGATGTGGTCATGCCCGACGTGGACGGCTACCGCATCTGCGAGTTCGTGCGTGCGCACCCGACGCTGTCCGAGACGCCGGTGCTCCTCATCTCCGGTATCGTCAACAACGCCGTTCTGGAGCGGGCGGCGCAGGTCCGCTCCAGCTATGTCCTGCGCAAGCCGTTCACGGCCGACGACCTCGCCCGCAAAGTGGACGAGCTGCTGATCGCCCGCGCTCGGCGCGCGGCGGCGCCGGCCGACCTGCCGACGGCTTCCAGCGACGACATGGTGGCGCAGCCGGACCTCAAGGCGATCCTGGGACAGCTGGCGGGCACGCCCGGCGTGCGGCTGGCCGCCCTCGTGGACCGCGAGGGGTTTCTCATCGAGGCGGCCGGCGAGCTCGGAGTCGGCGCCGAGGCTGCCGGCGCCCTGGCCGCGTGCCTGGCCGAGTCGTCGGAAGGAATCGGTCGCGAGATGGGGCAGGGTGCGCTCTCGAGCATGATCCTCGACTACGAGGCTGCCATGGTCCTGTTGCACGCCGCCGGCCCCTCGGCCATCCTCGCCGTCGTGCTGCGCGACCCCACCGCGCTCGGCAAGACCCGTTACTACATCAAGAGGGTGCTGCCCGAGCTGCTCCGGTCCATCTGATGGCCACATCTCGCGGCACTTCCAATCTCAAGAAACCCTGGGCGTGGCTCGCCGCCATAGCCGTATTCGGTCTCGTGCTCGCATCATCGACGGCGCTCTACGTGGTGAATCCGTCCGTGAAGATGCCGCTGCCGTGGTGGACCGCCGTGGCGGCGCCCTTCATCGTCTATGCGCTGGTGCTGCCGCTCTGCGTCCCGCGCATGCGGTTGGGCGCCTGGCTGGCCGGCCTCCTCACCCTGGCCGTCGTGCACCTGGGCATCGGCCTCTCGACCGCGTGGCTCTACGCGACGGTCGCGTTCGTTTCCTTCGAGCAGGCGCTGCCGCCCGCACTGTGGGGCTTTCCACCGGCCCTCGTACTCGCCATGGTCGGCTCCCTGGCCATGATCTTGCCATTTCTCGGATCGCTCGCTCCTCGCACGGGCGCCCCCCGGCTCCAGTCGGCGTCGGCGCCACCCCGGTCCGGAGCAACGAAGAGGCCGCCACAGGCGCCCCCAGAGGTCATCCCGGTCAAGGATCGCCAGGCCTGGGCGCGCGGCCCCGCTGCTGGGATGGAACGGCGGTGCTCCTGAAGCGGCGGCAGCCGAGGCCCCCGCCGCCCGGAGCGACGAGCTGCCCCCCGTCGTTGTTCCTGATTTCAGGCAGGCCCTCTCCGAGCTCTTCGGCACGCCGGCCGCCGCGCCTCCCCTCGGCGCGGTCTCGGAGCCGCCAGACGAGCTGGTGGCCGACGAGCCGTCGTTTGCCGAGGTCGTCGCTGCCGCGCCGGTGGCGGCGGAGGCGCCAGTTGCGAAGGATCTGGTGGTGCGGATTCCGTTCGACCGGGTGGTAGGGCAGCTGCCGCCGGGGGCGTTTCGGCTGCCGCTGGG
>WNFD01001109.1_pt1 | contig 33009 bp, 23 predicted proteins | sample 5400491 | NCBI WGS metagenome assembly WNFD01 (sample SAMN13153343, study PRJNA577476) | soil metagenome | isolation source: 120 cm saprolite under Douglas fir tree site 2 hole 2 replicate 2 | place: USA:California | collected 2015-04-18 | reverse complement strand
AGAAGCACAAGCAATACCTCTTTCCTTCCATCAGCAATTATTACTCTGATCCGCTTGTGACCGATCACGCCAGCATGCAGTACGTGTGGGACACAGAAGGCAAGAAATACCTTGATTTCTTCGGTGGCATTGTGACCATCTCCGTGGGGCACAGCAACCCGCGGATCACTTCCAAGATCAAGGCGCAGATTGACAAGATTCAGCACGCCTCCACCATGTTCCCGAACGAGGCAATTGTTGCGTTGGCGGAAAAGCTGGCTGAGATTGCGCCCGGCGAGATAAGCCAGAGTTTTATCAGCAACAGCGGCACGGAAGCCAATGAGATGGCTGTCCAGATCGCGCGCATGTTCACCCGCAACTTTGAGATCGTGGCGCTGCGGCACGGCTACAGCGGACGCTCTGCCATTGGCCAGTCGCTCACGGCCCATGGCACATGGCGCAAGTCGCTACCGGTGCCTGCTGCCGGATTTGTACACGCACTCAATCCTTATTGCTATCGCTGCCCGCTGGGCAAGACTTACCCAAGTTGCGAAGTGGCGTGCGCGAAGGATGTTGATGCTGTAATCCAGACTTCGACCTCCGGTCAGATTGCCGCCTTCTTCGCCGAACCCATCCAGGGCGTAGGCGGTTTCATCACGCCGCCGAAAGAATATTTCAAGATCGTTTATGAAATCGTAAAGAAATACGGCGGGCTGTTCATCGCCGACGAAGTGCAGACCGCATGGGGTCGTACCGGCAGACGCTGGTTCGGCATTGAGCAATGGGACGTGACGCCCGACATAATCACGTCGGCCAAAGGTCTGGCGAACGGCGTACCGGTGGGTGTGACCATGACGCGTCCGGAGATTGCCGCCAGTTTCCAGGGCCTGCAGATTTCGACATTCGGTGGAAACCCGGTGACCTCAGTCGCCGCCAAAGCAACGCTTGATCTGATTGAAGAAGATCACCTCGCAGACAACGCGGACGTGGTTGGCCGTTACTATCGCGAAGGGCTGGAAAGCCTGAAGGAAAAGTTTGAACCCATTGGCGACGTCCGCGGCATGGGTCTGTTGCAGGCCATGGAGTTTGTAAAAGACCGCGTGAGCAAAGAGCCCGACGCCGCCATGACCAACAAGTTCATGGAAGAGTGCCGCAATCGGGGACTGCTCGTTGGCAAAGGCGGACTCAGCGGCAACGTCGTCCGCACGTCACCACCGCTGAACATCAGCAAGTCGGATGTGGACGAAGCGCTCAAGATCATGGACGAGGCGTTGACGGCGATCACGCCGGCGATGGCCGGGGTTTCAGCGCGGAGTTAAAGCAAGGCTTTAACGAACCAGTTGCCGGTCGGCTGCTTTTGCCGCCCGCAACGCCAGGCCTTTGGCCACTGAAGTAAACTCACTGCCGCCTATAAGCTTGCCGACGCCGAAGCGTTGCGCAAATATCTCTCGCACCGCCGGCACAAAGGCCGATCCTCCGGTGAGGAAGACGCGATCCACTTCTGTTGTAGACATCCCGCAAGAAGCGAAAAGTTCGTCTACAGTTTTGCCAATCGCGTCGAGATGACGGGCAATCCAGTTTTCAAACGATGATCGCGAGACCATCCTGTCAATCCTGATGTCGCTCTGTTGAAAGACAAAACGCGCTTTCTCGTCGCTGGAGAGTGCGACTTTGGTGGTCTGTACGGCGCGATGCAACTGATAGCCCAGATCTTCTTCCACCAGGTGAATCAGCGCGGCAATGCGATCGGGCTCAACTGCCTGCGTGAGCAGTGACTTGAGCAGACGCATGGTGTCCGGCGCTTTCAGAAATGACGCGTAATGCCAGCGCTCCAGGTTGAGATAAATCCATGCCGGGATGGGCAACAGCTTTTCCATGGAACGATAATCCGTGCCGGCGCCAAGTTGCGGCGAGACCAGGTTGCGGACGATGGCGGCGTCAAAGGTGTCGCCGGCCAGCGGCAATCCTGCATTGCCGATGATGCGTTGCTCTGGCGTGAGTTCAACCCGGGAACGCGGGCCGACGCGGACAAGCGAGAAGTCACTGGTGCCGCCGCCGAAATCGGCCACCAGAACCACCTCTTCATGGTCGAGCGTGCTCTCATAGAAATAAGCCGCGCCCACCGGCTCAAATTCAAATTCCACATGCTTGAGCCCACAGGCATGAAGCGCGGCGGTCACGCGGGCGATGCCAAAGGCTTCGTCTTCCGGAGTGTCGGCGCCGGCGAAGCGCACGGGACGGCCGACAGTAACGGTATCGCCCAGTGGGCCGAGTTCCGCTTCAGCTTCCGTCATCAGCTCTTTCACGATGATGCCGACAAGATTCTCAAACGCATAAGGACGCCCGCCGATCACGGTGGAAGTGAAAGTACGGTTCGCAGCAAACGACTTCACCGATTGGACCAGACGCCCTTTGTGTTCGTCTTCCAGATACTTGGCAATGGCGGTTGGGCCGGCGTAAGCGCGACGGGCCGGCCTGGGAGCGCCGCGAACCGTCGGTGGGAAATAAAGGATGGAACGAAAGCTTTCAGTGAGACCAAGCGGAGTGGCAAATTGCGCGACCTTGACCGTCGGGCTTCCCTTAGAAAAGCCGTTGTTATCCACGACTGCCAGACTGCTGTTTGTGGTCCCGAAATCCAGGCCGATGTGCCTTGCCAAAGTGATCCTCAGTGGTTGCGCTGCAATCATTATAGAAGGGCGGGCTCGGCACTCACGGGATTGCAGGTGTTTTTGGATTTTGAAATTTCAAATTTTAAATTTCAAATTTTTAAATTTCTTACTCCTTCAGCGCCTCCATCAGCGCGCTTCTTACTTTAACTTGCTGGTCGGGGCCGAGCTTGCCGCCCTTTGATGTGAGATAGAAAACGTCAATCGCCATCTCGCCTTCGGTATCAATGAGCGCGATCTCGATATTGCAGCTCTGTTCGGAAAGCAGCGAGCTGATGCGATAGAGCAGTCCGGGACGGTCCTGCATTATCACCTGCATGACCGAGCTCTTGCATGACGCGACATCATGCCAGTCAACCAGCGTCTGTACTTTGATTTTGCGAGAAACATCTTTGCTGCTGCGCAGGCGTTGCTGCAGCAGCTTTTCCAAATCGGCCGTGCCGCAGAGCACGTCGGCTACGCTTTTCTTGAAGCGGTCCCACTCCGGCAGGTTGAGTTCAAGCGTGCGGAAGCGGTCAGTGAAGTGGAAAGTGTCAACCACGACCCCGGAGGCATTCGAAAAAGCGTTGGCTTTCACAATGCTCATGCCCCACGCGGCCAGAACGCCCGTCATCCGGGCAAAAAGCATGGGACGATCAGTGGTGACCAGGGTGAGATCAAACCAGTGGCGACCGCGCTCCAGGTGCAGTTGCACCGGCTCGCTCTTGAGCCGGCCCGCCATTTCAAGATGCGCCATCACATCATTGGCGGAGTAGGTGGCCAGGTATCTTCGCGGCAATCCTTCAAGAAAAGGTTTAAGTCTGCGCCCGGCTACCGGCGTGAGCGTACGCACCATCTGGTCAGCCTCCGCAGAGTCGCCGTGCAGACGATGGTCCATGCTCAGGTTCAAATAGTTGGCAGTCTCAATGTAGAGCTGCCATATGTTTTCTGCCTTCCAGGGCGTGAGTGCTTCAGGGTTGACGGCCTTGATGTCGGCATAGGTCATGAGGCAGAGCATTTTCAATCGCTCGGGCGATTGCATGAGCTCGGCAAAGCCGCTCACTGTTTCCTGGTCAAAGATGTCACGACGCAGGGCCGCTGACATCGCCAGGTGATTGCTCACCAGAAAACGAACCGTGTCACAGTCTTTGGCTTCGAGATCGAGACGTTCCAGCGAGCTTTCGACGAGGTCCATACCGGCGGCAATGTGGTCTGAACCGGCTGCGCCTTTGCCAACGTCGTGCAGCAGCAGTGAAAGATACAAAAGCTCCGGCTGCTCGAGTTCAGTGAGCAGTTCGGCATAGCGCTGGTCCCATTCTGATGACGATTCTTTGAGCCGATGGAGACTCTCAATGGCAAGAAACGAATGCTCGTCAACGGTAAAGCGATGGTAGAAGTCACGCACAACGAGCGCGTCGATTGCCTGAAGCTCAGGAAGAACCAATGTCAGATAGCGCAGAGCGTGCATGGTGCGCAGCGCGTCGGCCGCATGCGTCTGTAAAAGTATTTCTTGAAGGTAGATCCAGAGCTCAGCTCCGCGTGGAGGTGTTGCCGCCATGGCGGGAAGGACCTGCTCCACGCGCTGCTCCGTGGTGGTGCTCAGCTTCAGCCCGTGCTGGGCGGTGAAATGGAAAAGTCGAAGTAATACTTCAGGGTCCTGTACCGAGCCGGGCTGGGTGAGGAAGACCATCCCGTGAACCACGGAGAACTCGTCGTTAGAGACGCGCGAGCGCCAGCTCTGAAACTGCTTGTAGATGCTGGACCATGCGGCGGGAACTTCTTCCAGCAGTCGGATGCAGGTGCGGTGCACGGAGCGGGCGTTGCTGAAATAGAGGCGCATCCAGTCGGCGGAGGTGAGCGCATTGGCGTCACGCGCGCCGATCTTTTTGGCAGCGGCTTCATCCTGGGCTGACCAGCTCAGGGCATTGTCGTCGCGGCCGTGGCGTATATGCAGGAAGCAGCGCACGGCGGTGATGAACTCAAGCGCCTCGTCCACTTGTTTGCGCGAAGCAGCAGGCAGAAGATTGTTCCCTTCCGGCCAGGCATGCAGCTTGTCCATGGCGGAGATGAGAAGTAGCCAGTGGGCGACATTGAAATCACGCAGACCGCCGGGACAGTCTTTGACGTTGGGCTCAAGATGAAAAACGGTGTTGCCATGTTTGGCATGGCGGCTGCGCGTGACTTCCACCAGTCGCTGCACCAGGGGTTGCGCTTCACGCATAACCAGCTTGGGAATGATCTTGTCATGCAGACGGGTGTAGAGGTCGGGATCGCCGGCCAGAAAGCGGCAGTCCAGCAGTGATATAGAGAACTCAACGTTGTTGGGGTCAAAGCGATCGCACTCAGCGAGCACGCGGCTGGCCGGACTCAGTTTTAGGCCAAGGTCCCAGAGTTCCTGCGAGAAAGCGCGAATGGGATCTTTGAGCGCTTCTTCTGATTCGCGTTCGGCGTAAAGGAAGAGCAGATCAATATCAGAGAAAGGAAACAGCGTGTTGCGACCGTAGCCGCCAATCGCAACCAGAGCGAATTGTTCTGCCGCCGGATTGCCCGCCAGGAGACTTTCCCAGAGACGAAGAATGATGCGGTCCATAAGCGCGGCGCGCTGAGTTACCAGTTTTCGTCCGTCACCGCCGGCGTTGAATTGTTCGACAAACCGAGCGAACTCAGACCCATAGAGTTCGCGTAACTCGCTGCTGAGGGTGGAGGCCGCAGCATTCATGGTGCAGATACCTTATGGCTCCGAGGGCCGGAGCGGAAACGAGCGTCAAGAAATTTGCGCTTCACAGCGCCCCTTCACCCCGTTCTTCATTGCGTATGCGAATTACGTCGTCCACGCGCGAGAGAAAGATCTTGCCATCGCCAATTTTACCGGTTCGAGCGGCTACGGAGATGGCCTGCACCGCTTTTTCCACCATGGTATCCGCGAGCACGAGTTCCACTTTGGTTTTGGGAATAAGGTCCACGGTGTATTCCTGTCCACGGTAAAACTCAGTATGACCTTTTTGCCGTCCATGTCCGCGGACTTCCAGCACGGTCATGCCTTCAACGCCAATCTCATGGAGAGCGTCTTTCACCGCGTCGAGCTTGGAGGTGCGAATCACGGCTTCAACTTTTGTCATCTCAGTGACCTTCCTCAAATATCAACCATTACTTTAACGTTTGCCTTGCATGATGCTACGTGGACACTTCGTAATAGTAGCCTTCTTCGCCGTGCTGTGTAAGATCCAGGCCCTGAATTTCATGTTCTTCACTCACGCGCAAGCCAATCGTTATGTCAACCAGCTTCAGGATCACGATGGTGCCCACCGCAGCCAGCACCCAGGCAATCGCCACGCCGACGAGCTGGTTAAACATCTGATGGGCATTCCCTTCCAGCAAGCCCGCGCCGTGAACGCCAAAGGCATCAAGCGTGTCGTCATAACCGAAGCGGGCTTTGACTTTCGCGACCATGAAATAGCAGAAGACGCCAGCGATCAGGCCGATCACCAGTGCGGATATGGGACCAACGAATCCGGCCGCAGGGGTGATAGCAACAAGGCCCGCGACAGCGCCGGAGATCGCGCCGAGAGCACTGGGTTTTCCGTTGCGGAACCATTCTGCCGCGGCCCATCCAAGAGCTGCGGTGGCGGCGGCAAAGTGCGTGGCGACAAATGCGCTGGTTGCCAGACTGCCCGCACCCAAAGCGCTTCCGGCGTTGAATCCGAACCAGCCGACCCAGAGCAGACACGCGCCGATAAAGCTGAGCACCACGCTGTGCGGCGGCATGTTCTGTTTGGGATATCCGATTCTGCGTCCGAGATACAACGCACATACCAGAGCAGAAACGCCTGAAGTGATGTGGACGACCGTGCCACCGGCGAAATCAAGGGTAGGAAAGCGCCCTCCGAGCGACGCGTTGAGCAATCCGTTCTTGCCCCAGACCATGTGGGCCATGGGGCTGTAAACCACAATCGACCACAAGATCATGAAGACGGCCATGGCGCTGAATTTCATGCGCTCAGCAAATGCTCCGGTGATCAGCGCTGGCGTGATGATGGCGAACATTAGCTGATAGACCATGAACGTCTGGGCCGGAATGGTGGCGGCATACGCCGGATCTGGCGCCGCTCCCACACCGCGCAAAAAGAGGTTGTGCAGGCCGCCAATGAAACTGTTGCCGTCACCAAAAGCGAGGGCGTAGCCAAAGATGGCCCATGTCACGGTGACAATTGCCATCATGGCAAAGCTCTGCATCATTGTGGCCAGAACGTTTTTCTTGCGGACCAGCCCTCCATAGAAAAGAGCGAGGCCGGGGCCGGTCATCATCAGGACCAGGGCGGAGCTGGTCAGCATCCAGGCGTTGTCAGCGGAACTTTTGGCGTCGGCGATTTGTTGTTCGATTTTTGCCAACCGGTCATTTTGGGATTCAGAAGGCGCGGCATTACTGGTCGCTGAAGCGCTTGGGCTGGAGGTCTGGGCCAGTGAAATCACTGGGATAAAGAAAGACAGAGCTGCAATCAGCACAAAAGTCCTGGACTTGGTCATGAATGGTCACCGCTCTGGCCGGGGTGGGCCGCGCAGAGCTTAGACACAATCTACCTACCTGGGAGCCATGCTGGAAATTGAAAATATTTATGAGAGCTATAAGCGTTGGTAGCGCATAAATCTCGCGCAGCAGGAACTTCCCCGGCGTGAACTGAGTCTCTGGAGAATCGGCACTAGCGCGTCAGGCAATATACCCGCTCTTCAATTGTTCAGCAATTGACGAGGCAATAGTTTCCAGCTCCTTCAACATACTTTCGTTGAAGCCGATGTTGGCAGCCCGCAGGGCCGCAATCGGGTCCTTGCGGAACCAGCGTGCATTCATTGCCGAGCGTTCCAGCCACTGATTGAGCAGCGGCTCTCTGGTGGTAAGCTCGGTAAGCAGAATGGCAAGTTTTTCGTCCACCACACCAGTGCCCGGTGTGTGGCCCACGCCGAAAAGATAGGAGACGATCCGGGCTTCAGCTGAGGAAAATTGTCCTGGCTTGCCGTCCCAGGATGCACCAGCACATTGGTGCAGGCGCTCAGCCAACTCCAACAGGTTGTTCCCTGAACTGGCAGCAATAAAGATGCCGCATGCTCCGCAGTAGGATTCAATCACACTGGTCCCTTTTCGCGACTTACGTTGAGGCACACATTCTGATGCCACTAAGATCACCCATGGAATAGACGACTGAGGACCGCATCGTACCCATCTTTGCCCGTGAATCTTTTTGCCTTCTCTGCATTACTAGAGTGCTGTGTTGAGGGGAAAAATATATAGATTTTTCTTAAAAACAGTGGATCGCGCGCTTTCATCGGGCAGATTACAACTTGCTTATTGTTTGCCAAATTGAAGCGCGGTTATTTAGATAGAACGCAAACGGCCTGACTTACCCTGACGTAAAGAAATAATTGATCTGATCGGTCGCAAAGCCGGTTTTCACCAGGTGCAGCCTGGTGCTGTTGCGATGATTTTTTCCACTGTACGCCTGGATTGCTGGGAAGCAATGCTGGCAAGCCTGAGGTACGTGCCCTGATACGAGGAAGGCATGCAGACGCCTTGACCTGCCGGCATGACCTGCCATCTTGAACGGGTGCCCCTCCATGGTTGATGATAGGCAATGAAGAAGGGTGAATTGCGAAAGAAGAACCTTAAACAAACACAATCGGATCCTCTCATCAGTGAACTTGAGAAAATAGAGACACGGTTGCGGCAATGGCTGGCCGATTCAGAAGCGAATGCCCAACTCTTTCGCAGCGATCCCATCGCTGCTCTACGCGCAGCCGGCGTGGACCTTGAAGATGAAACCATGATGGAGCTGGAAATAATTGCTGCCAGTATCGCGAGAAGACTGCGCTAAGACGCCCCACGAACTCCATCCCTGCCCTTGGCCTAACACCTCTCACCTTATAATTGTGATATGGCCACGATTATGTACGGCAAGCCGGTTGCCGAGCAGATTGAGCAATGGGTAAGAACGGAAGTCGCAGAACTGAAGGCGAACCACAACCTCATTCCGCGGCTCGACGTGGTTCTAGTGGGCCGCAGCCCAGCCTCAGAGCGTTACGTTGGCAAGAAAATAGAATCATGTGAACGCCTGGGGATGACCGGGCGGCTTCATACTTTCGATGACAACGTCTCTGCGTCTGAACTGCGCGACTGTACCCGCCGATTGAGTGACGATCCTGCCGTCCATGGGATACTCATTCAGCTGCCCCTGCCGCAACACATCGAAGAACCGAAACACGGGCTGAACAAGTTTGACGTGTTTGACGCCATTCGTGGCGAAAAAGATGTGGATGGAATTTCACGCGGCACGGTCCCGGAACTTTATCGCGCGCAGGCAGACGCAATCCTGCATTTACCGGCCACAGCTCTGGCCGTCCGCCGCATGATGACGTTCTACAAAATTGCCACTGAAGGACAAGTGGCGGTTGTCGTTGGACGCAATGATATTACCGCCAAGCCCATCCATCACATGCTGGGTGGCCGCATGTGCAATGCGACGGCCATCTGGCTGCACCGTTACACGCGCAAGGAAGACCATGATGCTTTCATGCGCACGGCTGATATTGTCGTCACTTCCGTAGGCAGTCAACGCTACAAAATCACCGCGGACATGGTGAAGCCGGGCGCCACTCTCATTGACGTGGCCACCCGCGTTGGACCAGATGGAAAGTTGCATGGCGACGTTGATTTTGAGCGCGTCAAAGATATTGCCGCCAAAATTACGCCTGTTCCCAAAGGCGTGGGACCGGTCACGGTTGCCGCTTTGATGGAGAACGTAGTGCGGGCCGCGCAATTTACCGCCGGCCTGCGCCGACCGGGCTATGATTTCAGCGGATTGCCCAGCACCAGCCCCGCGCCGGTGGTTTCTTCCTAAGTGGTCTTTGCAGCGGGATTGTTTGCTATCGTTCCTTGACTACTCTTTTTGCGGCTTGCCAGATTCATCATTGAGTGCGATCGACTGGGCAGTGTAATGCGTTCCTTCAAAGGTGGCAATGATCTTGACGTTGGATCCGATGCCCAGGCTCGCGGCTTGCTGCGTGCGATCAGGACGGAAGTGAATGTCGTAATTCTTGTTGTCCGTCAAGTTGTGAATGGCAAGAAGTCCGCGATGCAGATCCAGGAAGGTCAGGTTACCCAGAAAAGTGAAGGCAGCTCCAGGTGCGGCGGTGATGATGATCTCGCGGGCCACGCCACGATTCCCGCTTTCAGGAGCAAACTTTACGTGCACCAGCGCTCCTGTTTTTATTTGCTGGAGCGAGGTGGGAGTTGCGCCGCTGCTGATGCGCGTTTCTTTATCAACGCCGAAATGCACCGGCACGGAGTTGATGCTGTCACGCAGCGTGATCTCGCCGTGAGCTGTATCAACGGCCATGATCTGCCCGTCGGCGTCCGCCGGCGGAGTGTTTACGCCCACGCGGATGTTGCGGGCAAAAATGTCATGGCGCGCTCCGTCCAGCATGGTATCAACATAGACCCGCTCCCCCTTTTTTAGGGCGACGTTTGTGGTCTCCGCGCCATTGCGAAAGATGTGCGTGCGTTCATCGAAAAATACGGTCCAACGTCCGCCACCAAACACCGCCACAGCCATGCGGTTGCGCACGTGGTCTACATCACGGATGATTCCACCAACCAGAGTCGCATTGCCTGAGGGGAAAGGCGGCGGATCAAGGATGGGGTCGCGTCCATTGGCGCCGGCCGCGCCGGACGTGGCGGAGCTGTCGAGTATCTCAGTTTTGGGCTGCTGTGGACTGGCGGGCAGCGCAGAAGGTGACGCCACGGATTTATCAGAAGCTTTGTCAGAAGCGTTTAGCGATGGCGACGCAGTGGACGAGGGTGCTGCGGAGGGCGAAAAGGTCGTGTTCGACGAACCTGAATTTGAGGCTGGCGTAGCGTTGTTAGAGCTTGGCGAAGCAGGATTGGAATTTGGCGAAGCAGGCAAAGCGCCCGGTTGAGGCGTTGCCTTTGGGTTGGCCGCGGGCGCGGGTGAAGGTTCAGCCGCTGGAGGTGTCGCCGGAGCCGGAGTGGGATTAGAGCTGGGGGCAGTCGCCGGAGCCGTCGTGGACGAATTCGGTATTCCGGAAGCGGACTTAGGCTCGGCCGAAGGCTGTGTCTGGGCAGAAAGCGCACCGGCAGAGCAAGCCAATAGCGAAAGGGCTAAAAGTAGGCGACGTTGCATAGGCTCCTGAAAACACCTCTTCCAAAAGCTTTGGATGCAGAAAGCAGCAGCTCAGATGGCAGCGCCATCTGACAACTTAGAGATGCCAGCGCCGGGTACCCAATCTAGTGACATCTTTAATCCTGAATCCTCGATCCGCCTATCCGGTCCCGCCCAACCTCTGGCCCGATACATGCCATCCAACAGACAAGCAGAGCTACTGCTTAAGGCAGAGGCTCGGCTGCCGCACCGCTCGAATTTCAGCATGAGGTCTTCCGAATAAATGCGCATTCTGCTTCATTCAAAATTCCTGGTTTCAATGTTCCTGGGTTTGGCCCTGGCAGGATCGCAATGCACCGCGCAGACCCTGCGTGTTCCTTTGCCCAAGAAGAGTAAGTACACGCCGGTGCAGCAGTTGAATCGCGATGGCGTGCAGGCCCTGCAACGGCACCAGATGGATAAGGCCAAGCGTCTCTTTTACAGGGCCTACCTCATTGATCCCAATGATCCGTTCACGCTGAACAATTTGGGATATCTGGCGGAAGCCGAAGGTGATGTCGATCGAGCGCAGCGATATTACGATCAGGCGCAGGCCAACACTTCAGATGCCGTGGTGGATAAATCCACGGAACCGACGGATGAAGGAAAATCGGTGGCTAAGATTGCTGGACGCACATCCGAAGGTCCTATGCGGGTGAACGAACTGAACAGCCAGGCGGTCCGTCTGCTGAATAATGATCGCGCTCCGGAGGCCGACCTGCTCCTGCAGCAGGCGCTCAAGATTGACGGGAACAATCCATTCACCTTGAACAACATGGGTTTTGCCAAAGAAAAAGAAGGTGAACTGGAAGACGCCATTAATTCTTATAACCGGGCAGCGAGAACCGGCTCACAGGAACCGGTGGTGGTAACAATTAATAAGGACTGGCGTGGCAAGCCGATCAGCGAAGTAGCTGCCAAAAACGCCGAGAACGCCCGCAAGACACTGGAACATGGAAACGATACAGAAAACCGCGTTGCCCGATTGAATCTACGTGGTGTTTCGGCGATGAATCGCAACGATCGCAAGGCGGCCCGGGACTACTTCGAGCAGGCGTTCAGGCTCGATCCCAAGAATTCCTTCACCATAAATAATATGGGCTACCTGGCTGAACTCAGTGGCGACCGTGAGACCGCCCAGTCTTACTATTCTGAAGCCCAGGATGCGAACCGTAATAGCGCCAGGGTTTCCGCTTCCACGCGTCCTGAAGCTGAGGGACGTCCCGTAGGGCAGGTCGCGGGACAAAGCACGGCTCTGGTTGAAGCCAACATGGCTGAACAAGCAGAGGCCAAACGGCGTAGCGGCGCTCCGCCAACCTTGCGCACACGCGATAACAGGGTTGTGGTGGAACCGCCTCGTCCGGCAACTCCGCCCAGCACGAATAATAACCAGGCCAATCCGAACCAGCCGAACCCGGATGAAGCGGCGCCGCAACCCGATCAGCAACAGGGACCGCCGACACTGAAGCAGCGCCCGCCAGAGCAAGCGCCAGCGACGAATCAGCCGCCGGAATAGAGATGCTGTTTACAGCAACGGCCCGATTCCCTTGCCTATTCCGGGAGCATTTCGGATAGCGGACTCAACATAGCTCTTTGCCGCGCGAGCTGCATCCAGCAATCCCTTTCCCAATGCCAGATGGCATGCCAGCGAAGTGGAATAGGCGCATCCTGTCCCATGGGTTGAGGTGCTTAGAATTCGCGATCCGACAAGAAACACAGGATCGCGTCCTTCCCGGCTCACCAGATCCACCGGCGGATCAAGGTGTCCACCGGTAATCACCACATTGCGCGCTCCCAGCGCATGAAGCGCTTCTGCCGCCGCCTTCATCTGTTCGTCCACACTTATAGAGAGCCCGGTGAGTTCGCCAGCTTCAGCAATGTTCGGCGTAATGACCGTCGTCAGGTCCAGCATTTTTTCTTTCAGTATTTGAATTCCGTCCCTGGCCAAAAGCTCTGCTCCCGACGACGACCTGATCACGGGATCAAGAACCACGTGAGCAACTCTGTTTCGCCGAAGAAAAGCTATAACAGCGCGCGCCGCCTCAGCCGATCCCAGCATGCCGATTTTGATTGCCGCAATATCACTATCATTTACCAGCTCTTCCAGCGTCTCCGTGATAATGCGGCCTTCCACCGGCTCAACTCTTTTGACACCGCGCGTTGACTGAACCGTTAAAGCCGTGATGCAGCTAACGCCATAACACTTGTGTGCCGATATGGTCTTGATATCCGCCGTGATGCCTGCTCCCGACGAGGGATCATACCCGGCGATGGTGAGTATTACAGGCAGTCCTGTTGGTTTTCTGACATTCATGGCGCACTGCGTTGGCCTGATGGTCTTGATGGTCTTTCTATTGTAAATAGACGGGTGGGCTACAGAAACGGTGTTGTGCGCCAGGCTTGTTACACTAGAACCCGGGAGCAGGAATGCAGGTCATCTTTGGTATTCATGCGGTTGAAGAAGCCTTATCCGCGCGCGGAAGGGCTTTCGAATACGTAGCCGTGGCCGGAGGCCGCGGCGATGCTCGCATACAGAAGATCACCCAGCTTTGTCGAAGTGTTGGCGTGGCCGTGCGCGCTATGCAGCGCGACGATCTTACACGGCTGGCGCAGACCCCGTCACACCAGGGCGTGGTCGCAGTGACCGCGGAAAAGCTCTATGTGGACGTGGATGACATACTTGCCGCCAAGCGCGGACAGTACGCCTTCGTGACAGTCCTGGACGGAATTGAAGATCCACACAATTTGGGAGCCATTATCCGCACGGCGGAAGGCGCAGGCGTTGACGGTATTTTGATTCCGGAACGCCGCGCCACGGGAGTGACAGCCACGGTGGTGAAAGCGTCGGCAGGTGCATCAGAATATTTGCCCATCGCCAAGGTAACCAACATCTCACGCACGGTTGAAGAACTAAAAGAGAAGAATATATGGACCGTGGGCCTGGATGAACGCGGCAGCAAACTTTACGATCAGATCGACTACAAAATGGACTGCGCATTAATCCTGGGCGCTGAAGGGCACGGGCTACACGAACAGATTCGCAAGAAATGCGACTTCCTGGTCTCCATTCCCATGATTGGTAAGATTCCGTCTCTCAACGTCTCAGTGGCCGCGGCAATCGTAATGTATGAAGTTGCGCGCCAGCGACGTTAGTAGCGGCATACACCAGAGCTAACTTAACTCAGGCCTGAAGGCCTGTCCAGTCGTTCATCGGCACACGTCATCAATGTGGCTCGATCGGCAACTCCGTGATCTTATCCAGGCCAATCTTCTCCAGAAGATCCTGAAAGCGTGCGTCGGAGCGGATGTCATCCATCATGGGCTCAACCGCCAGCCAGGTAAGTCCGTCGGCGCGTTCCGCGCAGGCTTTAGTGAGCCATATCATGGCGCGCTCACGGTCACCCATGCCGGCATAGAGCATGCCGAAGTAGGTGGGAGGAATATAGCGGCGCGATAGAATGTCGCGAAAGCGTGCGCCAATTTGCTGCGCATCATCCAGCTTCCCAGCCACAGCGTAAGCCAGGCCCAACGCTGCATCAGCCAGGGGAAATTCTCCTGGAGCGCCGCTGGCGGCCTTGAGATGGGCGATTGCTTCGTCCTGTTTTCCCATACGCATGTAAGAGCGGCCCAGAATGTAGCGCAGCATGGCATTCTCGGGCTCGAGTTGCTGCGCTTTTTCACATTCAGCAACGGCACGTTTATACTCGCGCCCAAAATAAAGAGCCTGGGCCCGCGTTGCGTGGACCGCCACCAGCCGCCGTGGATCGGTTTCCTCTACAATGCGCGTGGTCGCGTCGATTTCGCGGAAAGCATCGTCGCGCCGGTTGATGGCCAGCAGAAGCCACGAGTACCAGAGATGCGCGGCCGAATAATCCGGACTGAGTTCAATGGCACGTTTGTAGCTCGCCTCGGCTGCTTCCCAGTTCCAGTGATAATGATGCTCCACCAGTGCCAGAGCCGCATGGGCTTCAGCGAGTGAATCATCCAGCGAAAGCGCCTTGCGCGCCGACTCTTCTGCCCGAGGCATGGAATCGTGCGGCGCTGCCACGTCGAACGGAACAATGGCCAGGAGAGCGGAAGCAATGGCCAGACCTGAATGTGCGGAAGCAAAGGTAGGATCCAGATCAATTGCGCCTTGAAATTCTTTGACGCTCTTTTCAATACTTGACGGCATCATTTCATGCAGATGGTAGCGAGCGCGCAGGTACGCGTCATAAGCTTCAGGATTCACGCGCCGCTTCCCTTTTTGCAGATCAGACAGGCGATTGCTCTCCGTCAGGTTGAGGGCCACATGGATTTCGGCGGCGATGGCATGAGCAATTTCAGCCTGCACACCCAGCACATCACTGATATCCCGCTCATAAGTTTCAGCCCAGAGCTGGGTCTGGTCCTGGATTTCACAAAGCTGAGCGGTGATGCGAACGCGATTGCCTGCGCGCCGGACTTTGCCTTGCAAGGCGTAATCCACGCCCAGGTCTTGCCGCATCTGCTGAAGTGACGTGCTGCCGGCGCGGTATTGCAGCGCTGTATTGTGCGCGACCACGGCAAGCTGTTCGGGCTGAAGCCGCGTAACCTGAGTGATCATCTCTTCCGTCAGCCCGTCAGTAAAGTAGTCTCCCAGTTGTTCCTCACCGAGCGCGCCGAATGGAAGCACAGCCAGCTTAATTTTGTCAGCGTGGTGCTGAGCTTCAGATGCAGATCCGGACTGTTGCCGCCTGGCAAACCATTCATTCAATTCTTTGGGATAGGCGTACACGGACCCTAGTTTGTCATGCTGGTGACGATGCACCGGCAGCTCCTCCTTTTTTTCCCACCGCTGGACCGTGCGAACGTCGCGACGGAGGAAGGAAGCAATTTCTTTCCAGGAATCGAGCCGGTCTGCGGGATTCAATTCAGTCATGCAGTCCTAAAGTGACTGTGGATTTATTGCGACCATGATATTGAGGCCCAGAGGAATTGCCAAGACTTCGCTGCTAGCTGCTGGCTTTTGGCTACTAGCCAGACCATCCCAGCGCTTCGCTTGGCCACATAATGGCATGCCTGCGGCGCCTGGTAGAGGGAAAAACCGGAGATCGTGGAAGATCACAACAGTGCAAGACGTAGCAAGCTAATAGCAAGCTACGTCTCTACGCTAAAAATCATTTGCCTCTGGGCACAGACAAGGCATGCTCCGTCTTTACGTAGAGAACGTGTCCGCATTGCAAACATTTCGGCAGACCGTGGGGATCCTTCGTTGCACTCGGGATGGAAAACAATTCGCACAGCCGAGGACGTGGACGGCTGTGCCACTCGAGTCAATCAAATGGGCACACATCAGCACTGTCGCATAGGCGCTGCAATGGGCTTAGGGCCTTTTGAGTATTTCGGGCTTTACGCCATCTCAGCTTGCTTGGCGGCTTCCGTCTCCTCAACGACCTTGCCGTCAAAGAGATGGATGGTACGCTCAGCATGCTTGGCAAAACGGGCGTCGTGGGTAACCATACAGATGGTGGCGCCTTCACGGTGCAACTGCTGCAGCAGGTCCATTACGGCTTCGCCATTGCGTGAGTCCAGGTTTCCGGTTGGTTCGTCCGCCAGCAGGATGGATGGTGATCCACCGAGTGCGCGGGCCACAGCTACACGCTGCTGCTGACCGCCGGATAGTTGTGAAGGATAATGACGCATGCGATGCGCCATGCCGACTTTCTCCAGCGATTCCTGCACACGCTTCTTGCGTTCCGCCGAAGACATGGAACGATAGGTGAGAGGCAACTCAACGTTTTCGTAAACTGTGAGGTCGCCAATCAGGTTGAAACTCTGGAAGATGAAACCAATTTCCTGGTTGCGAATTCGCGCGCGGTCAGAGAAATCGAGTCCCTGAACAGGGCGGCTGTTGAGAACGAAAGAGCCGTCTGTGGGGGAATCAAGCAGGCCGATGATGGAGAGCAACGTTGATTTACCGCATCCGGAAGGGCCGGCGATGGCAACATATTCGCCCTTGACGATGTCCAGATGGATACCGGAAAGTGCGTGTGTTTCTACTTCGTCCGTGTAGAAGACCTTGGTCACATTTTCCAGCCTGATCAGTGTTTGTCTTATGGCCACGTTTTCCTCTCCTGTTTTATCAAGTGCGTTTGATAAAGCTTTGGAACCTTGTCCTACTTATACGTTGCGATACCGATTAAAGTTCATCGGTCAAGGCGAATTCTTTCCTGGTTGTCCCAACGCGACATATCAGAAAGTATCACCTGGTCGCCCTCTTTGAGACCGCGAATTACCTCTATCGTGTTTACAGAACTCCGTCCCAGTTCCACCGGTGTACGCGTTGCGCCCTTGCCCTCGGGATCAATCTTGAACATGCCAACTGTGCTCTTCTCCTGGCCAAAAGCCGGACGTCCGACATAGAGAACGTTGTCGAGCTTCTCCAGGGTGATGGTTCCATCCACGCTGAGATCAGGCCGTGCGCCCTTGCCCGGAGCCTCGTCAAGTTTAACGTCGACCGTGACAGTGCCATTCAGCACAGCGGGATCAATGCGCGAAACTCTACCTTTGACGATGCCATTGTGCGTGTCAATCTCCGCGCTCTGGCCGATCACGATGTCCTTGGCCTGCGTTTCCGGAATCTTCAGTTCGGCCTTCAGATGATCAGGCTGTACTACCTTGGCAAGAATTGCACCTTGCGCCACACGCTGGCCTACCTGCACCGGTAATTCCTGTAACACTCCTGAGATACCTGCACGTACTTTCAGGGCATCCAGTTGGCGGTTACGCAACGCCGCCATCGCGTGCTTGGTGTCGATGTTCGCCTGCTGCACCATCAGTTGGGTCTTGACTGCTTCCGTGCTCTCAGCAATTCTTTCCTGCTCAATCTGCCGCCGGACTTCCATTTCATGGGCTTTGGCCAGAGATGCCTTCAAAGCTGAGTCCGACAGCACACCAATCTTGTTCAATTCCTTATTTGCGTCGGCATCGCGCTTGGCATTCTCATAGTCTGCTTCCACCGTTGCCGCGCCGGCCTTCAAGGTCATCAGATCGCTGTGGACCTTGGCTGACGTGTTGTGATATTCCGCTTCCGCTGATTTCACATCAAGACCGGAGGCAATGGCTTCCTGCGACACGGTCGGATTGGAAAGTTCCATGATCACCGTATCTGGTGTCACCGGCGTACCGGGAAGCACGATGACGCGCTCCACGCGAACGTCAGTCTCTGCGGGAATTAGACGTACATCTTCAGGAATTGGCACCAGCGTACCCAGACCCCGGACTTGGCGCATCATGGATCCCCGCTTGACTGTGTCAGGCCAAATGGTGCCGTACTCCACACTGGGAGCCGCCGGCTTCAGGGTACCTACGCCCAGGGTGATACCAACCACCGCTACCACAGCGGCCGCACCCAGAAGCATCTGCCTTTGACGCTTCTTCCGTTTTACCGATTCATCGCGAACAATATCCATTGCGGTTTAATCTAGGTGCATCCGACATGCCAAAGCAGATTAGAGCTTAACTTAATGATTCTAAACACTAAATTCAGGGATATCCTATCCTGCCTCTAATATCGGTTGTCCATTCCTGCAATAAAGTGTGCGGAAACGAACAGTAAAAATCGAGCCCTCCGGTCACATACTATAGACCGAGTAGACTTTGTCTGGTTATGGCATTTTTGAGAAATATTAGCCGCCTTTTTTATACCGATCAGTACGTAATTACCCTTCCCGATGGGCACAAGTTCCCAGTCCGAAAATATGGACTGGTTCGGCAGATCCTTCAAGCCGATGGCCGGTTCCAGTTTGAGCGCGCACCGTTGGCCGATCCGGACACCATTGAACTGGCCCATGACCCAGCTTACGTACGCAGCTTCATGGCTGGCGATTTAACTCCGGCAGCCATGCGACGCATCGGTCTGCCCTGGTCAGACGTGCTGGTGAACCGTTCGCGAGCTTCCGTCGGCGCCACTGTGAGCGCCGCGAATGATGCCATTGTCAGCGGCTGGGGCGGAACGCTGGGCGGAGGAACCCACCATGCCTTCCGATCCGAGGGCGCCGGCTTTTGTGTCTTCAACGATGTTGCGGTTGCGATCCAGGCATTGCGTAAAAATGGAAAGATTCAGCGCGCGGCGGTGATTGATCTTGACGTCCATCAGGGAGACGGCACGGCCGAAATCTTTGCCCACGATCCCGACGTGTTTACCCTGTCCATCCATTGCCAGAGCAACTTCCCTTTTCGCAAACAGAACAGCAAGCTGGATGTGGCGCTGCCTGATAAAGTTGAAGACACTGAATACCTGAAGACCCTTGAGTCAGTCCTGCCGGCAATATTCGCGTTCCAGCCGGAAATCATCTTTTACCAGTCAGGAGTAGACGCGTTGGCAACCGACGTTCTTGGCCGGCTTTCACTCACGCCCCAGGGACTCATGGATCGTGACCACCTGGTGATGACCGCGGTGCGCGATTCAAAAATTCCACTTGTCCTAACTTCCGGAGGCGGCTATTCCAAACCAATTGAACTCAGCGCCGAAGCTCATGCAAATACGTATCGCACGGCATGGGAAGTTTACTTCGCGTAGTTTTTGTTTTGGGCGCTCCGCTGCAGGCTTATGCCTGAGAAACACGTCTATGTAGAGACGTAACTTGTTACGTCTAATTCAATCAGGATCCAATGGCTTTGTATTTCTTGCCGATGGAAATGTTTGGAGTCAGGAGCGTTGTCGCTGCAACATTCGCACAGCGAAGGGCGGCTGTGCCAGACGAGCATCGTCACAGGGAACATTTGAGATGCAGCAGCTATCGCAGGCTACGCCGCCCAGGTCCAAATCATTTTGCGACCGTGTGGTTGAAGCGCAGCGATCCTCGTCACGGAAAACAAGGGCTTCGGCCGAACACGCGCCGAAGCCCGCTGCCGAAAGGCTGACGAACGCTATGCCGAAAAAGCTGCCCAAGCGGTTTGTCGCGCTAGCGACACTAATAGTTCGGCGACGGATTTTTCAGTGAGCGCAGGAACGAAACAAACTCCGGATCCTTACGCAATCCCGCGAACACGCTGTCATGCAGTGCGTCCTTGATCGGATAGCCTTCCTCATTGGCCTTGCTCAAATAGTAGCGGCAGCGATCAGCGTTGTTGTGCTGCCCATACATCTGGGCCATTACGTAATGAAAGTGTCCAAGGTCATTGGAGGTGATCAGCTTGACCGAGACTCCGCCGGAAGGCTGCCGATCAAAAATACCCGGATCGATCTGCATCGCCCGCTGATACTCGCGGGTGGCACTCTCAAAATCCTTCTGCGAGAAATACGCCGTACCCAGATTGCTGTGGAAGCTGGCATTCTCTGAACTGAGCTTGATTGCTTTCTTGTACTGCTTGATTGCGGAACCAAAGCGACGGCCGTTGTAATAGAGCGCTCCCAGATTGTTGTATGCCTCGGGGTAGCTCTTATTCAGATGGATGGCACGCTCAAATTCGCGGCGGGCTTCCGGATCACGACGCAACAAGAGCAGGCTGATCCCGACTTTATTGTGCAGTGCGGCGGAATCGGCCTTCTTGATAGCGGCGCGATAGTAATCGATGGAATCAAGGTAGAGCTTCTTTCCGCGGAAGATGTCACCTTGCTCTTCCAGTTCCGCAGCGGCTGCGGTCTCCATGGGCGGAGCAATTCGTGGCAAGGTCAGATCAGGTGGAAGCGACTGGGATTTTTCTTGCGTGGCAGATTCCTGCGCGACTGGTGTCTGCCGTGCAAACAGAGTGAAGCTGAGAACGAATACGAGACAACCGAACAAGCTGAAGCGAGCCATGGTGGACTCTCCTTACTGCGGCGGCCGGTCACCAGGACCGTTGGTCGCTGGCTTCTTCTCCCTATTATCGTCCTTCTTGTCGTCTTTGGAACTCCCAAAAATGCGTCCCCAGAAGCCTTTTTTCTTGCCCTTTTCATCATCAGACGAGCGGGCAGAATCCGGGTTAGCAGGGTTCTGCTGCCCGGTACTCTGGGCAGGAGGTCCGTTGGTGTTAGACACCGGAGGAGGCTGTTTTGGTTCCAACCCAAACATGCGCTGGAAAAAGTTTCCATGGCCGTCAGAGGCGGTCTGCTCGCAGGTCTGAGTGGGCTGAGTACCTTCAATGAAAGCAGTCTTATAATCGTCCGGACAGGCTGGGGTGGCAATCTGGTTGGTGGCCTTATCCAGAGTCAATTCAACAACTCCGTCTGGCGGAGTAAAGGGCTTCACGTCAGAGTACTCAGGCAGGTTGGTTGCCCGCTTCATGAACTCTGTCCAGACCGGCAAAGCCAGCGCAGCGCCGCTCAGTTTGATGTCACTGTAATCGTCATAACCTACCCAGACAATGCAGAGCAGGTTGGAAGTGAAGCCGGCGAACCATGCATCATGTGAGCTGCCGGTCTTACCCGCGGCAGGAGCGGTAAACCCGCGCCCACGCACGCCGGCCGCAGTGCCGGTATTCATCACTCCCTGCAACATGTCAGTGATGACGTAAGCTACGCGCGGATCGAGCACCTGAGTCTTCAGCGGCTGATAGTTATCGACTACATCACCATTGGGATCGCGCACCGACTTGACCATCAGCGGCGTAATCCGTTGTCCGGCGTTGGTGAATACCGTGTAGGCTGAAGCCATTTCCAGCGGCGTAGCGTCATACGATCCCAGGGCCATGGCTGGTGTGGCTTTGACGGATGCAATCCCCGCCGTGCGGGCAAGATTCGCTACCTTGTCATAGCCAACCATCTCCGCCACTTTCACGGTGGCGTTGTTCAGCGAATGCGCCAGCGCGTACTGCGCAGTCACCTGGCCTTTGTATTGGTCCTGGTAGTTGCGCGGGGTGTATACATCATCGCCATTGATGAACGCCGTGGGTGAATCGTCCACCAAGGTGGACGGCGTGAACACCGGCTGCTCATTGGTGATGGCATTATTCACGGCGGCAGCAAAGACAAACGGCTTGAAAATGGATCCCGTGGGTCGCTTGGCCACAGCGTGATTCAACTGGCTGAAACCGTAATTGCGTCCACCCACCAGAGCCAGCACCTCACCGGTATGCGGATCAATGGCTACCAGCGCGACCTGCGGAATCGGTCCGGGCGCGATCTTGTTTTCAAACTTGTTCTTTCCGACCTTCACCCTTTTGGTGCGAAGCTTGTTGATCTGCGCGTCCACTTCCTTAATGGAGGTGTCCACGGCTTCAGCAGCTACTTTCTGCAGCGCCGGATCAATGGTGGTGTAAACGCGATAGCCTTCGCGATTCAGATCATCTTCACCATACTTGGCCACCAGTTGCTCACGGATCAGATCGATCAGATAAGGTGCGTCACTGGCTTCAAGATTCTGCGGAGCCAGCTTCAGTGGCGTTGCTTTGGCTGCGTCGGCCTGGGCACGCGTGATGGTACCTGTGTCTGCCATGGCTTCCAGCACCAGGTTGCGGCGTTCAGTGGCCCGTTCTGGATGGCGATACGGATTCAAACTGCTGGGCGCCTGCACCATTCCGGCCAGCATGGCCACTTCTGGCAGAGAGATGTCTTTCAGGTCTTTGCCAAAGTAAGCGTTGGCCGCTTCGCCAAATCCGGTAATGGTGAATGACCCGCGCTGGCCCATGTCAACCTGGTTGGCGTAAAGCTCAAAAATCTGCTTCTTGGAAAAACGCTGCTCCAGTTCTATGGAGATCAGGATTTCCGTGAGCTTGCGGGTAAGCTTCTTTTCCCGCGTAAGGAAAAAGCCGCGCGCCACCTGCATAGTAATGGTGGAACCGCCCTGACGATTGCCACCCTGCCGCAGATCAACCATGGCAGCCTGCATCAGGCGCAAATAGTTAACACCGTTATGGTGGAAGAAGCGGCGGTCTTCAATGGATGTAACGGCATCCACCATGATTTTGGGGATGTCGTCATATTTCACCAGCCTGCGCTTGGATCGTTGCTGGCTGTCAAAAAGGCCGGTAACCAGTTGTGGTTCCAGTTCGTACGCGGAAAGACTGTCCCCAGCATTGCCCAGGGGGGCAATTTTATCCACTTTACCCTGCGCGATACGCACCACGGCGCCTTCAGCGTTGTAATACGACTCTTCTCCCGGCTTGATCTCAATCCCCTGATTGCCATTGAGCAACCGGTAGGTGCCGAACTTTGATTGGCCCTGCTCTCCCATTTCGGTATATCCGGCATGGCGCAGGTAGTTGGCAATTTCGCGTCCGTCGGCTTTCTGCCCAATGCGGACAGCGCGCGGCTGGGCAAAGATCTTGGCCGTGTTGGCAAAGATGGGACCGTAAAACCGCTTGTCTACGATCTTCTGATATTTGATGTAGTAGTACGAAAAGATCCCGAACATCACCAGACCGATGATCAGGAACGCAGCCACTCCGGCACGCAGAATGGGACTTTTCAGGCCTCCACGGAAGCCCTTCACGCGAGGGATTTTTACTTTAATAGCCAAGCTCAAAACTCCGGCGGAAACGCCATTAATCTCTCAGACGTGGCGGGCCAGAGCGTTACCTGCTGATGCTGAGGAGTTTTCGTCTTTCTCCCCTATTATATCCGTTTGTTGATGGAATTGGCGGTAAAGTCCAGATCAACCGGACGCACCACCATATCCAGGTGCACAGTGTAGTGGACAGAAATCCCTATTCCTTCCGGGCCGCGCGTCACCGTGATCTGGTCTTCCTTCAGCGTAACATCATTCTGTCTGGCTTTGGTGATAACAATCTGGCGCACGCCATCTTCACTGGTTTGCGTGTAGCTGTTGCGCCGCGCAATATCATCCAGGTCGTCCTGCAGCTTGTAATTGTTGAAATATGGAGGAACCATATTCCACGCAATATAGAATCCTGCTGCAATCACGGCCAGGAACAAAATTCCTTTTAATTTACCCATGCGTCACCCACACAAAGTCCGGTTACTGCTGGACTAATTGCTTGAATTGTTCTTCGATGCGGGCGATGTTAGCATCCTCTGATTTGCGTGTCGAGCGGGTAACCAGCTCAACCTTCCCTTCCGTAACCTTCTTGCCAACATTGATTCGATAAGGTATTCCCACTAGATCAGCGTCCTTGAACTTCACTCCCGGGCGCTCATCACGATCATCGAGCAGCACATCGAAACCCGCTGCCTCCAGCTTTTGCGCAATCTCTTCTGACGTCTTCATCAGGTTGGCATCAGTCACATTCGTGGGCGTTACCACGACATCAAACGGTGCAATCGAGCGCGGCAGCCAGAATCCGTCCGTATCATTATTCTGCTCAATCGCCGCGGTGAGGATGCGCTCAATACCAATCCCGTAGCTGCCCATAATGGGATTCACTTCCTTGCCGTCCTTATCCAGGACAGTTGCACCCATGGACTTGGCGTACTTGTATCCCAGCTTAAAGATGTGGCCAATCTCCATCGCCTTGCCGACCACCAGAGGATGGCCACAATTGGGGCAGCCTTCTCCGGCGGCGGCATTGCGCAGGTCAACCCACTCCGTAGGATAAAAATCCCGCAGAGGCGTCACATTCTTCAAGTGGTAATCCTCTTTATTCGCTCCCGGGATCAGGTTCTTGCGACCCTTAAGAGCGCTGTCTGCAAATACCAGCGGCAGTGAATCCAGGAGCAGGACCTGCGTGGACGAGCCGATCTGCTCTCCACTGGCCATGGCCGGAACTTTGACCGGACCAAGGAATCCTGCCGGCGACCCGAATACGCGACGAATCTCCTCATCGTGCATCGGTCGAAATTCCTTGCCGCCCAGAGCGGTGGAAAGTTTCGCTTCGTTCAGTGAATGGTCGCCGCGCAGCAGCACGATCACCGCACGCGTACGCTTCTCACCCGGATGCTTCTTGTCGTCTTCCATCTGCATCAGCGCCAGGGTTTTGATTGTCTGCGAGGGTAGAACGCCAAGAAATTTCGCCACATCTTCAATCGTCTTCATACCCGGTGTGTGAACTTCTTCCGGCGCGCCATCACCCGGCAAATCCACTGCCGGCGGCAGCGTTGACGTTGCCTTTTCCAGGTTGGCTGCATAACCGCACTTCTCGCAGCTTGCCACCATGTCTTCGCCCGCGTCCGTGAGTGTCATGAACTCGTGCGATTGTGATCCGCCCATGGCGCCGGAATGCGCTTCCACCACGGCATACTTCAGCCCGCAACGGTCAAAGATCTTGCGATACGTGGCGTCATGCTTCTTGTAGCTTACGTCCAGACCGGCAGCGTCTATATCAAAGGAGTAAGCGTCCTTCATGGTGAACTGGCGCACGCGGATCAATCCCGACTTGGGACGGGGCTCATCGCGAAACTTGTTCTGGATCTGATACCAGATTTGCGGAAGCTGCTTGTAGCTGCGCAGCTCCTTGCGGGCAATATCGGTCATGATCTCTTCATGAGTCATACCCAGACAGAGGTCAGCGCCTTTACGGTCTTTCAGGCGGAACATGTTGTCACCCATCACCTGCCAGCGCCCGCTCTGCTCCCATATTTCGCGCGGCTGAATGGCCGGCAACAGAAATTCCTGGCCTATCTTGTCCATTTCTTCGCGAACCACCTGCGTAATGCGCTGTACCGTTCGCTGGCCCAGGAACAGGTAGGAATAAATTCCAGCAGCCAACTGGCGGACGTAGCCGGAACGGACCAGGAATTTATGGCTGGCGACTTCGGCGTCTGCTGGAGCCTCGCGCAATGTGGGAATAAACAGTTGTGACCATCGATGCATGAAGTTTTTAGCGCCCTCAGAAATAACGGTGTTGAAAAAGAAGTTCTATTCTAGCAAGCTCGCTCACGAGCGTTTGAGACTCAAGCGCCGTGGCCAGCATTAGCTGTGAGAAATGCGCCCGGTTGGCTCTGGAAAACGCGCCGATTTCCATGGCGACTGCATCCAATATTGATATAAATTCCTAATCAGCGGGAGGTTGCCGGATATGTGGACACCGGACTTCTTCAAAAGAATCAGAGAGATGATCAAAACGCCTGAGCATCGCCTGGCGTGGATGATTGCCATAATTGCCGACACGCTACAGATCGTAGCGGCTCCATTCTTCGCCGAAGGCGGCATCTCCCCGCTGGATACCGGCCTGGATGTGATCGTTGCCGTGGCCCTGACTCGTCTGCTGGGCTGGCACTGGGCATTCCTGCCAACCTTTGCCACTGAACTTGTTCCCGGCCTTGACCTGATTCCAACCTGGACTGCCGCAGTGTTTTTTGTCACACGCGGACAGATTTCTGCCAGCGAGCCCGACAAAATTGAACATCGCACTGTTCAGGAGGATGGCTCGGAAATTCTGCCTCCGGGACCTGCGCCTGCACCTCGGGTGTAAAGAGCCAATCACACGCGCTCTTGAAATGGCGCATTTTCATCATTTTTTAGCCATTTACCTCTTGCTACCTTTGAACGGCTGAACGTGAACTGTATGTACTGATGATGAACGTGATGAACTGAACCCTTCAATCTGTGGATCCTACCCCAATACGTCAACTAGGATTTCAAAGCACTTATGCTAAGTCATCCCATCACTCGCCCGCGCCGTTCCTAAACTACCCGATTACTCAATTTCCCGATTACGCAATCTTGATGGCCCCCCACCCCTATCGCTCCATCCCAAGATCTAAAAGACTTACGCAAGACATCCCAGGCGCCGTGGTTTTCGCCTTTGCATTAGCTAGTTGCCAATTACCAATTGCCATTTGCTGCTGTATCAGCGTTTATCTGCGTTTATCAGCGGCAAAAGGTATTGAGTAATCACATCTGTCGTCGATCTCGGACGGTAAGTGCGTTTTTGTGCGCCCACCCGTCCGCCGGGTCGAAATGATTACCACTTAGATATCAGCCCGAGCCCGCCGGGCCAATTCGTAACCACATCTTCAAATTTTCAAAGAGATAAGTACTTCACCCCTCGGGGCTGCTTCACTATGCCTCATATCGGCCCGCCATACAACAAATCTAAAGTTTTCCTCCACAGACCGGCATGCGCCAGCAACTGCGGTAACACTCGTAGGGCAAGATCGTCTTATACAATGATCCAGCTTTGGTTCATGGGTTTATGGAATGGGTTTATGGAAATGATCCGATCGTGAATTGCCCGTTCGCCAATCAGTGGAGGAAACTGACCGTATGTTGAGCAAACATTTGAAATTCTGCGCCGTCCTTGCAATTGCCGCAACCATGGGCTGGAGCCAGACAGCCCCCGCACCCAAGAGCGGCGACTCCGGTAACACAAAGAAAGCTGGCAAGACGGCCGAGCATCCCAGGACCAAAGCGCCAGCCAGCGCCGTGGCTAAAGAACCAAAGTTCGATATCGCTAATATCGACAAGTCACTGGATCCGTGCACGGACTTCTACGCGTACTCATGTTCCAAGTGGATGAAGAACAATCCCATCCCCGCGGATTATCCTGACTGGGTCAGCTTCAATGAAGTCTCCGAATACAACCTGGGGGTGCTGCGCGCCATACTGGAGAAAGCCTCAGCCAATGATCCCAGGCGCAACGCGATCACGCAGAAAATCGGCGACTATTATTCCTCCTGTATGGATGAGACCACCGCCAATAAGGCCGGTTACTCGCCTTTGAAACCGGAGCTCGCCAGGATTGCCGCACTCAAGGATAAAGGCGAGATGATGGAGTTGATCGCGCATGAGGCACTGCTTGGTCCCAACCCCATCTTTGCATTTGGCTCCGGCGCCGACTTTCATGACGCCAATATGACCATCGCCACTATTGATCAGGCCGGACTCACCCTCCCTGACCGCGACTACTATATTAAAGATGATGCTGACATGGTCGACGTGCGCAAACTCTTCCTTGAGCACATGAAGAAGATGTTCACCATGATTGGCCAGTCGCCTGCCCAGGCGGCGCAGAGCGCCGATACGGTCATGAAAATTGAAACCGCACTGGCTAAAGCTTCCATGGATCGCACGTTGCGTCGCGATCCTAAGAACCTTGATCACAAAGTTGCGGTGAGTGAAATACAGGCCAGCGCTCCAAATTTCCATTTCGATCGCTACTTCGTGGCCGCGGGCACTCCTGCCTTCAAGGATCTGAACGTTACCAATCCTGATTTTTTTAAGCAGGTGAACCCCCTGATTGAATCCACTCCGCTCGATGAGTGGAAAACCTATCTCACCTGGCAGATGTTGAACAGCGTTGCTGGATGGCTGTCAGACGATTTCGTCGCCGAAGATTTCAAAATGCAGCAGGCGCTCAGTGGTCAGAAAGAGCTGCCGGCCCGCTGGAAACGCTGCACCATCTCAACCGACGGATCGCTGGGCGAGGCACTGGGCCAGCCTTACGTGGACGCAACGTTCGGCGTGGAAGGCAAACAGCGCATGCTGAAGATGGTGGATGCGCTGGAGCGATCGCTCAATCGCGATATCAGCGAACTTCCATGGATGACGCCCGCCACCAAGAAGGAAGCCATCATCAAGCTGAAGGCCATCCGCAACAAGATCGGCTATCCGGACAAGTGGCGCGACTATAGCAAGCTGGATATCAAGCGCGGTGACATAGTCGGAAATCTGTGGCGTTCGACACAGTTTGAAGCCGACCGCCAGTTGCAGAAAATCGGCAAGCCCGTGGACAAATTGGAATGGGGAATGACTCCTCCCACGGTGAATGCCTATTACAGCGGCGAGAAGAATGAGATCGTCTTCCCTGCCGGAATTCTGCAACCGCCATTTTTTGATAAGAGCATGGACGATGCCATCAACTTTGGCGGCATCGGTCTGGTGATTGGACACGAACTCACGCACGGCTTTGACGACGAAGGACGGAAGTATGATCCGAATGGCAATCTGCGCGACTGGTGGACAGCCGAAGACGGCAAGGAATTTGAACAGCGCGCCGGTTGCGTGGCCGATGAGTATTCGAGCTTTGTCTCCATCGATGATCTTCATCTGAACGGCCGCCTGACATTGGGAGAAAACACGGCGGACAACGGCGGCGCCCGGATCGCACTCATGGCCCTGCATGATCTGATGGCCCAAAACAAACAGGATCCGGACAAGAAAATTGACGGCTATACGGCCGACCAGCGCTTCTTCCTGGGCTTTGCGCGCGTCTGGTGCGAGAACATCACGCTTGAACTCCTGCGCCTGGGCGCCCGCACGGACCCGCATTCACCGGGCAAGTGGCGCGTGAACGGCGTGGTACAGAACATGCCTGAATTCCAGAAAGCTTTCGGCTGCAAAGCCGGTCAGCCGATGGTAAGGGCAGCGGCCTGTCACGTCTGGTAGAACAGCCAGTCTTCCAACCTACAGCGAGTGGCCTTTGGGTCACTCGCTTTCTCTGAGCAATCGTTGACTAAAAGCGCGGTAGATAATGTGGTCACGAGCAAAATTTTTCTGCGCTTGTCATCTTGAGCACCTGACCCGCGTCGCGGGTTGAAACTGAAATGACAAAGGCCTCTTACGACGGCTTACGATTTTGCCTTTTTTAGCCTTTGTCATCTTGAGCGCAGTCGGAGCGCATGCGAAGACGAAGTCGAAAGATCCCAAGAATGCGTATTTAATGCTCGCCAGGCACCTACGCACGAAGCGCCGCAGGCGCGACATTATGTAGCCCAGGCCGTCAGGCCTGGGTAGGCGTCCGGCAAAGTACAAGCCCCGTAGGGGCGGCACAAACTCACAACTTCAATTGAGAGTGAAATTAAACATTGCACTTACTCCCTGTCATCTTGAGCACCTGACCCGCGTCGCGGGTTGAAACCGTAATGACAAAGGCCTCTTACGACGGGTTACGATTTTGCCTTCTCTAGCCTTTGTCATCTTGAGCGCAGTCGGAGCGCATGCGACGACGCAGTCGAAAGATCTATGTATTAATACGAAGCCCTTCCAATGAATCATGCCCGAAAGCAAAAAGTGAACGTAGAGACGTAGCTTGCTACGTCTACCATCGTTTCTGTCTTCCATCCTCTCCAGGGCTGCCCATACACCAAGCGCCGTAGGCGCGACCAGAAGCGAGCCCACACTGAGGCAAAACTGGAAACTCTTACCGGTATTAACCTTAGCCAGCTATCGTATACATCCCCACTAAACTACGGCGAACCCATAACCCGTTACTTAAGTTCGTCATGTAAGTGAACGGAAAAGCAGGCAATTTTCTAGTTCAAATCCAGAGCTGCTCATTGTAAGATGCTGCGCATGTTCAGAGCATTCCTATTGTTTTTCCTGGCTGCGGGGGCGGCTGGGCAGACCTCTACCGAAACTCCAAAGCCCCCCGCCTCGGAAGCTGCCAACGTTGCGCCCACGGTTTCTGCCAAAGCAGAAGGCACCGCCACTGATCCGTTGGCCACAGGTCGCGCACTCATGAAGGCAGGCAAGTACGTTGACGCTGCCAAGTCATTCCAAGCTCTGGTGGAAAAGGACGCCACTTCAGCCGACGCGCAGGGCGGACTCATGGAAAGCCTGCTGAGATCGCAACAGATTGAAGAAGCACAGGCGGCGATGAAGAAGGCCCTCGCGGCCGCGCCTCAATCTCCATTGGTACATGCCGCTGCGGGTGACATTCACTTCAGGGCCGGTAACTTCGGCGATGCCGAAACCGAATATCGCGCTGCTCTCAAGCTGGACGAAAAATCACCCCAGGGGACGTTTGGCATTGCCAGAATCATGGAAATGGTCTCCATGAACAAGCGCGCCAGCGCCATGTATGCCAAGGCGCATGATCTTGATCCTGAAAATACCCGCATGTTTCATGCATGGCTCGCAACCCTGCCCCGCGGGGAACAATTGGAAACGCTCAAGAAGTATGTGAAAGATCATCCCAGCGAGCGCGATACCAACCACCTGAAGTACCTGGAGGCAAAGGGCGACAAGAAACTCTGGGCTCTCGAAGGCGAAGTGAAGTCCGCCGAGATCAAGATGCTGCCTTACGGGCGCAAGCTAGTGGGTGTGGATGACATTATGCGTGACCAGCCCAAGACTGTGAGCAAGGGCTACGGTCTATCAGTTAAGTTCAACGAGAGCGCCAGTGCGGTGCTCATGCTCGATACCGGCGCGGGTGGAATTACGATTGGGCGAAAGCTGGCGGAAAAAGCCGGCGCGGTCAAAATCGCGGACACCTTCATTGGCGGAATCGGTGATGATGGGCCGATTCGAAGCTATCTGGCATGGATCGACAAAATCACGATCGGAAGCGTTCAGTTCCGCAATTGCATTGTGGTGGTTTCCACCAAGAACAGTGTTGCCGATGAAGCCGGCCTGATTGGCGCGGACGTTTTCGATAAATTTCTTGTCACGCTGGACTTTCACGATTGGAGACTTCTGTTGTCTCCACTCCCCAGGAATCCCGCGGTAACCGTAGCGGATAGTGATGCTCCTCAGGACAGATACGTTGCGCCGGAGATGCAGGGCTTCACCAAGTTCTATAGGTTTTACCACGATATAGTCGTCCCCGTGGTAGTGAATGACAAAGCGACGGCAAATTTCATTCTGGATACCGGCGCCGACATGAACATCATGGATTTGAAGTTTGCGCAAACGGTAACCAAAGCCACCGCGGAAGACGAATACAGAATGAAGGGTGTGAGCGGCAAAGTGTCAGAGGTCCTGACCGGCAGAAAGGCCATTCTGATGTTCGCCAAGATGCGGATTGAAAGCCACAATCTACCGGTTTTTCCGCTTGACCACACCAGCGCTTCCGAAGGGACAGAAATAGCGGGACTGATCGGCATACGGACTCTGGTCCAGACCAAGATGACCATCGACTACCGCGATGGCTTGGTCAACCTTGAACCTTATAACTTCAAACAGGCCCACGAATAACCATCCATATCGCGCCCCGGGAATGCATATAATCTGACTGCATGCGTTCCTGGGGTGTGAAAGCATTTCGGCTATCTTTAGTCATGGCGCTGCTGACCGCCATCGCAATCAGCCAGACTGCCACCGCTCCCATCAGCCCAAAGTCATCTTCTTCTGCATCCCAGTCACCATTAAGCTCGGCGCAAGAGCTCATCAAGTCAGGAAAATTCACAGAAGCCGCCGCCATGTTCCGGCAGATCATCTCAAAGGGCGACGCTGCCGGCACACCCGGAGCACACGCCGGATTGGTTCGCAGTCTTCTAAAACTGGACGATGTAGCGGGCGCGGAAGAGGCCTCAGTGCTGGGCATGCGCGCCTACCCGCAATCGTCGTTCACGCAGACCGCCCGCGCCAACGTTCGCTTCCGCAATGGTGCCATCATTGAAGCCGAAGAACTTTACCAATCCGCACTGAAGATTGACGCAAAGAATGCCCGCGCATGGCTGGGCATGGGACGCGTGGATTCCGCTCTGTCACGCCAGGCCCAAGCCAAAGATGATTTTGCCCGCGCACATGAGCTTGATCCGGGCGATGGTGACGCTCTCTACTATTGGTCCGTGGGGCAGCCATATCCGGAAAATGTGAACGGCTTGGAGAAACATCTCGCCGAATTCCGTGATGACCAGGAGCGCGAGCGGCATGAGCGGGAATACATTGCCTTTCTCAAAGCGTTGGCCGGACGCAAAGTGTGGACGCTGGCACATGACGTTGACCAGTCCGATATCAAACTGCAACCCGTGATCACCCGTTTGCAGGATGGACCGCGCGCCTATTCAATCAGTGTGCGCCTCAATGACCGCGCCACCGCCAGCGTGATGCTGGATACCGGCGCATCAGGCCTGACCATCAGCCGCAAAATGGCCGAGAAGGCCGGAGCCAGGAAACTCTCAGAGCACTCGCTGGAAGGCGTGGGCAGCGCGGGCGCCTCCGCGGGCTATGTAGCATGGCTGGACAAACTCACTATCGGCGACTTTGAATTTCATGACTGTCACGCACATGTTTCCCCCAACATGAATGCCGACTATGACGGTTTGATCGGCACCGACGTTTTTGAACAATATCTGGTGACCATTGATTTCCCAGCCCATAGGCTGCGTCTCAATCGCGCGCGCCTTGCGCCCGAAAATACCGGCAACTCCGCGGAAGCAGGCGACCCATTGCAGTTCTATCGTGTGGGACACATCCTGCTCATGCCTACAAGCGTTGGAGACACGGCGCATGGCCTGTTTGCGCTCGATACCGGCGCTTCCACCAATTCAATCTCCCCGGCGCTGGCACGCCAGGTGAGCACCGTACGTGACTCTAACGTCCTGGTAAACGGCATGAGTGGACGGGTACAGAACGTTTACTCAGCGGACCAGACCACGCTGCAATTTGGCCGCTTTCGCCAGCCCCATGAAAATATCGTCACCTTTGATGTCCACGGGCTTAGCAAAGATCTGG
>WNFD01000713.1_pt1 | contig 33016 bp, 30 predicted proteins | sample 5400491 | NCBI WGS metagenome assembly WNFD01 (sample SAMN13153343, study PRJNA577476) | soil metagenome | isolation source: 120 cm saprolite under Douglas fir tree site 2 hole 2 replicate 2 | place: USA:California | collected 2015-04-18 | reverse complement strand
GATCCGCGTGAGCGACGATCCGCTGACCTGCGTCGTCCGCGGGGCGGGGGCGCTGCTCGACGACGTCAAGCTTCTCTCCCGCGTCGCGCTTCCTTCCTAGTCGCGTCCCTCTAGCTATCACGCGAAGGCCGGGCGGGGGCACCCCCTCGCCGGGACACGCTGAGCCGTAGCGCTGGGCGTCGTCTCGATCGAGCCACGAGATGGGCCGCGATCCGCTTCGGGCGGCACGTTGGTCACGATGTCGGCCTCGCCCTTGTCGAGGGCCACCAGGCGGGGGAAGTCCTCCGGAATCGCCTTCCACACCACGCGGTCGACCGCGGGCGCGCGGCCCTCCCAGCCCCACCAGTCGCGATTGGCCTCCATCACGAGCCGCTCGTCCTTGACCCACTCCACGAACTTGTAGGCTCCGCTGCCGACCGGGCGCCGGGCCAGCTCCTTGCCGCCGTCGTCGGTGGTGAACCGCGCGGGGAGGATCTGCGAGCCCATCTGGGCCATGCGCACCGCGATCAGGGGATCGGGCTTCTTGGTCACGATGCGCACCGTGGTGGGATTCACCGCCGTGACCGATTCGATCGTGGCGAACCCCGCGGTCACCACCGTCTTGCCGGGCACCAGATTCCGCTCGATCGTCGCCCGCACGTCCTCCGCGGTCAGCGGCGAGCCGTCGTGGAACTTCACGCCCGGCCGCAGCGTGAACTCCCAGGTCGTCTCGTTGAGCGCCTTCCACGAGGTCGCCAGGCCCGGCTGGAGCTGCAGCGCGGTGTCCCACCGCGTGAGCGAGTCGTACAGATTGTAGAAGTAGTTGACGGTCAGGACCTGGGTGCTCCGCCCGGGGTCCATGGTGGTAGCCTCGGCGGGCTGGGCGATGGTGATCTGCGTCGGCTCGGCGTGCGCGAGCGCCGCGAGAGCCGTCAGCAACAGAGCCACGAGGCAGGCGAAGAGCGGCATCGGACTTCCTCCTCTATACAGGGCGAGGGTATCGCAGTCGGCCGCGCAATTCTATAATCTCGGGCGAGCCGGACATGCCACGCACAGCCACCGACTGGCCACGCACCGCCACCCACTGGAGGCCCGTATGAAGGGCGTGACCCTGCCGACCGAGACCGTGTTCGTGATGGAGAACTCGCCGATCAAGTTCGGGCTGGGCGCCATGGACGAGATCGGCTTTGACGCCAGCCGCCTGGGGATCCGCAAGGCGCTGATCTTCACCGACCGCCACATCTCCGAGCTGGGCCTGCCCGAGCGCGTGCGCGCGCTGCTCGAGGAGCAGGGCGTGAAGGCCGACGTCTGGGACGGCGTGGAGGTGGAGCCCACCGATCGCTCCATGGAGGAGGCCGGCGAGTACGCGCGCAGCAAGGACTTCGACGGGCTGATCGCGGTCGGCGGCGGCAGCACCATCGACACGTGCAAGGCCGCCAATCTCCTCACCTGCTATCCGGCGCCGCTGCTCGACTACATCAACAAGCCGGTCGGCAAGGGCGTGCCGGTGCCCGGCCCGGTGCGCCCGCTGATCGCGGTGCCCACCACCGCCGGGACCGGCAGCGAGACCACCGCGGTGGCGGTCACGCACATCGTGGACCAGAACGTGAAGGCCGGCGTCTCGCACCGCCTGCTGCGGCCCGCGCTGGGGGTGGTGGATCCGCTCAACACGCTCACCGCCCCGCCCGAGGTGACCGCGGCGGCGGGGGCCGACATCCTCACCCACGCCATCGAGTCCTACACCACGCGCCCCTACAACGCCCGCGCCAAGCATCACCCGACCGACCGGCCGGCCTATATCGGCGCCAATCCGGCCAGCGACATCTGGTGCGAGAAGGCCATGGAGTACGCGGCCCGGTATCTGCGGCGCGCCGTGCTCAACGGGCTCGACCTCGAAGCGCGCCTGCACCTGGCCCTAGCCGCCAACTACGCGGGTATCGGCTTCGGCAACGCGGGCGTGCACATCCCCCACGCGGTGGCCTACCCGATCGCGGGCCTGGTACGCGACTACGTCCCGAGCGGCTACCGCACCCGGCACCCGCTCGTCCCGCACGGCATGTCGGTGATCCTCACCGCGCCCGCCGCCTTCCGCTTCACCTACACCAGCGCGCCCGAGCGGCACCTGCGCGCGGCCGAGCTGCTGGGGTGGCCGGTGGCCGATCTCAACGAGGCCGAGCGGCGCGAGGCGCTGCCCCAGGCGCTGCTCTCGCTCATGCGCGATGTCGGCATCCCCAACGGACTCACCGCGATCGGCTACACCGAGCGGGATCTCCCGGCGCTGATCGAGGGCACCCTACGGCAGCCGCGACTCCTCTCGGGCGCCCCCCGCCACGTCGGCGCGGCCGAGCTCGACCTGATCCTCCGCGACGCGATGCAGTACTGGTAGCCGGGCAGCCGGACGCTGAGAAAGGTCAACATGCGCGAGTGCGACGCCCGGAAGCGCATCCGAATAACCTCCGTTCGAGCGCCGGCTTTCGCCGGCGCACCCCGGTTCTCGGGGGGAGGCTCGGAGGGGGCCCCCTCTTTAGACTTCAGAAGGGGCCCCGTCCGATGATCTAGAGCTGCCCCGAATCTCCCCAGTTGTCGAGGAGGGCCTGGTAGGCGGGGTCCTGGTAGCGATCCAGGTGGAACGCGGGTGCGTAGTGGGGCAGCGGCCGCTCCGCGATGTAGTCGGCGAGCAGATCGGCGGCCCCGTTGGACGACATCATCCCGTAGCCGGAGAGGCCGCCCAGGACGTAGGCGCCCTCGACGGGCAGCGGGCCAGATAGGAAGCGATTCTCCCGCGTCTTGGTGTAGTAGCCCCCGTCCACGAAGCACTTCGGGAGCCGTGATAGGTACGCGGCGAGCCCGGGCAGCGGGCGCGTCAGGCCTCGCAGCACGATCTCCGCGTAGGCCGGATCGAACTCGACCGGGAAGCGCGCCTCCATCGGCTCGACGTCGTAGGTCCAGACCCCGAGCATCACCGGGCTGTCTCCGCCGCCCTCGGGCCGCCCGTGCACGCCGGCGGGCATCTCCTCCAGCAGGTGCCGGAGCGCCTCAGCCTCCCCGAGCTCCGCGCGCTCGTCGTCCGACCACGGCAGCCGCACCGGATCCGTCCAGATCATCATCGGCGCGTGCCGCGGCACCACCCCCAGGGTATCGTGGAACGCGACCTTCGCGTGCCGCTCGCAGAACACGGGCAGCTCGACGCCGAGCAGCCGCCCCACGTCCTTGACGAAGGGTCCCGCCGCGTTCACGAAGCGCGGGGTCGCGATCATGCGGGTACCGTCGCGCCCGCTCACCGCCACCCCGGTGACCCGCCCACCCGCCGTCTCCACCCGCTCCACGCGCCCTTCGATCAGGCGCACCCCCTTGTCGCGCGCGCGCTCGAGCATGTACATGCCGAGCTGCTGGCCGCTGAACCAGCCGCAGCGTCGCGCGTGCAACAGCGCCACCGTGTCTGGGGCCAGGTACGGGAAGTGGCGGCGGATCAGGCTCGCGTCGGTAATGACGTCGGTGCCGATGGGCTGCGCCTCGTAGCCGACGGCGGGCGCGGGCTGGTAGGTATCCGCGGCCGAGCGATGCGCGCGGACGGGCCCGGCCCCGAAGGCGGCCGCGTCCTCGGCGGCCCGCACGTAGCGGTCGATCTGCTCGGGCTGCGCGGTGGCGAAGAGATAGCCGCGCCGGTTCATCAGGAAGACGTTGCCGCTCTCGCGCGCGAGCTCCTCCATCAGGTCGATGCTGCGGTTCATCAGGGCCACCATCGCGTCGCCGGGCCCCGGCCACCAGTTGCGGTAGGACTCGGCGGATTTGTCGCTGGTGAGGGAGAGCGCGGGGCGCTCGTCCACCAGCACGACCCCGCCGATGCCGCGGCGGACCGTCAGGTGATACGCGGCGGCGATGCCGGCCATGCCCGCCCCGCAGATCACCACCTCGGCCGACCCCGCGCTCATGGCCCCCGACTCTACACGCTTTGGCAGCATGCCGACACTGTCAGCATCACGACACGGAATTGACAGTCCGCCGCGCTGGTGACAGGGGTCCAAGTGCCCGAAATATCGCGCCCGTCGAGCAGGCACGCAGGTTGCTCGTACCCCTCGTATGATCACCACAAAACACAACGATCGCCGCCGCCATCCGCGTACGGACGTCTCCTGGCTCGTCGTCGTGGAGGCCGGGAAGCGCCGCTTCCTGCTCCAGACGGTGGACATCTCGGCCCGCGGGGCCAAGGTGAGGCCCAAGGAGCGGATCGATATCGGGACGCCGGCTCAGCTCCGCTTCCGGCCGCCGGACGGGTCGCCGTTCAATGTGCCGGCGCTGGTGTGGCGGGCGGACTCCGACGGCCTGGCCTTCCTCTTCATGGGGGACATCCAGGACCGCCTGCGCCGCTTCGGTCGCGTGCTCGCGGTCTAGCCTAGGCCGCGCGGCTCCTTACTTCCGGAACCAGCCCCGAAACTTATCCCACCACCGCTCGATCTGCTCCGGGACGCCGCCATGCTCCTCGCAGGGCGAGGGCTCGGTGCCGGCCAGGAACACCTCGGTGGTCACGAGCGGGCAGAACGCGGTAGCGCGACGGCCGGTGGTCACGTCCACCTTCGCGTGCGCGATGCCGGCCGGCTCCGGGAACGCGCCGCCCGGGTAAATGTCGAGCGCCTGCCGCATGAACTCGGACCAGATCGGCAGCGCGCCCTCCGAGCCGGATAGCCCGGCCGGCGTGCCGTCGTCGAAGCCAACCCAGACCAGCGCGAGCAGGTTGGGCGAGTAGCCGACGAACCAGGCATCCCGGCCCTCGTTGGTCGTCCCCGTCTTGCCGGCCACCGCGCCGGGCACCCCCGCCGCCCGCGCGGAGGCGGCGGTCCCCGCATTGATCACCCCCTCCAGCAGCGAGGTGACCACGTAGGCCTCGGGGGCGCCGATCACCGGCCGCGCCTCATGGCTCGCGCTCCAGAGCGCGCGCCCGCCTTCGTCGGCCACCGCCTCCACCACGCCGCCCGCCGGCGCCAGCCCGCCGTTGGCCAGCGGCAGGTATGCGCGCGCGAGCGCCAGCGGCGTGATCTCGAAGACGCCGAGCGTGAGCGCGGGAACCGGCCTGAGGTCCACCTCCACGCCCAGGGTCCGTGCCGTCTCGATCACCACGGGCAGCCCCACCGCCTGGGCCAGCCGCACGGTCGCGGTGTTCAGCGAACCCTCCAGCGCCCGGCGCACCGTGACCAGCCCTTCGTAGCGGTCATCGTAGTTCTTGGGCGTCCACGGCTTGCCGTCCACCATCACGGTGATGGGCGCGTCCTCGATCAGCGAGGCGGCCGTGAACAGGCTCGCGTCCTTCCGCGGGGTGACCGCGGCCAGGTACACGAAGGGCTTGAACGCGCTCCCCGGCTGGCGGCGGGCGAGGACGGCCCGGTTGAACTGGCTCGACCGGTAGTCGCGGCCGCCGACGAGCGCGCGGACCTGTCCGGTGGCGGTGTCGAGCACGATCATCGCCACCTGCAGCCGTTCCTCCGGGGTCTTGCGGCGCAGCCGCGGGCGCAACGTCTCGAGCCGGTCCATGCCCTTCACCACCGCGGCCTCGGCCAGGCGCTGCAGCACCGGATCGAGCGTGGTGTAGACGCGCACCCCGTGCAGGTCGGCCAGCTCGATGTCGGCGTTTCGCTCGAGCTCGGCGCGCACGTAGTCGACGAAGTACGGCGCCACCAGCCCGTTCGCCGTGGCGGTGCGCGCGCGCATCGGCTCCTTGCGGGCGCGGCGATAGTCGGCCTCCGAGATCTTGCCGAGGTCGCGCATGCGGGTCAGCACGACGTCGCGCCGCTCCCGCGCGCGCTCGGGATTGGTGGCCGGAGAGTAGTTGTTGGGGCCGCGGATCATGCCCGCGAGCAGCGCGGCTTCCGGCAGCGTGAGCTGGTGGACCTCCTTGCCGAAGTACGCGCGGGAGGCGGCTCCCACCCCACGGACCGCCGAGCCCCCCGACTGCCCGAGATAGATCTCGTTGAGGTAGGCCTCGAGGATCTGGTCCTTGGTGTAGCGCCACTCGAGCGCGGTCGAGAGCAGGGCCTCGTTGAGCTTGCGGGCGAGCGTGCGCTCCGGGTTGAGCAGCCGGCTCTTGACGAGCTGCTGCGTGATGGTGCTGCCGCCCTCGGCGACCCGGCCCTTCCGGACATTGGCCCACAGCGCGCGCACGATGCCGCGGGGGTCTATGCCGCCGTGCTCGTAGAAGCGCGCGTCCTCCGTGACGAGGACCGCGTTCCGGAGCACCTGGGGGACGTCGGGCAGGCGCACCGGGCGGATGTTCTCGCCCATGTCCGCCCCGGCGCTGGCCAGCAGCTCAGGCGGCAGCGCCACGCTCTGGACCACGGCGTCGCCGTGCCGGAGCTGGGTGATGCGGCCCCCCGACACGGCCAGCGTGACGCGGCCCGCACCCGGTCCGGCCACGTGAATGTCCCACGCGCTCTCCGACCGCGAGAACTGCCCGGGGCCGCCCGGGTTCCGGGTCTCGCGATAGCCCACGCGGCTCAGGATCCCCGCCAGGTCGAGCGCACCCACGTGGACGCCCGGCCGGAGCACGGGCGGGGCGGCGTAGAGCACGGTGGAGCGGCGCGCCTCCACCCGCTCGAACCGCGAGAGGGCGCGCGCGGCATAGATCGCGAGGCCGCTCCCGACCAGCACCAGGATGGCGAGCAGCGCGCCCGCGAAAAGAGTCCGGCGACGCAGGCCCCGGAACCGGCCGCCCCACCCGTCGGACATCAGGCCTCCGCGCGCACGATCAGGATGCGGTCAGGGTCTAGGACCCGGCCCCCCTCCGCAGGGTGATCATCACGAGCCGCGCCACGTCCGGATCGTCCGATAGCTCGACCACGACGAAGTCGCCCACCCGCACCTCGGCGAGCGTGATCGTGCTGTCCCGGAAGCTGTCCTTCACGTCACGGCCGGCCTGATTGCGCTGCGACAGCAGCACCACCGCCTCGCGCGGCACCTGCACCCGCAGGGCCCGCCGCTCGGCATTGGCGCCGAACTCGTCGAGAGTCAGGATGCGCGCCTGCGGATCCACCGCGAGCACCGTGCCCGCGCGCCGCTCCCCCGCCTTCGCTCCGCCCACCCCCACCGCCACGAGGCCGGCCACCAGAGCGGCCCCCGCCAGCAACGGGCCGAGCCCGGAGCGCCACATGCCGACGCTCACGAGCGCGGGGAGGCCGGCGCCGCGAACTCGGCCGCTTTCATCTTCCGGACCAGCTCGGCGTACGAGGAGGTCTGGATGATCTTGTCGAACTGCGTCCGATAGTTGTTGATCAAGCTCACGCCCTCGACCGAGACATCGTACACGAGCCACCGGTCTCCCCGCTGCTGCATACGGTAGTCCACCGGGATCTCGGTGCCCTGCTTGGTCACGAACCGCGTCCGCACGGTGGCGAGCCCGCTGTCCACCGACTCGCCCGCGTACGCGACCCGCTCGCCGCTGTACCGCTCGATCTTCGAGATGTAGGCCCGCTCGATCAGATCGGTGAACAGCGCCGTGAACTCCTGCCGGTCCTTGTCGGACAGCCCCTGCCAGTGGCGGCCGAGGGCGCGCTTGGCCGTCTCGGTGAAGTCGAAGACACCCTCCGCCTCCTTCCGGATGGCCGCCCGTCGCTCCTGGGCTCGGGCCCCGGCCCGCAGCGCCGGATCCTCGAGGATCTTGACGATCTGCTCGACGGAGGCCTTCAGCTGGTCGGTCGGAGCCCCGGCGCGGGCGGGCGCCGGGGCGCAGACTGCGAGCCCCACCAGCACGACCAGGATCAGATGGGGCACGAGACGGAGGCGCATGCCCTAGGCCGCGTGGCCGATACCGGCCGGGTCCACCGCGATGCGGTCCTCGATGCGGAAGTCAGACCGGCTGCGGCCCATCTCCCGCTTCGCCACGTCCACCGCCGCCTCGCGCAGCTCCGGGCGGGGCACCGCGCCCTTGATCTCGACAACGAGCGGCGACCCCTTCCACAGCGGCAGATGCGCGGTCGGCGTCAACGGCAGCCCGGCGAGCGTCGCGTCCATCAGGAGGGCATCCGAGACTCTCGCCTGGGCCGCCACCGCTTCGTCCTCACGCTTCCGCTTGAGGTCGTAGAGCTTGACGGCGAACCCCAGCAGCACGACGAGGATCAGCATCGTTGCCACCACGATGATTTCCATGGCTGTCACCTCCGTGGGCTCGGACGGTGCATCGGGCATGCCAGGCGAAACGTCAGGCCGCCGCGGCCAAGTGGCCCCGCCGTAAGCCCGGACGCGCGTCCCCCGGACGAACGCTCCCGACCGAGTAGGAATTTCCACGCCGATCGTGTAAACGTTTCCAGATGCGCCGCCGCGCGGCGCGTCATCCCGCGCCCTCCGGGGCCCCCTGGAGGATCGACTCGGCGGCGAGCACTTCCCGCGCGACATCGCCGAGGCGCTGGCGCGAGTCCATCGCCTGACGCCGTAGCCACCGGAACGCCTCCACCTCGCTGAGCTGCCGATCGCTCATCAGCTTGCCCTTGGCCTGGTCCACGAACGGTCGGTCGGCGCGCGCCTGCTGCAGCCGGCGGAGCTCGCGGAAGCGGGCGAGAGCCAGGTCGAGCGTGGGCGCGAGCTCCGCCGCGCGCAGCGGCTTGAGCATGAAGCCCATCACGCCGGCGCGATTCGCCTGCTTGACCACGGTTTGATCGGTGTCCCGCGTGAACAGCACCGCCGGACAGTCGAGCTCGGCGGTGATGCGCGGCATGAGCGCGGGCTCGCGCGTCCCGCTGAGGCTCGGCGCCATGATCACGACGTCGGGCCGTGTCTCCTTCATCACCGCAACCGCGTCGAGCCGTAACGGCGCCTCGACCGCCACCACGCCGCCCGCGTCCTCGACCGCCTCGCGGAGCATCGCGCGCGACGAGGAATCGGCCTCGAGAATTGCCACCCGCCAGCGCGGCGGACCATTCCGGAACGTGCTGCGGATCGCTCGCATGAGAACCTCCCTGAGCGGCCCGCTCGACGCAACCCGCGTGCCAAGGCCCGTACGGCCGGCCCGGAAAAACTTCCCAGACCGAGACCGGAAATTCCTCCCCGCCCACGCCGTGCACCGCTTCGTATTCGCATCTCGAGCGACGGACCCACGCCGTGACCGCGGTGGCACGTGACTTGCCTATTCCCCGGAGCGTGCTCAGATTGAAGCGCGAATTGAAGGACGAACCTGAGGACGAGATCCGCGACGAACCTCTGCCGGAGCCGTCCGACCGCATCGTCGCTGAAGACGGGGTGGGGGCCGACGAGGAGGACGACTGGGACGAGGAAGGTAGCCGCCTACCCCGGCTGCCCGGACCCCTGATCGCCGCCACCACCTTCGTTCCCACGTTCCTGGCGGTCCTCTTCGGCCTGAGTCATCTGCTGGGCGGCGCCAGCCCGACGGCGCGCACGGCGAACGCGCCGGCGCCATCCGCTGTCGCGCCCATGTCGGACCAGCTGGCCCCGGCCCTCTCCGAGGCCCTTCGCGACCCGTTTGTCGCGCCGGGGCTGGTCGACCCTCCTCCGACGAGACTGAGTGATCCGAGAGACGTGACCCGCCCGAGCGATCCGCGCGAGGCGCTACGTGCGCCGAGCCTGGAGGAGGCCACGCCACCGGCCGTCGACCCGGCCCCGCCGCCGGCCCTGCCGACGAGGCCGCCGGCCCAGCCACGGGTGGCCACGCCCTCGGCGCCCGAGCCCCGCGCGCTACGCCTCACCGAGACGCCCCGCCAGCCCCAGGCTGCCGTGCTGACCACCACGCCGACGGCAGAGCCGCGCAAGAGCGGGCGAGACTGGACCCCCGCGGCCGCGTTCGCAGACCGCGAGGCGGCCGGGCGCCTGGCCAGCAGCATTCAGCAGCAGGGCTATCCCGTCGAGATCCGGCAGGAGCAGTCTTCCGCCCGACCCTGGGTGGTGTGGATCGGCGCCCAGCCCCGCGGGGGCGAGCGCCGCCGCTAGTCCCGCCCCTCTACCGGTGCTCGGCCTGGAGCTCCCGCCACCGCCGCGCCTTGTTGTGCAGCGTCTTCGGCGTCGTCCCGAGGATCTCGGCGGCGCGAGTCTTGTTATTGTTCACCGACTGCAGCGTCCGGAGGATGAGCTGCTTCTCGCCGTCGTCGAGCGTGGTGCCCACCGGCAGCACCACCACGTTGGCCCGCTCGGTCGGCGCGGCGCCCAGCGGAACGATCGGCAGGCAGTCGGCGGTGATCAGCCCGTCCTCGCACGAGACCACCGCGCGCTCGATCACATTGCGTAGCTCCCGCACATTGCCCGGCCAGGCATGGTCCCGGAGGAGCTTGAGCGCCGCCTGGTCGATCCCGCGCACCTGGCGCTCGTACTTGTCGTTGAACTCGGTCATGAACGCCCCCGCGAGGAGGGGGATGTCCTCGGGGCGCCGGCGCAGCGGCGGGAGCGCGATCGTCAGCACGTTCACCCGGTAGTAGAGGTCCTCCCGGAGCGCGCCCTCCTGCACCGCCTTCACCACGTCCTTGTTGGTCGCGCACACCACCCGCACGTCCACCGCGACCTCGTCGTGGCCGCCGATGCGACGCACCTGGCTGTCCTGAAGCACGCGGAGGTACTTGGCCTGCAGGTTCGAGCTCATCTCGGCGATCTCGTCGAGGAAGATGGTGCCACCGTCGGCCAGCTCGAAGTAGCCGGGCCGCCGCGCCATCGCGCCGGTGAAGGCCCCCTTCTCGTGACCGAACAGCTCGCTCTCCAAGAGCGTCTCCGGGATCGCCGAGCAGTTCACCGCCACGAACGGCCCCTTGGCCCGCTGCGAGAGCTCGTGGATGGTGCGCGCGACCAGCTCCTTGCCGGTCCCGGTCTCGCCCAGGATCAGCACCGGCGCCGGGCTCGGCGCCGCCATCTCGATCAGCCGGTAGATCTCCTGCATCCCGGGGCTCACGCCCAGCAGGGGCCCCAGCCCCCGCGTCTCCTTGAGCTGGCGACGCAGGACCGTGACCTCGCGATTGACCTGCACCTTCTCGACCGCCTTCTCCACCAGGACCCGGAGCCGGCGCGGGTCCACCGGCTTGGTCATGTAGTCGTAGGCGCCCTCCCGCATCGCGGACACGGCGGTCTCGATGGAGCCGTGGGCGGTCAGGAGAATGACGGCAGCCTCCGGGACCGCGGCGGCCAGGGGCTTGAGCAGTCCGATCCCGTCGATCACGGGCATGACCATGTCGGCGACGACGACGTGCGGGCGGAAGCCCGGCGCCCGCTCGAGGGCGTCCTTCCCGTCCACCGCTTCCTGGACCTCGTACCCCCACATGGCCAGCAGGGCGGCCAGACCGCTGCGGCCGGACTCGTCGTCGTCTGCGATCAGGATTCTATGCTTCATGGTCGTCCCCTTTCGGGAAGCTCGCGATAGTTCACAGTGGAGGCCCGATCTTCGCGGCCTAGGCTGCAAGCGATATGCCCTCGAAATTTCTGGAAGGGAGCTCAGAGTGGCGACAGTCGGCCACTGCCGCTGCGACAAAGCTTTACGAGATATATGTCAAGATCTACTCGAACACGATTCGCCGGACGCGAGCGCTGGACTGGGAAGATCTTACCGTGTAACTACGAACCAGCCCAGTCGATGTCGAGCAGGGCCAACCCGGTGGCCGGGTCGATTCTCCGGCGGAGCGTCGCCGGGGACTCGACGATCATGACATCGAGGGTCGGGTCCACGGTGCCCCCCAGGAGGTGGCCCCCGAGGGCGCTCCCGTCGTACCGGGCCACCACCACGTGGGCGTGCACCCGCGGCTCGCCGGCGTCGAGGGCGACGTTGCCGACCAGCGAGACCACCTCGACCTGCTCCCGGATGACCCGCCGGGCGTAGTCGCGCCGGGTCCGGTCGAAGAAGCCGAGGGTCACCCCCGAGAAGGCCCCGATCCCGGTCAGCGACGCGCCGGACAGATCGAAGCGCTTGGCGGCCGCGGTGAGGGCTTCCACCGGGTCGTCGCCGCGGGCGCACACCATCACGAAGCTGCGCCGGCCCTCGACGTCATCGAGCTGCTGGATCTGCATGTCCCGCTCCTCTCGTCAGGGCGCTCAGGCCCGCTCGGCCACCGCCTGTTTGTCGCGCTTGCGCAGGCCCACCAGGCAGGCCACCAGGACCCCGGTCATCGCGGTGAGCAGCCCGAGCTCGATCATCGCGTAGCGGAAGACCGCCTCGCCCTGCTCCATCAGGGTGCCGAACTCCGCGGTGAGCACCAAGATCCGCCGCACCGCCGCGATCATGGCCACCAGCACGAAGGGCTCCGGCACGAGCACGTGCTCCCGGAACGACAGCTGCACCGTATACAGGATCTCGATCATCATCAGGATCAGCAGGAGCTGGTCCAGCATCCCCACGATGCTGCCCCCGATCGTGCCGGCCCCGATGCTGCGGGCGAACGTCACCGCCGCGTCGAGCAGTAGCCCCACCGCGCCCGCCGCCAGCAGCACCCCGATCCCCACGTAGAGGACGTCCTCCACCTGGGTGAACGCCTGCGCGATGCGCTCGCGCACCGCCGGCCGCGCCCGGCCCGCGGGACTCACCCGCGCCTCACCGCCGCCCCGTCAACGATCAGCACGAGCCCCATGCGCTGTGGGGCATCGGCAATCCCGGTGCCACGCGCCGGGCGCGGACCGCCGCGCGGCTAAGCGCTCGAAAAGCGGCGGCCCCGCGCGCGCGCTGGCGTCGGCTCCCAGCCGCTCCCGCGCAGAACCGGTAAACGTTACCGACGGTCTTCGGTAACGCCGACGCGGCGGGGCGCGCCGGCCCGGGCGACCTTTCTGGGGCCTTCCCCGCGTGATACCGTGAGACATTCCCGCACCGTAACGGACGGAAGGAGGCGCGGATCATGACGGACATCTGGGGTGATCTCGTGTGGGCCGCTCTCGCGGATCTGAAGACGAGGCTGGTCCTCGTGCTGCCGGGCGTCCTGGCGATGCTGACCTTGGCCGTCGTCGGCCTCGCCGGCGCGTGGATCGCCGCGCGCGTGACCCGGCGGCTGGCGCAGGCGGTGGCGTTCGACCGGCGCGCCGAGAGCTGGGGCATCGTCTCGCAGCTCAGCCGCGCGGGCGTGCGCCGGCCCCCCTCGCAGGTGCTGGGACTGGTCGTCTTCTGGAGCATCCTCGTCCTCTTCCTGTCCATGGCCATCGACGCGCTCGCGATCCCCGGCACCGGGCGGCTCACCGAGTTCGTGTTCTCCTGGGTCCCCCGGGTCATGGGCGCGGCCCTGATCCTCCTCGTCGGCTGGCTCGTGGCCAACTTCCTGGGCGAGGGTGCGCTCATCGCGGCGGTCAACGCGCGCGTGCCGGAGGCGCGCCTGCTCGCTCGCGCGATCCGCTGGGGCGTGCTGCTCTTCGCGAGCGCGACCGCGATCACCCACCTCGGCATCGGCAAGGAGATGGTGCTGGTGGCCTTCGGCATCACCTTCGGCGGCTTGATCTTCGCCTTGGCGCTGGCCTTCGGCCTCGGGGGCCGTGCGCTGGCACGCCAGATCCTCGAACGCCACCTGCGCAACCGCGAGCCACATCCGCGGGAGACGCTGACCCACCTCTAGCCGCATGATCGATGTCGGCGTGCTCTTCCAGCAGGCGGTGGCCGCGCTGCGCCGAGAGCGTCACGCGACCTATCGCCTGCAGCTGGGGAGCGCGCTCGGCTTCGACGCGGTGGCCGCGCTCGGCCCCTACCTCGACGCGCTCGGGGTGAGCGACGCCTACCTCTCCCCCTGCTTCCGCTGCGGCCCCGGCAGCTCGCACGGCTACGACGTCACCGATCACAACGCGTTCAACCCCGAGATCGGGGGCGCGACCGCCTTCGATCGCATGGCCGCCGCGCTCACCGCGGGGGGACTCGGCCTGATCCTCGACGTGGTGCCCAACCACATGGGCATCGCGGGCGACGCCAATCCCTGGTGGCTCGACGTGCTGGAGAACGGCCAGGCCTCCCCGCGCGCCAACTTCTTCGACATCGACTGGACGCCGATCAAGCCCGAGCTGCGCGATCGCGTGCTCCTGCCCGTCCTGCCCGATCAGTACGGCCGCGTGCTCGAGTCGCAGCAGCTCCAGCTCGAGCTCGCGGACGGCGCCTTCCACCTGCGCTACGCGGGGGCGCGCCTGCCCATCGCCCCCGACACCTACGCGCAGATCCTGACCGACCGCCTCGACGTCCTCGCCGACCGGCTCGGGGCGGAGGACGCGGGGCTCCAGGAGCTGCGCAGCATCCTGACCTCGCTCGAGCACCTGCCGGGGCGCACCGAGACCGATCCGGCCCGGCTCGAGGAGCGGCTGCGCGAGAAGGAGATCGTCAAGCGCCGCCTCGGCGTTCTCACCAAGGAGTCGGTGGACATTCGCGAGCACGTCGAGGAGACGGTGCGCGGCGTGAACGGCACCCCGGGGGATCCCGCGAGCTTCGACGCGCTCGACCGCCTGCTCTCGGCCCAGACCTACCGGCTCGCCGACTGGCGCGTGGCGGGCGACGAGGTGAACTACCGCCGCTTCTTCGACGTCAGCCACCTCGCCGCCATCCGCATGGAGCAGCGCCTCGTGTTCGACGCCGCCCACGAGCTGGTGCTCCGGCTCGTCGGCGAGGGCAAGGTCTCGGCGCTGCGCGTGGACCATCCGGACGGGCTCTACGCGCCCGGCGAGTACTTCCGCCGGCTCCAGGAAGGCGCGCTGGTGGCAACCGCGCGGCGGCTCGTGCCCGAGCTGGGGCCCGCGGAGGCGGCGGCGCTCGGCGCCCTCTATCGCGTCCGCGCCGCCGACCAGCCGGCCGCGCCGGACGCCCGGCCGCTGTGGATCGCGGCCGAGAAGATCCTGAGCGCGGGCGAGCCCCTGCCCGACTGGTGGGCGGTGGCGGGCACCACCGGCTACGACTTCCTGGCCTCCGTCAACGGGCTCTTCGTGGACCGGGGGACTTCCAGACAGATGACCACGTTGTACGCGCGGTTGGCCGGGGCGGGCGGGCTGCTGGCCGATCACACCTACGCGGCCAAGCGGCTGATCATGCAGGTGTCGATGGCGAGCGAGATCAACCAGCTCGGCCATCACCTCGACTCCATGTCGGAGCGCAATCGGCTCTCGCGCGACTTCACCCTCTACAGCCTCGTGCGCGTGATCCGCGAGGTGGTCGCCGCGTTCTCGGTCTACCGCACGTACGTGGGCGACGACGGCCGCGATCCGAGCGTCCGCGACCGCGCCTACATCGAGGAGGCGGTGGCGGAGGCCAAGCGCCGCAACCCCACCGTGAACGTGTCCATCTTCGACTTCGTCCGCGACGTGCTCCTGGTCCGGAGCTCGGGCCGCCCCGATCCCGCCGAGCAGGCCGCCCGCCGGCACTTCGCGATGCGCTTCCAGCAGACGACCGGGCCGGTCACCGCCAAGGGCGTCGAGGACACCGCCTTCTACGTGTACAACCGCCTCGTCTCGCTCAACGAGGTGGGTGGCGATCCCGCGCGCTACGGCGAGTCGGCGACCGTTTTTCACGACAAGAACGCCGCGCGCCTGGCCCGGTGGCCGGAGTCCCTCGTCGCCACCGCGACCCACGACACCAAGCGCGGCGAGGACGTGCGCGCGCGCATCAACGTGCTCTCCGAGGTGCCGGCCGCGTGGGCCGTCGAGGTCCGGCGCTGGCGGGCCCTCGCCCGGCGCTTCAAGATCGACGTCGACGGCCGCGCCGCGCCCGACGCCAACGACGAGTACCTCTTCTACCAGACCCTGGTGGGCGCCTGGCCCGCCCAGGAAGACGACGAGTCGCTCGAAACCCTGACCGAACGGCTGGTCGCCTACATGGAGAAGGCCACCAAGGAGGCCAAGCGGCACACGAGCTGGGTGAACCCGAGTGCCGGCTACGACGCGGCGACGCGCGGGTTCGTGACCGGCCTGCTCGCGCCCGGCGGGGCCTTCCTCGCCGGCTTCCGGCCCTTCCAGCGCCTGGTCGCGGCCCACGGGGCGGTCAACTCCCTCGCCCAGACCCTGCTCAAGATCGCGGCCCCGGGGATCCCCGACTTCTACCAGGGCACCGAGCTCTGGGAGCTGTCCCTCGTCGATCCCGACAACCGCCGACCGGTGGACTTCGCCCGCCGGCAGGCGATGCTCGACGTCGTGCGCGCCCGCATCCCCGCCGAGGGCGCGGGCGCGCCGGACCTGAGCGCCCTCTGCGCGGAGCTTCTCGAGCACTGGCGGGACGGGCGGGTGAAGCTCTACCTCACCCACCGCGCGCTCACCCTGCGGCGGCGGCGGTCCCGGCTCTTCGGCGCCGGCGAATACCGCGCGCTCGCTCCGGGTGGCCGTCACTCCGAGCACGTGGTGGCGCTGGCGCGACTGGACGGGCCCGACGCGGTGATCGCGGTGGTGCCGCGCTTGACCGCGCGCCTCGCCGGCCTCACCGGCCGGTTCGCGCTGGGGGAGGCGGCCTGGGAGCAGACGTGGGTCGCGCTCGGCGACGACCGGCTCGCCGGCGTCTACCGCGACCGCTTCACCGGCCTCACGGTGGCCAGCGAGCAGCACGACGGCGTCGCGGTGCTGCCCGGGCCCGCGCTGTTCGCTCACTTTCCGGTGGCGCTCCTCGAGCGCGAGGGCGGCCTACCATGAGCCCGAGCCCGGCGGCGCGGCGCGCGCATCGGATGCCGTTCGGCGCGGAGGTCCGCGAGGACGGCTCCACGCGCTTCCGGCTCTGGGCGCCCGGCGCCCGCCAGGTCGAGCTGTGGCTCGAGGAGCCGGGGCGCGCGGTGGGCATGCCACGCGACGGGGGCGGGTGGGCGGAGTACGTGACGCGGGACGCGCCGCCGGGCACGCGCTACCGCTACCGGATCGACGGGGAGCTGCTCGTGCCCGATCCGGCCGCGCGCTTCCAGCCCGGCGACGTGCACGGGGCGAGCGAGGTCATGGACCCCCTCGCCCATGCCTGGACCGACACCGCCTGGGCCGGCCTGCCCCCGGAGCGGCTCGTGTTCTACGAGCTGCACGTGGGTGCTTTCAGCGCGGCCGGCACCTACGCGGGCGTGGCCGAGCGGCTCGACCACCTGGTCTCGCTCGGCGTCACCGCGGTGGAGCTGATGCCGCTGGCCGACTTCCCCGGCCGCTGGGGCTGGGGCTACGACGGCGTCCTCCTCTTCGCCCCCGAGGCGAGCTACGGCCGGCCCGAGGACCTCAAGGCCCTGGTGGACGCCGCGCACGCGCGCGGCCTCGCCGTCTTCCTCGACGTCGTCTACAACCACTTCGGCCCCGAGGGCAACTACCTGCACCACTACGCGCCCGGCTTCTTCAACGCGCGCCACCAGACCCCGTGGGGCGACGGCGTCAACTACGACGGGCCCGGCTCGGAGGTGGTGCGCGCGTTCATGATCCACAACGCGCTCTACTGGATCGAGGAATACCACCTCGACGGCCTGCGCCTCGACGCGGTCAATGCGATCGTGGACGATTCGCCCCGGCACCTGCTGGTGGAGCTTGGCCGCGCGGTGGCCGACGGGCCCGGCCGCGACCGCCGCGTGCACCTGGTGCTGGAGAACGGCGCCAACGAGGCGCGCTACCTGCGACCGGTGGACGGCCGCCGCCCGCTCTACCAGGCCCAGTGGAACGACGACGTGCACCACGCGCTGCACGTGCTCCTGACCGGCGAGGCGGGCGGCTACTACGGCGACTACCAGCCCCCGCTGCCGCACCTGGGGCGCTGCCTCACCGAGGGCTTCGCGTTCCAGGGCGAGCGGTCGATGTACCGGGGCGTCACGCGCGGCGAGCCGTGCGCGGACCTGCCGTCCACCGCCTTCGTGGGCTTCCTCCAGAATCACGATCAGATCGGCAATCGCGCCCTCGGGGACCGGATCACCGCGCTCGCCTCCCCCGATGCGGTGCGCGCGGCCACCGCGGTGCTCCTCCTCTCGCCCGCCCTGCCGCTCCTCTTCATGGGCGAGGAATGGGCCGCGCCCGAGCCGTTCCTCTTCTTCAGCGATCTCGGCCCGGATCTGGGCCCGCGCGTGTCCGAGGGCCGACGGCGCGAGTTCGCCCGCTTCCCGGAGTTCGCCAATGAGGCGACGCGCGCGCGCATTCCCGATCCCCAGGCCGAGTCGACGTTCAAGCGCTCGGTGCTCGACTGGGGTCACGCGGGCGCCGCCATCCACAAGGACTGGCTGGGCTTCCACCAGGCCCTGCTCGCGCTGCGAGCCCGGGCGGTCGCGCCGCTGCTCGCGGGCGAGTCGGTCCCGCTCCCCTCGTGGAAGGCGCTCGGCGACACCGCGCTCGAGGTCGCGTGGACGTTCCCGGCCGGCACGCTGCGGCTCGTCGCCAACCTGGGCGCGGCCGCCGTCCCGCACGAAGGGCCGGGCGCGGACTGGGGCCGCCGCCTCTACGCGCTCACCCTGCCGTCGCCCACGTGGTCCACGCTGCCACCGTGGAGCGTGGCGTTCTACTTCGCGGGGGCCGCCCCCCGATGAGCGCCAAAGGCGCGAAGAGGCCTAACCGCCTCGCGAGGTCCTCCACCGGGGATCGACTTGGAATCGATCGCGCCAAAGGCGCGAAGAGGCCTAACCGCCTAGCGAGATCCTCCACCGGGGGCCGACTTAGAATTGATCGCCTCATCGATCGCTTCACCGTAGACCGTCATGGTCCGATCCGCGATGCGGTCCCACGAGAAATACGCCTCCACCCGGCGGCGCCCGGCCTCGCCCATGCGCCGGGCGCGCTCGGGATCGGCCAGGGCCTCCCGCAGCGCCTGCCCGAGCGCGGCGGCGTCACCAGGCTCCACCAGCCGGCCGGTCTCGCGGTCCACCACCACCTCGGGGATGCCCCCGACCCGGCTCGCCACCACCGGCGTGCCGCAGGCCATGGCCTCGAGGTTGATCAGGCCGAACGGCTCGTAGATGGACGGGCAGACGAAGACCGCGGCGTGACTGTAGAGCTGGACGACCTCGGGAACCGGCAGCATCGCGTTGATCCAGCGGATCTCCGGACGGCCCGTCACCGCGGCCTCGAGGCGGGCCAGCAGCTCCGGGGTGTCCGGGCTGCTCGCGCAGAGCACGAGCTGGACGCCCGCGGGCAGGGCCCGCGCGGCCTCCAGGAGCTGGAAGATCCCCTTCTGCTCGCTGATCCGGCCCACGAAGAGCACGTAGGGGGCGTGCACCCCGTGGCGCGCGAGGGTATCGCGTTGCTCGGTGCGCGCGAAGGCCTCCGCGTCCACCCCGTTGTGGATCACCACCACCCGGTCGGGATCGACCCGAAAATGGGTCGTGATGTCGGCGCGCATCTGGGCGGACACCGCGATGACGCGGTCGGCGCGCTCGACGGCCAGCCGCTCGGCCCAGCTCGACACCGCGTAGCCGGTGCCGAGCTGGTCGGCCTTCCACGGCCGGAGCGGCTCCATGCTGTGCAACGTGACGACGAGCGGCACGTCGTGGATGGACTGCACCAGCATCCCACCCAACCCCACGTACCAGGTGTGGGTATGGACCACGTCCGCCGCCACCGGGTCGCGTGCCATCGCGAGCCCCACCGAGAGCGCCTCGAGCGCGGGCGCGTACGGCGCCTCCGGCCCGCCGGCCAGGCGCGGCCACGGGGCGTAGCCCTTCACGGTCAACGGCGGATCGGTCTGTTGCTGGTCGCCGAAGCAGCGCACCTCGACCGACGCGCGGCGGGCCAGCGCGCGGCTCAGGTGATCCACCACCACGCCGGCCCCGCCGTACACGTGCGGCGGATACTCTCGACTCAGGAGCAGGATTCTCACAGGCGTCGTCCCCCGGGAGAGCTTACCGCATGAGCCCGACCGACCCCTTCGTCTTCCTCGGCTGCCTCGAGCTGAACGAGCTGCTGCCCCACGAGGCCCACGACGCCCGCGAGCTGCTCGAGCAGCTCGGGCGCGTGCCGGTGGAGTCCGTCTTCTGCCATACCTCGGCCTCGCTGCTGCACCGGCCGGTGCTGGCCGAGGCCTATCCCAACGATTTCGCGCTCTGGGTCGGCACCGAGGTGCGCGACGTGCGGCTCGCGGAGCGGCTAGCCGGCGTGGACGCCTTCCACGCGGGCTCCATGGAGCGCGTGCGCGAGGAGCTGGTCGCCACCATCTCCGACCACCTCGAGCATCTCGGCACCGCGCCCGGCCGCACCCAGGGCAAGCGCTTTCGCTTCTTTCAGGTGCACCTCGTCCCGGTGCCCACCGGCCACCAGGCCCGCACCCTCGCCGAGTTGCGCGACGCGCTCGTCGAGGTGGACGTGAGCGCGCTCTTCTACCACACGATCGAGGCACGCTACCGCGCCGGCCGCGGGCGGGGCGACTTCGCCGAGTGGGTCGCCGGCGTGCTCGGCCGCCCGGAGGTGGCCGATCGGCTCGCCCACATCGACCCGTTCGCGGGCAGCCTCGAGCGGATCCGCGACCGCCATCTCAACATCCTGTCCGACGCGATCGCCGACGAGGGCGCCTGATGGGCCCGGGCTCGCTGCTCAAGCTCGACGACTACCGGCAGGTCGCCCCGCGCGGCGCGGTGGACATCCTCATGCGCATCGGCGAGCGCCTGCGCGGGAAGCGCTTCGTGCACGTGAGCGCCTCGCGCTACGGCGGCGTGGGCGTGGAAGTGCTGAACCGGCTCGTGCCGATCATGAACGACCTGGGCGTCGAGACCACCTGGGAGATCACGATCGGCACCGCGGACTTCGACCAGGTCGGCCGCGCGGTGAGCCGGGCCCTCGCCGGAACCGAGCAGGTCATTACCGAGGCCATGCTGGCCCGCCTGCGCGACACCGCGGCCGAGAACGCGCGCCGCCTCCGGCTCGACGCCGATCTGGTGATGGTGCACGACGCCACCCCGCTCGGCCTCGTCGAGCAGCGCGGCAGCGCGGGGCGCTGGGTCTGGCGCTGCCACCAGGATCTCTCCTCCGCCCAGCCGCAGATCTGGAGCGCGCTCCGCCCGATCGCGCAGCGCTACGACGCGGCGGTCTTCTCCCTCGCCCGTTTCGCGACGCCGCTCTCCATCCCCCGCTTCATCGTGTATCCGTCCATCGACCCGCTCTCCGAGCGCAACCGCGAGATGACTCGCGCCGAGCAGGCCGCCCAGATGGACCGCCTCCAGGTGCCGCGGGACAAGCCCATCCTGCTCCAGGTGGGGCCGTTCGAGCGCCAGCACGACCCGCTCGGCGTCATCAACGCGTTCCGTCTCGTGAAGAAGCACCACGACGTCCGGCTCGTGCTGGCCGGCCCGCCCCCCGCGCCCGGGGGAGACGTCCTCGCCGACGTGCGCGAGGCGGCCGGTCAGGATCCCGACATCGCGGTGATCGTCCTGCCCCCGGATCCCCAGACCGAGCTGAACGCGCTCGAGCGCGCGGCGACGATCGCGATCCAGAAGCCGCTGAAGGCCGACTTCACCATCGAGGTGGCCACCGCGATGTGGAAGGGCAAGCCGGTGATCGGCACCATCGCGGGCGGCATTCCATTTCAGATGGTGGTGAACGTCACCGGGTATACCGTGGAAACCGTGGAGGGCGCCGCGTTCCGCATCCGGCAGCTTCTGAGCAACCCGGAGCTCATCGGCCGCATGGGCGCGGCCGGGCGCGAGCACGTGCGCCGCAATTTCCTCGTGACCCGGCACCTCAGCGACTACTTGGCGCTGCTCGCCCATCTCACCCGGTGATGGAGACCCTCGAGCTCGCCGACGAGGTCCAGACCGCCGTCGAGCGGATCGGCACCGCCGACCTCGTGGTCGGCCTGGCCACCGCCGGGCCGAGCGCCACCGCCCCCGTGGTGGCTGGGGCCGTGCGGGCGGCCCTCGACGCGCACTTCGCGGGCCAGGCCGCGGTGGTCGTGCACGTCGACCAGGCCCCGTCCGAGGAGGCGCCGGCCGCGCTGGCCGCCGCCCTCGGTCCGGTGCGCGTGGTCCGGGCCCCCGGGGCCGGCCACGCCGAGGACGGCGCGCTCGACTGGGCCCAGGCGGTGCGCACGGTGCTGACCGTCGGCCGGAGGCTCGAGGCGCGGGCACTCGTGATCCTCAACGCCGATCTCGGCAGTACCACCGCAGACTGGCTCCGCGCCCTGGCCACCCCCGTCCTCAAGGAGGACCTCGGATTGGTGCTGCCGATCTACCACCGCTACCGCTACGACGGCACCCTCACCCAGGCCCTCGTCGTGCCGCTCATTCGCAGCCTCTTCGGCCGGCAGCTCGCGCATCCGCTGGCCGAGGAATTCGCCTGCTCGGGGGCGGCCGCCGACGCTTTCCTCGCGCACCCGGTCTGGGAGACGGATCTCGGCCATCACGGCCTCGAGTTCTGGCTGCCGGCGGCCGCGATCGAGCGGGGCCTCACGGTGGGACAGGCCGTGCTGGGCCCGCGGACCGTCGCGGCCACCCAGCCGCCCGCGCCGCTCGGCCGCACCGTGGGCCGGGTGGCCGGCGCCCTCTTTGCCCTCGCCGAGCGGTCGGAGAGCTACTGGCTCGACGTCCGGGGATCGGAGCCGGTGGTGACCTTCGGCGTGCCGCCCGAGCCTCTGCCGGGCGGCCCCACGGTGGACCCTACGCTCATGCAGGTTGGCTTCGTCCAGGGCGTGCGCGACCTCCTTCCGGTATGGGAGCGCATCTTGGCCCCTGAGAATCTGGGCGAGGTGCTGGAGCTCAGTGATCGGCCGCTCGAGCGATTCCGCTTTTCGGACCGGCTCTGGACCCGCGTGGTGTACGACTTCCTGCTGGCCTATCGCACCCGCGTCGTCTACCGCAGCCACGCCGCCCAGGCGCTGGCCCCGCTCTACTTGGGCCGCGCCGCCTCCGTGATCCTCGAGACCAGCGCGCGGCCTCCCGCCGCCCTGGTCCTGAGCGCGGCGCGCCTGGGCGGCATGTTCGAGGAGGACAAGCCCTATCTGGTGGACCGGTGGCGATGACGAGAAACCGCCGCCCGATCGTGATCGAGCACGTGCGCCCCGCGGTGGACGACGGCCGGTATCCCGTCAAGCGCGTCACCGGAGATCTGTTGACCGTCACCGCCGACATCTTCAAGGAAGGCCACGACCTCCTCGCCGCGTCGATCCGGTTCCGCACCGCGGGCGAGGCCGACTGGCGCGAGGCCCCGCTGCGCCCGGTGGACAACGACGGCTGGGTCGGCTCGTTCCCGCTCGAGGCCAATACGCGCTATCGCTACACGGTGGAGGCCTGGACCGACGCATTCGGCTCCTGGGTCGAGGAGATGCGCCGACGCCTGGCCGGCGGTCAGGCCGATCTCACCAGCGAGTTGCGGGAAGGCGCCGCGATGCTCCGGCGCGCGCGCGAGGGCGCGCGGGACGCGGACGCGGCCGGGCTGGCCCGCTCGCTCGAGCGGCTCGAGGCCGCGACCGCGCGCGACCGCCGCCTCGACGTCCTCCTCGACCCCGATCTGCGCCAGCTGATGGCGCGCGTCCAGCCGCGTCCCGACCTGACACGCCACGACCGGGAGCTGGAGGTGGTGGTGGACCGGCCGGAGGCCGCCTTCGCGGCCTGGTACGAGCTGTTCCCGCGCTCGCAGGGCCGCATCCCCGGCCGCCACGGGACCTTCGACGACTGCATCGACCGGCTCCCCGAGATCCGGCGCATGGGCTTCGACGTCGTCTACCTGCCGCCCATCCATCCCATCGGCCGCACCGCGCGCAAGGGTCCGGACAACGCGCTGGCCGCGGGCCCCGGCGATCCGGGCAGCCCCTGGGCGATCGGCGGCCCTGAGGGTGGCCACACCGCGGTGCATCCGGAGCTCGGCACCCTCGACGACTTCCGGCGCCTCGTGAAGACCGCGCAGGGCCTCGGGCTCGAGATCGCGCTCGACTTCGCGATCCAGTGCTCGCCCGATCATCCGTGGGTGCGCGAGCATCCGGAGTGGTTCTACCCGCGGCCCGACGGCACCATCAAGTACGCGGAGAACCCGCCCAAGAAGTACCAGGACATCTACCCCATCAACTTCGCGACCCCGGCCTGGGAATCGCTCTGGGACGCGCTGCTGGGCGTCGTGCGGTTCTGGATCGACCAGGGCGTGCGGACGTTCCGGGTCGACAATCCGCATACCAAGCCGCTCGACTTCTGGGCCTGGTTGATCCGGGAGGTCCAGGACCGCGATCCGGACGTCGTGTTCCTCTCCGAGGCCTTTACCCGCCCCAAGGTGATGCGAGCGCTCGCCAAGGCCGGTTTCACCCAGTCCTACACCTACTTCACCTGGCGCAACTTCAAGGAGGAGCTGACCGAGTACCTCGAGGAGCTGACCGGCTCCGAGATGGCCGAGTACTTTCGCGGCAACTTCTTCGTCAACACGCCCGACATCCTCCCCGAGGTGCTCCAGCGCGGCGGGCCGCCCGCCTTCCGCATGCGGGCCGCCCTGGCCGCCACGCTGTCGTCGGTCTGGGGCATCTACAGCGGCTACGAGCTCTGCGAGGCAACGCCCCTGCCCGGCAGCGAGGAGTACCGGGCCTCCGAAAAGTACGAGATCCGGGTGCGCGACTGGGACGCGCCTGGAAATATCTCGAGCTACATCGCACAGCTCAACACGATCCGGCAGGAGAACCCGGCGCTCCACCGCATGGGCGGCCTGCGCTTCTACCCGGCGAACAGCCCGCACGTGCTCTTCTACGGCAAGCTCACCCCCGCGCGCGACAACGTGATCCTGGTTGCGGTCAACCTGGACCCCTTCGCCACCCACGAGGCCGCGCTCCAGATCCCGCTCGCCGAGATCGGCATCGCCCCCGACGAGACCTACGAGCTCCACGAGCTGCTCGGCGGCGACCGGCGGCTGGTGCGCGGGGCCAGCCATACGGTGACACTCGACCCTCGCACCGCGCCCGCGCACATCTACCGCGTCGGCCGCTGGCGCCGCCGCGAGCGCGATTTCGACTACTACGCGTGAGAAGCTTTAGAAGCTCTATGTATCCGCTCGGCTCGCCTCCGGCTGCACCTCGCCCAGCCACTGCATATCCGCTCGGCTCGCCTTCGGCGGCACCTCGCCCAGCCACTGCCCCGGACACTCGTCGGCGGGCGGACGGACCGAATTCCCTAGAGGCTCTATATATCCGCTCCGCTCGCCTTCGGCTGCACCTCGCCAAGCGAGGCGTGAGCCCGGCATGAGCGACCGCGATCCGCTCTGGTACAAGGACGCCGTCTTCTACGAGCTCCACGTCCGCGCCTTCAAGGACGGCAACGACGACGGCATCGGCGACTTCATCGGGCTCACCAGCCAGCTCGGGCATCTCAAGGAGCTGGGAGTGGATTGTCTCTGGCTCCTGCCCTTCTTCCGCTCGCCACTGCGCGACGACGGCTACGACGTGGCCGACTATCGCGCGATCCATCCGGACTACGGCACCATGACCGACTTCGACCGCTTCCTCGAGGCCGCCCACGGCCACGGCATGCGGGTCATCTCGGATCTGGTGGTCAACCACACGTCGGACCAGCACCCGTGGTTCCAGGCCGCCCGCCGCGCGCCCGACTCGCCTTACCGCGATTACTACGTCTGGAGCGACACCGACCAGCGGTACCGGGACGCCCGCATCATCTTCGTGGACACCGAGCACTCCAACTGGACGTGGGATCCGGTGGCGAAGGCCTACTACTGGCATCGCTTCTTCCACCACCAGCCGGATCTCAACTTCGACAATCCGCAGGTCCGCCGCGAGCTGCTCGACGTCATGCGCTTCTGGCTGGACAAGGGCCTCGACGGCTTCCGCTGCGACGCGGTCCCCTATCTCATCGAGCGCGAGGGGACCAACTGCGAGAACCTGCCGGAGACCCACGAGTTCCTGCGGGAGATCCGCCGTCACATCGACGCCGAGTACCAGGGGCGCATTCTCCTGGCCGAGGCCAACCAGTGGCCCGCCGACGTCCGCCCCTATTTCGGGGATGGCGACGAGTTCCACATGGCCTTCCACTTCCCGCTCATGCCCCGCATGTTCCTGGCCGTCCGCCACGGGGACCGGCGCCCGATCACCGACATCTTCGTGCACACCCCGGAGATCCCGTCGAGCGCCCAGTGGTGCCTCTTCCTGCGCAACCACGATGAGCTCACGCTGGAGATGGTGAGCGACGAGGAGCGCCGCCACCTCTACTACGCCTACGGCTCCGACCCGCGCATGCGGCTCAACCTGGGGATCCGACGGCGGCTGGCCCCGCTGCTCGAGAACGACCGGCGGAAGATCGAGCTGCTCACGAGCCTGCTCTTCACCCTGCCGGGCAGCCCCATCCTCTACTACGGCGACGAGCTCGGGATGGGCGACAACATCTACCTGGGCGACCGCAACGGGGTCCGCACCCCGATGCAGTGGACGGGCGACCGCAACGCGGGCTTCTCCCGCGCGGACACCGCCCGCCTCTACCTGCCCCTGATCGTGGACACCGTCTACGGCTACCAGGCCATCAACGCGGAGGCCCAGCAGCGCACCCCGTCCTCCCTGCTCAACTGGATGAAGCGGCTCATCGCGGTGCGCAAGAAGACGCGCGTCTTCGGCCGCGGCACGCTCACCTTCCTCCGGCCCGCCAACGAGAGCGTGCTCGCCCACGTGCGCGAGCACGAGGGCGAGACGGTGATCGCGGTCCACAACCTCGCCGGCTCGGCCCAGCCGGTGGAGCTCGATCTGCGCGCTTGGCGGGGGCACACCCCGGTGGAGATGCTGGGGGACACCCGCTTCCCCACCATCGGCGAGGGGTCCTACTTCATCAGCCTGGCGCCCTACGGCTACTACTGGTTCCGGCTGCAGCCGCCCCTGCCCGACCAGCCCGTCTATGGCATCGAGGCCGCCCCGCTCTGACCCCGCCGCGCTCGTCGCGCTGCTCTCGGGCCCCGGCCGCTCCGATCTCGCGCGCTTCCTGATCCGCCAGCGCTGGTTCGCGGCCAAGACCCGCGGCATCGCGGCGGTGGACGTGCTCGACTGGGCCATCCTCGATCCCGACGGGCCGCTCGTGCTCCTGCTCATCGCGGTGGACGGTGACCCGTACTACGTCCCGGTGACCGTGACGGCCGAGGCCGCGGCGGAGGCCACGCTGGTCCGCGCCGGCGCGGACGCGGTGGTGGATGCCCACCACGACCCGCGGTTCGGCCGGCGCGTGCTCGCCGCCATCGCCGCCGGCCGCTCGGCCGATGGGCGCCACGGCCGCTTCGTCTTCCGGCCCACCCCGGGCTGGGCGTTCGCGCCCGATCCTGACGCGCTGGCCGGCCGGCGCCTCACCGGCGAGCAGAGCAATACCTCGGTCGTGGTGGGCGATCTCGTGCTGAAGTCGCTGCGCCGGCCCCAGCCCGGCCTCAACCCGGATCTCGAGATCGCGCACTTCCTCACCACCCGGACCGCCTTTCGCCACGTGCCGCGGCTCGCGGGCTGGGTCGAGTACACCGGCGCGAGCGAGCCGGTGACGCTCGCGGTGCTCCAGGAATTCGTGCCGAACGTCGGCGACGGGTGGACCCACGTCGTCTCGACGCTCGCGGGCCGCGGCGCGACCATCGAGCGCCGGCCCGATCCGCTCCTGGACGACGTCCGCCACCTGGGCGCGATCACGGGAGGCCTGCACGTCGCCCTCGCCTCCGACGACCGCGACGCGGACTTCCGCCCCGAGCCCATCGGCCGCGACGACGTCCTGCGGTGGGCCGGCGAGATCGCCCGCGAGCTCACGACCCCCGATCTTCGCCGGCGGCTCGCGGGCGACCCCGGGCAGGTGGCGGACGGGGTGGCCCGGACGCTCGCCGCTCTGGAAGAGCTCGCGGACGCGACGGTGAAGATCCGCGTCCACGGCGACTACCATCTCGGCCAGGTGCTCAAGACGCCGGACGGTTTCGCGATCATCGACTTCGAGGGCGAGCCGGCGCGGCCCCTCGCCGAGCGCCGCCAGAAGCAGTCGGCCCTGCGAGACGTGGCGGGAATGCTGCGGTCCCTCGACTACGCGGCGCACGCCGTCGCGTTCGGTCACCCGGAGGCCGAGCGGGCGGCGGCTCTCGCCGCCCTCACCGCCTGGGAGGCGCAGGCCCGCGCGGCCTTCCTCGGCGGCTACCTTCGCTCAGTGGCGGAGAGCCCGGCGCCGCTCGCCCCCGCGACCGCCGAGGCGCTGCGCTCTGCGTGCGGCCCGTTCGAGCTGCAGAAGGCGGCCTACGAGCTCCGATACGAGCTCGACAACCGGCCCGACTGGGTCGCGATCCCGCTGGCCGGGGTCAGTCGAATTCTTGGGCGGAGCGTGGCGAGCGACTGAGTCGCCCGCGGTCCGCCTCCCGCGCGCCGAGCGCGGCCATGCACACCGCGAACACGGGCACCAAGCTCGTCACGAGAACGAGGGCGCCGAGGGTCGTCGCCGCCGCGTGCGTCAGCCCGATCGCCGCTCGTGCCGCGGTCGGGAGTAGGTTCAGCACCTGCCAGGCGAGTCGAGTTCTCATGCCGCCCAAATCCGGCAAGCGGCGTGCCACTGGGTGAGATCGTCCGCGATCGGAACCCTTCTACCGGGTAATCCTGACCCACCCCCGGGGCGACGCTCCCCGCCGCGCCCGATCTGCGCGACTTCTCCACCGAGGAATCGCGCAGTTCGGCAACGCGGCCGGTCGTGGCATGTGCCGTGCGTACTCAAGCCGCCGAACGAACTCGCGAATCCTATTCGCTGTATAAATCCTACTCGCTGTGTAGAGGAGGCGACTCACATGCTATGGACGATCTTCGTGATCCTGCTGGTGCTGTGGGCGGTCGGCATGGTCAGCGCGTACACGCTCGGCGGCTTCATCCACCTCTTGCTGCTCATCGCCATCGCGGTGGTCCTGATCCGGGTCATCCAGGGTCGACGGCCCATCTAACCGAGTAGGAGCGCGCCATGAATTACAAAGTCCAGGACCATCTCAAGCCGAAGGCGCTGGCCGGCATCTCCGACGATCAGATCGGTCAGCACTGGAAGCTCTACGAGGGCTACGTCAAGAGCGCCAACGGCCTCCTCGACGGGACCGCGAAGGCCGAGGCCGGCTCGCCGGCGTGGGCCGAGCTCAAGCGCCGTCTCGGGTTCGAGGTCGACGGCATCGTGCTCCACGAGTACTACTTCGGCAACCTCGCCGCCGGCTCCAAGCTCTCCCCGGGGAGCGACCTCGCGGTAGACCTGGGCGCGGCCTGGGGCTCGGTGGGCGCCTGGCGCGAGGACTTCACCCACACCGGCGGCATGCGCGGGGTCGGCTGGGCGATCCTCTACCGGGACCCTGCCACCGGCGGCCTCTTCAACTGGTGGGTATCGAGCCACGAGCAGGGCCACCCGGCTGGATTCAATCCGGTCCTCGTGCTCGACGTCTTCGAGCACGCCTTCATGGTGGACTATGGCGCGGGGGGCCGGGAGGAGTACATCGCGGCCTTCCTCGAGAACGTCAACTGGGAAGTCGTCGAGCAGCGTCACGAGGACAGCAAAGCCGGGCGGTTCACCGCCCGCTTCTGAGAGAGGACATCGCATGAAGAGCGGAGTGCTCATCGTCGCCATCGTGCTGATCGCCATCGGCGTGGTGTCCCTCGCCTACCAGGGGATCACCTACACCACGCGGGAGAAGATCCTGGATCTCGGTCCCATCAAGGCGACCGCCGAGAAAGAGAAGACGATCCCGCTCCCGCCGATCCTGGGCGGCCTGGCGCTGGCCGGCGGGGTGGTCCTGCTCGCGGTGGGAGCGCGACGGTAGCGCGGCGGCCTGACGTCGCAGAAGACGCTGGGTAGTCTACCGGCGTCGCCCACGGGCGCGGTCCCTTCTCGGCCGCGCCCGTGGTGTTTTTCGCCCAGCGCGTCCCTCGCGGTATCATGCGAAACGGTCATGAAGAGGCGCGCGTCCTGCTGACCGTCGGCCAGCTCGTCGAGCCGTTGACCGGTCGGCGGTGGGATGCACCGGCCGTGACGCGCGAGGTCTCGGCCCGGGCCGCCCGCTATCGGCGCCTCGGGCTTCGCCCCGGCGACCGGGTGCTCCTCCACTTCGGCAACCGGCTCGAGTTCTTCGCCGAGCTCCTGGCCATCTGGAGGCTCGGTGGTGTCGCGGTGCCGGTGGACTCCACCCTGACCCGCATCGAGCTCGAGCGCCTCGTGGAGACGGTCGCGCCCCGCTTCTCGGTGGTGGACGACACCACCGACGGAGCGATCGCGCGGGCGCTGCCGCGCGGGGCGGCGGTGGTGGACGCGACCGAGTCGCTCCCGCCCCCTGATCTGCATGCCATGCTGCCGGAGGACGAGGCGCGCCCCACGTGCGACGCCCTCGTGCTCTTCACGTCGGGGTCGAGCGGCGTGCCCAAGGGCGTGGTCCACACTCACGCCTCGCTGGCCGCCCGCTGGAGCGCGCTGCGGCGCGAGCTCGGGCTGGCGGCCTACGCCCGCACGCTCTGCCTCCTGCCGACTCACTTCGGCCACGGGCTCATCTGCAGCAGCCTCTTCCCCTGGCTTGCCGGCCAGGACCTCTTCATCACGCCGCCCTTCCGGCCCGATCTGCTGCTCCGCCTGGGCGCGATCATCGACGCGCACCGGATCAGCTTCCTCTCCTCGGTACCCGCGGTGTGGCGCCTGGCGCTCCGGGTCGCCCGCCCCCCGCGCGGCGGCACGCTCCGCCGGGTGCACTGCGGCTCCGCGCCGCTGCCCGCCACCCTGTGGGAGAGCGTCCGGGGGGTGGGCGGGGACGCCGGAGGTCTTCAATACGTACGGGCTCACCGAGACCGGGAGCTGGGTGGCCGGCACCTCGGGCGGCGAATTCACGCCGGCCGACGGGCTCATCGGCCCGCCGTGGGGCGCGATCCTGCACGTGCAGCGCGCCGACGCGGCGCCGTGCGCGGCAGGCGAAGTCGGGCAGGTGTGGATCGAGAGTCCCGCCCTCGTGCGCGGCTACCTCGGCCAGGACGAGCTGACGCGGCAGGCGATCCAGGGCGGCCGCTTCGCCACCGGCGATCTCGGCCTGCTCGACGAGCGCGGCTGGCTCCACCTGCGTGGGCGGGAGCGCGACGAGATCAACAAGGGCGGCCTCAAGATCTCCCCCGCCGAGGTGGACGCGGCCGCCGAGGGCTGCCGCCGCGTCGCGGACGTCTGCGCCTTCGCGGTAGACGATCCCCTCTACGGCCAGAACGTGGGCCTCGCGGTGGCTCTCACCGAGCCCGACGACGCCGCGGTGCGCGAGGTCTACGGCTGGATCCGCGAGCGGCTCGCCGAGGGCAAGCTGCCCGCGCGGTGGTGGCTCGTCGACGCGATCCCGCGGTCCGAGCCGGGCAAGGTGAGCCGCGAGGCGGTGCGGGAGGCCTCTACTTCCCGCGGCTGTACCAGAGCTTCCCGTCGACGGACGGCGCGGTCTTCGCGACGCTCACGAGTCTTCACTGGACCCACGCCCTGGGCGGCCGCGGCGTGCGACTTTCCCAGTCGGTCATGGGCACCTACTTCGCCTCGCTTCCGCGGCTGCTGACCGCGCCGGAGCCTTTTCCGGCTTCCGCCACCGCACCGCCGACATCGTCAGCTTCCAGCGCAACCTGGGCTTCCGCGCCGCCGGCTTCGACGCGCTCGAGAAACCGCTCGGACCGACCGCGGCGGGGCCGCTCGGCATCAACGACGGCCCGCTCCTCCTGGAAGCGGTGCGAGTGGTGATCGCGAGCCCGGGCCCCTTCGGCGTGTACGTGATGACCGGCACGAGCCACTCACCGTGGCAGGTGCCCCCGGAGGCGCCCGCGCCGCTCGGCAATACCCCGCTCGGCACCTTCCGCTACGCCGGCGACAGCATTCGCGCCTTCGTGGAGCGGCTGCGGGCGGAGCGGCGCGACTTCGACCAGAACCTGCTGGTGATCACCGGCGATCACACGGGACCCACCTTCGGCCCCCACCCGCTCGAGCGGCTCCGCCTGCCCCTGATCCCGGCGGTCCCCCCGATCGCCCGCGCGCGCGCCCGCTGGCCCGCCCGCCCGGACCGGACCGCGAGCGAGGTGGACGTGCTGCCGACGATCGCCTCCCTGCTCGAGGGCGACCGCGCCTCCGCTGGCATGGGCCGGAGCCTCTTCGAGGCCCCGGTCACCGCCGGGATCATCAGCGCCGACACGAAGGAGACGTTCTACTTCAAGGACGGCTTCGCGCTGCGCTACCGGCTCAGCCAAGGCCAGGCCGAGCTGCTGGCGGTGGACGGCGACCAGATCCCGCCCGCCGATCTCTCCCGGGAGCACCCGGAGGTGGCGAGCCGCCTCACCCGCGAGTTCCTCGCCCTGTACGAGACCACCGACCGCCTCATGCGAGAGAATCGCCTCTTCCCGATCGACCCGGGCGCGGCCCGGCCCCCGCGCGCGCCGTGAAGCTGCCGCGCGCGCGCTACACGCGCGCCGACGTGGTGGCGGTGGCCCGGCGGCTGCTCGGATCGCTCCTGGTGGCGCCCGCGCGCGACGGGCGGCGCGTGTCCGGGATCATCGTGGAGACCGAGGCCTACCGGGGCCCCGAGGACCGCGCCTCCCACGCCTACGGTGGCCGGCGCACGCGCCGCACCGAGACGATGTACGCGCCCGGCGGGACCGCCTACGTCTACTTCGTCTACGGCATGTACCACCAGTTCAACGTGGTGACCAACGTGGCGGACGTGCCCCACGCGGTGCTGGTGCGGGCGCTGGAGCCGGTCGAGGGCGTGGAGCTGATGCGCCGCCGCCGCGGCGGGGCGGCGCCGCTCGACCTGACGAGCGGCCCGGGCAAGCTCTGCATCGCGCTCGGCATCGACCGCCGTCTGGACGGCGCCGACCTGCTGGGCGACCGGATCTGGCTCGAGGCGGGCCGGCGCGTCCGCCCCGCCGCCATCGCGGCCGGCCCGCGCGTCGGCATCGACTACGCCCTGGAGTGGGCGGCTCGGCCGTGGCGCTTCTGGCTGCGCGGCAACCCGTTCGTGAGCCGCGCCGCCCGCCGCCTCGCACCGTCGTCGCCGCGCCTAAGGAGCTTGTCGGAGTAACCGCCGGTCCGAGCGCCGGCTTGGCCGGCGCAACCCCTTCCTGGGGGAGGCTCGGAGGGGGCCGCCGAGGCCCCCTTCGATGACCTCTAGCAGGATGCTGAAAAACCCGACTTTTAGCAGGATGCTGAAAAACCCGACTTTGGATGGTCGGATTGGTTGAGGAGTCGGCTACGATGCGCGTAACTCACCCCGAGGAGGCGCGCATGCGAGGCGACGATCACCAACAGGCCGGGATGTGGAGCTACATTGCGCC
>WNFD01002067.1_pt1 | contig 33028 bp, 28 predicted proteins | sample 5400491 | NCBI WGS metagenome assembly WNFD01 (sample SAMN13153343, study PRJNA577476) | soil metagenome | isolation source: 120 cm saprolite under Douglas fir tree site 2 hole 2 replicate 2 | place: USA:California | collected 2015-04-18 | reverse complement strand
TGGCAATCGCGATCGGCATCGCCACCTGGGCCGGGCTGAAGTTGAGGTCCTTCTGCAGGTGGGTGGCGAACAGCGACCAGATCGAGTAGTAGATGACAAAGGCGCTCGTCATCCACCAGCACGCGGACAGGGTGTTGCCAATCAGCCCGCGCTTGAAGATCTGTAGGAGTGGCGCCCGGACCTCACGCTTCTGCTCCCGCTGCAGGCGCTTGTTCTCGACCCAGACCGGCGGCTCTTTGACGAAGTAGCGCACGAAGATTATGGCGAACGCCGGCAGGATGCCGATCCACAACATGCCGCGCCAGCCGAGGTACTGGTAGAACATCCCGTAGACGGCGCTCGAGAGCAAGAAGCCCAGGCTCCACGACCCTTGCAGGATGCCGCTCATGATCCCGCGTGACCGCGCGGGCCAGGACTCCATTGCCAAGGCTGCCCCGGCGGGCCATTCCGCTCCCATGCCGATGCCGAGCAGGGCGCGGAACAGGAATAGGAAGGCGAAGCTAGGGGAGAAGCCCGCGATGAAGTTGCAGATGGAGTACCACGCGATCGAGAGCATCAACGGAGTCTTGCGCCCCACCCGATCCGCCAGCCAGCCCGATCCGCACGCTCCCACCAAGCGCATCCAGAGCGTTATGGTCAAGACGGCGGCCACTTCCGTCAGGGAGACGCCGAACTCCTTGGAGATCGGCACCATGATCAGCAGGAACACCGTGAAGTCGAACGCATCGAGCGTCCAGCCTAACCAGGCGGCCCACCAAGCCATCCACTGCTCCTTGGTTGGCTCCTTCCACCAGGGAATACTCCTCGCGGGCCCAACGGTCGTCGCCATGGGTCATCCCTCCGTGTGTGTCGGACGAGGAGAACACTTGACCGGTAACAGGCGAGGCGGGGCTGCATCGGAGGCCTCCGCCGCGGGGGGCGGAAGCTGCTTGGCGTCCCGAAACGTGTCGAACCGCGGCATGTGGCCCTCCACGTCAGGGCAGCCTTGGGTCCGGACCTGGGAACCGTCTACAGACCGAGTGCGCCGGATACTAGTCCGCCCGCTACTGCACGTCAAGCGTCACGGGCGCTGGTGTGGTCGCTGCTCCTCCTGCCAGAGCGTGTCGCACTTGCGGTGCAGGTGCAAGACGAGGCCGAGGGGAGCCTGATACGACACCTGCGGGCCCGGGTCCTCACACACGATGCAGGCTGCCGAGAGGTCAACGGGGCCGACGTGGCGCTGGCCTGGCACGGATCGGCCCGTCTCGTCGACGAGGGAGCCATCAGATTGGACCCGGGGCAGGGATGCCCGAGGCCATAAGGTCACGGATCTTTGCGCGGAGCATCCGGTCAGACTGCATAGCGATTAGGTGGCACGCCTCTTCGCGTTGGCCCGAGGTGGTTGACTGGGCGTCTTGAGCAGCTTCCGCGTGGGCGATCGTCCCGGTGGCAGCCAAAAGCCTGCCCGTCTCGGCCCGAGCGTGTACGTGTATGACAGTATCGCCGCGGAACCGTGTCCGCACTCGATGCAGCGCTCGCCCCGGCTCGCCGCGCAGGCATCGCGCTCATGGTCGCAGGCGGAGGCTCCCTTGCAGTAAACGACAAGCGTTCGCGGGCGTTCCCTCTCTGGTCCGGTAGCTGACGGCTTACGCCGCTCGTGTCTTGGCAGGGTGGAATCATGCTGGCAAATGGCGCAGTAGTCGCCCTCGGCAGCCAAGCACTCTTTGACTGGGTGGTCGCAGGGAGACTCGGCCTTACAGGCGAAGCACATGGTGGGCTCCGGGTATGAAGTGGGACGGATTTTGAGCATCAGAGCAGCCTGCTGCGGCCGCCGCTCCTTACCGCCAGAGATCGGGGAGTAGTTGGGCGAATCGATTGTACAACCACGCCCAGAGGTACCCGAATACCAAGGTGGAGATGACCAACACCACCAGCGTGGCATCAAATGTTAGAAACGATAGTTCTCTGGGCAGGAGCGACGCCACATCAGCGCCGAAAAACTGTGCATTGAAAATAAACCGGAACACGGTCGGCATCAAGACAGCCAGCAAATACAGCACGAGATACAACGCCCCAGTGAGGAGCGCGAGCGCACTGGCAAAGGCAACCTTGTTGAGCATGATGTCCACCCCTTCCTACGTCAGCGTCTGATCGCTTGGTGAAAGCGTCCGCGTCATGAGCGTTCCACGCACCGAACAGCTCCGGACGATCTGAAGGTTGTCCTGCCCTGCCATCGTAGCTTCCCTTATAAGTCAGGCGAGTTTCGCCGCCTCCGCCTGCTCCAGCCAGAACCACATGCCCATGTCGCGATACATCGTCGTCGCGGTCTTCGACCTGACCGGAAGCGTGAATGTGAACACGGGCGCCTCGGCCCAGATTCCAACTCCCGCCCGAGATAGTCCAGCTGTAGCCGCCTCCTGAGTCGCGATGTGGTGGCGGTCATCCACGCCACGCGCAAGGTCCTTGGATCGAGCACGCTCATCCGCTGGTCGTTCGTGACGGCGGCGGCTGAGCGCTCCTACTTCGTGGCCGCCGGCTTCTTCGCGTCCTTGGCGGGCGCGGCGAGGGCGGCGAGATCGGCCGCCCACTTGTCGAGGACGGCGGGGATGGACGCGAGCTTCGCCTTCGCAGCGGCGGCATCGGCGGCGACCGCGGCCTTGGCGGCCTCGAGGGCCTCGGTCACGCCCTTCGCGTCGGTGTCCCAGGCGGCCTTCTGGTCGGCCTTGAGCTTCTTGGCGGCTGCCTCCGCCTGGCCCTGCAGCTCCTTCCAGCGCCCCTCCAGATCGGCGATCTGCTTCTCGGCTTCCGCCGTGGCCGCGGCCTTCCCGGCCGCCGCCGCCTTGGTGGCCTTCTCCGCGAGATCCTTCACGGCCTCGTAGCTTGCCTTGGCCTCCTTGTAGGCCTTCCTGCTCATCTCGGATTCGGCCTTCTTCACGGCGGCCGTCATAGCGGAGAACTCACTGGGGGCGTACTTCTCGGCCCCCGCCGCCGTGGCGGCGCTCACCGCCGCGTCGGCGGCCTTCTTCTCGGCCTCCGGCGGCGAGGCGCAGGCAAAGGTGAGCAGACTCACCGCCGCAAGCAGCGGCACGACGACCCGGACAGGCGAGAGCTTCATCGCTCGATCTCCTCCTCTGGCTTTGGGTTAAAACGAGGCGGCCGCTTCACTAACGGCTGGCATCAGCAGCAACAGTGCGACCCACTAATTCCTAGTTAGAGAGCCTTTGCAGGACCCTAACAACTCAGGGCCTTGCAGCACACTGCTACCAGGTTGCTACCACTTCATTCGCGCTAGGGATACCCAAGGAGTCCCCAGGCCTCTTACCCAGGGGCCCTGCCTCGTGAGCGAGGTGACTCCAGGCTGAGACTTGTCTCGGCCGAAAGGGAAAGAGCCCCTAGCCGTCTTTCGCCCACCAACGAGCACAGGACTCTCAATCCTGGGCCTCGAATGAGACAAGTCCCTGCCGTGTTTCACTTTCTGTTTTCCCACCATCCGAGTTGTGACAGGGTTTGTGACTGGGGAGCCCCCGAGGCTGTCAAAAACGAGCGAGGTTGAAATCCAGGGTCCGAAATGAGTCCCCTAGGGGGAATACGTCAAAGTCTCAACATGGGCCCACCAGGCTCACGAGGCAGGCTCTGCGGATTCATTCGGAGATACCCACCGCTGTGGCCCACATATAATGGAAGGCAAACGAAGTACATCGACTGACTTGAGTCAATCCTCAACGATATTTCCTACAGCATCACGTTCTCGGACCTTCCCCAGTAAGGTAGACCCATTCCTACCTTCGAACCTGCAATGCCTAAGCCCGCCGTATTACTAGATCACCGTGTTCTACGAGCAATTGCCGCAACTAGTAAAATACGATTTTGTCGCTATCGAGCCACTCGGGTGCGGTATATTTCCCTCGGGCGTTCGGATGCGCAGATAGTATAAGGCGTAGCGTCGTAAGGCTGCGCCTGGCCTCACCGAGCAAGCGGTCCTGCTCCTTAGGGAAGCCCAGATCGTACTCGTTTACCCCAAGGGCGTGAGCAGGTTTATTTCGTAGCGCCCGTATCTCCTTGAGGGGCCCTACGACCTCCTTTCCCACATCCTCTCCATCAGCCGTCCGATAGACCCTGCTCAACCACCTCTCGAGCACCGTCAACGACCCAAGTCGCTGGCGCTCTATCATTCCGTCCCCAAGCCTCACCCGCTCCTCAAGCTCTATATCCTCCCCGAAGAACTCAACATCAATATTCTCTGACAGCATCTTGTCTAACGTTTCGACAAATAGGTGGAAATTCCTCCGTGTCGGACGCAGCATCGGCTGGAAGTGTTCCGGCCGGCCTGGCTCGAATGTCCTACGAAAGATCTGCGGCCGTCCGATCACCTGCGCAACCTTGTTGATCTCCACTTGCTCTTGAATAAATGCCTCATAGACCGAGTAGTACTCCGGCCACATTCCGAAAATCGCCGCCCTCGCGTAGTCACTATTTAGATTGCAGGGGCCTGCCACTTCCTGGAGCCGCCACGCCTGCTGATGCTCTGGCGAGAGGTCCGAAAGATAGCGCAGAAAGACCGCCACGACTCGCCTTCGGCTCGCATCGTATGCAATTCCGAAGGTCTCGAGGAAGGTCTGATCCTTCTTCGGAAGCGTGCCGGCCTCATAGTGCTCACTCTTCACCGAGATTGAGCCGCTTCGATCATGAAACTCGAGCGAGTACCTCGGATCCTCGAAATAGCGCTCGAGCGCCGACAGCTCGAAGAACACCGGTGTGAGCTGAGGCTCTGCGAGTAGGAGTCGTTTCGTATACGGTCGCCCTCGAACCCTCTCTTCGACATCGACAGTAGACTGCACGAGCTCCGCGCACGGGTATACACAAATCACATCATCGGTGTTTCCTGCCAGGCCCGTCAGTTGCTCTTCAATCGGCAACGACTGAATCCGCTTGATGTGGGGATTGTCACTGTGGCTGGCGAATGCGAGTTCCATCCGCCCCTGCCTGACAAGATCAGCGAGGAGCTCCCGAAGCTCGGCCAAGCCAAAACCAAGCTGCTGGGCGAGCACCTCTAGAGGAACTCCGTTGAAATCCGGTGACCCGACGAAAAATTCGGTCACGCGAACTTCAATTTGGCGATTTTCATCTCGAGAATCCATAGCACACATGGCAGGGCGTGGGGCCCGTCTCCAAACGTCTAGGCCGTTTCGAGGTCGACCCCTTGGTTTCGGTGACGAGATTTCATCAGTGGATAAGAATCTGAATTCAACTTCCCAGAAGATCCATGAAGTCGAGATGACCCCGTGCCGCCAGAATGTTCACAAGCGCAGTTGCGGCATTTCGAGCAGCGCCACCGGTCTGCAGCCCGATGCTGACAATCCTTCGAATGCCATCACGCCACCCCTGGATCTCCCAATACTCATCAGCTCCCTCAACCATCAATCGGACACACTCAAGAACCTCACTCGGTCGCTCCGGGGCCCATTTCACGAGTCGATCCATGACAAGACTATCGGGCTCGGCACTACCAACAAGACTCAAGATCTCGTGTAGCTTCGCAAGCGACCATTCATCACCGAATCTCCCCGCAGCGAACCATGACCCGAACTGTTCCAGCTCTTTACGGTGCTTTGGAGGGTCGGCCCGCAGCGTCTCCATCCGTCCTTCGAATAAGTCCTTCAACCGATCGATCATCTCGGCCGGAGGTTCATCCCCGTCCTTCCGAAAGATCCGCCCAACAAACCACATCGCATGTCCACACACTTTGTCGGGCGCATGTGCAAAAAAACTGAGTCAGCTCTGGTCCATCACGTTCGATCTTCCCGCGCCAGTAGAGAACCAGTAGATGTTCGGCGAGGTGGTCTGCGGGATCAGCAGGATCGCGCCGGACCTTTCCCATGTTCGCGACTCTTTCGGCAGCCCGTCCGTATTCCCCGATTAGAAGGTCTGCGATATTCTCGTTTACGTGTGAAAAGATGACATAGGTATTCCACGCTGCATCTCGAAATCGTGCAGACGCCTCCTCCGTGGGGAAGATCCTTACCAGATTTGCCTTGACCCACGTACGATCGAGATACACGAGAGAAGGGAGCCATTGCCCATAGACAGATCTGATCGCAAGCGATGGATCCTGAGCCGGATCAAGGTGAGCCTCCAACACCTCACGCACTTCGGACATATCGTCGAGGACGGCCTTCCAGTCCGCAGAGCCTTGCGACACCTTGTCGAGGTGCTCCTTAACCCAAAGGGCGAAGCGCATCAGGGCGTGCATCGCCTTGCCCCGAGTCGTATTGAGGGAAACGAATTCGGGTTCCTGTTGAGCCTCCTCTGTTTCCTCTTTCGGCAAGGGGTCCGGGTCATCCGTGAGCGGCAACAAAACGTTCCAGACTTCTTGGCGAAGGTCAAATGGGACCCGGGCAGGACCAGCAAAGGCGTCTCCCAACAGATCCGCGATGGCCATCCTCGTCCATCCCCATCCGCGATCTCGCTCGAAGGGACTCCCGCGATCTCCGGGGTCCGGCGGTTGCTCCAGTACCCACTGGCAGAGTTTCAGGACAGGCATCCATTCGAATTTTCGCTCCTTGTTGACCGCGTCCCGGAGCCCGGAGATTAGTCCTCGGACATAGGTCGGCTCCACCTCCTGGAACTTCTGCGCTTCCTGAGCGAAGCGGAGGGGATCTTCTTCGACCGCGCCAGATAGCTCCCGACTCAATCCCTCCGGAGATGGGCCCAAGAACTCCGCTGGCGGATCCCATGTCTTGAGGCGGGAAATGATGTCAGTCACCGCCATTTGGCGGAGCTCCGCTCCCGTGATCGGACTTCGCGGCCCGTGCCAGCCGGCCTGCAGTCGGAACGCGAGGAAGTCCGGCGCTTCAGGTTCACCGTATTTCGTAACAAGCTCCTGATAGCGCGCCCGCCGCCTGACGGGCAAGGCATCTCGAAGAGCTCTCCAATACTCGAGGCGCCATCTGTCGGCGTACTCTGCTACTTCCTCGGGGGAAGGCGCTTTCCCTTCCATCTGAGTCCTCATACGTTTGTATCCATCAAGATCGGGTCCTTCTTCTATCCATCCGAGCATCGTCTCCTGAAGCCCCGGGGACAGCTTCGGAAAGGCGGCCTGAGCAAGCAGCATGTACTCCCGCCTCAGGCGTCGATCCTCAAACTTCTCTCGCTCGCCCAGGCGCGCCTCGATTAGCGGCAATGCCGAATCCGAAGCCGTGGTCAAGACATGCAGAGCCATGCGATGAAACACCTTCCACTGCTGCGTCTCAAGAATCCCTATCACTTCGGAGACGCTTGCGGGTTCCCGCTGAATCAGCGCTTCCGCAGCATCGCACACGGCCGCCGCCAGGGTCGACTTCAAGTCGTGGTGTCCAACACCCCGGTCCTGATCGAACGCCGGATGCCAGATCGTGGAATAGTCATCAGGCCCTTCGTCATCAGGCCTGGACCGTGAAAGCCGCACTGCATCATCCAAGGCCTTACAAACGACACGGAGCGCAGCAACCCCTGCCGCATTCACGAGGTCGGGAAGGTTGTTCTTCAGGAACTCCCCCAACACCCACTCGTCGAATGGTGTTCTTGGATGTGGAGGCGTCCGGACCGTCTCTCCGCCAACCGTCACTTCTCGCCCATCCGGATCCGGCAGGATCGTGAGGAACGCCTCCGTGAGCTCTGCCGCCGCGCTTTCCTCGCCCCCCTGGCTAAGGCGGCTTACGAGAGCGCCCACACGGTGAATCAGCCTCAACTGGTACGGCAGCCGCATCGCCGCTTTCAGACGCGGCACGAGCTTCGCGCCGAGCCCCGCAGGGACCACGAGGGCAATCCCCATAAGGTCGTCGTGGACGTTGATGTTTACCGTCTCGGGAATCGCGACCGCGATCTCAACCACACGCGACTGAAGCTCGGGCTTGGCCGCCATCCGTACCAGATATCGAGACTCCGGCCACGGCGGAAATCGGATTCCACCTTTTTCTTCCTCTCGGACTGGCGCTGGTGGACGCTGGAAAAATCCTTCGCTTGCTAGGATCTCGAGCCATCCGCCCACCTCGACTTTGCCGAAGAAGTAGTCGAGGCTAACCAGATTGTTCGGCACCTTACCTCTCAAGACCTTCGCGTCCTCGCGAGTCGGCGTTGTCTTGGCAATCAAGGCCTCAAGGACTCTGAATGATGCGGTGAATTGTTCCTCAAAGCGCTCAAGAACTACATCGAGGATTCCCTCAACCTCACCGCAGAACTTCCTAAAGTCTTGATCCAGCTGCCGCGGGCCAGCAAGCGCACTCCGATGCGCTAGGCGCCCTAGCCACCGCTCGTCATCTCTGTCCGGTAGCCCGCGCCATGCGATCGCTACTGCGTCATTCTCCGCAATCCCATAAGTTTGGAGAATGGCATCAATTCCCGCTTTGAACCGTCCCTGCTTCTCAGAAGGCGGCGTGTAGTCATGTGGTATGAGTACGTCCCGGATCGCGCTCTCGATGTCTCGAAGGAGATGAGCCACCAGATGTGTCGTCGACTCGACCGGGGACTTCTCGCCGAGAAGGCGGCAGGCATCTCGATAGAAGGCAGCGGGTCCGGGTCCTATCAGTAATAACCGACGATGAATACGTTCCTGCCGCGGCTCGCGGAATCGAACTGGTCGAGGATGATCTCCTGTCATTTCTTCCATAGTACTTTCATCTTATCCCTTGCTCTTGAACACACAAGTGCGCGCATCCAGAATTGATGCCCAATACATCTATATCTACTTTCGTCCGCTGCACGAGAGCACGACAAAATACGAAAGCCGCCTGGCGGGGGCGGCTTCACTGAACAGATCCCTTCTCCAACTGCAGAATCGCGCAACCTCATCCCTTCCGGCTAACTTTCCATGTCCCGGCGCCCCCTGTAAGATGCTGTTGCTATGCCGCGCTACCTCCAGGTGAACTACGCCCAGACTCAGTATTGGGCGCACCCTCTTCGGGCTGCTCTGATTGCCAAACCGTCTCTGCAACAGCGAGATCAGCAATGGCAAAGTGGCGTCCTCTCTGACCTGGCCTTCTCAATCACCACCCGAATTGGAGCTATTCAGGAGCTTGTACGGCTAACCGATGCGGCTCTAGATGCCCTCGGCGCCGAGCTTGCCCGCGCCTCAAATCTCGATGAGTTAGTCGCGGGTGGTTATGCGTATTCGTTCGACGACGATTCGGCAGTCCGCCAATCGCTCGTTCTACTCACGATGTTCGCCGCGGAAGGAGAGTCTCTCTTCGAAAATCTCGCCGAGTTTTACCGGCGCTTTCTCGGCCATTACTTCGGCGACAAGATCGACCTGAAGAACTCTGAAGCGCGTGTCATTGCCTTCAGCAGCTCCACGGCATGGCGTGGAGAACTCAGTCAGCTTCGAAATACAACGCGTCACCGATTTGCGCCCTGGTTGGCGTTTGAGGATATGGGTCAGCCGACTCAGCTTCGCTGGGAACCAGTACTTGTTCACGATTGGCGCCCCGAGAAGCTTAGTCATGCAACGTCCACGCCCCTTGGGCACCTCCGCGACATTAAGACGGGACTAGCTCAGGCAGCGCAAGGAGTCCTGCGGGAGCTCGTGAATCGAGTCAACGTGGCGCCATAGTAAATTCACTTCGGCGATTCTTCCTATCAAGTTCTGATTGTCACGCGCGCGCCACTACTACACCAGCTTCTGGTCGCCAAGGAATCGGCTCGAGATGGTAGAAACATCGAGATCACCGTACTCAACACCAATCTTTAGTGATGGGCCGCCTGGTGAAAATTCCCACAGCTGCGATGCTTCCTCCTGCTGAGTGGATATGTACTCGCACTGCTTGTTGACATCTTCTGCGATGCCGCAGCATGCAAAAAGGGTACTTTCAGCGGTACGCACTAGGCCCAGAATCGCGTCCCCCATAAATCCTACAACTTCCCCGTCCCTCTCTTCGATTGCGCGGATCGCCCCATCAAGCACATCACGCGTGAACTGCGCAATCAGCAAACCCTCGGATGCGCTCACCATGTGAGTAAATTTGTTAATGTCGACGATGATTGCAAAGGCATCCAGTGATTTGTTGTCTTTGATCTTTAGCTTTGCTGCCATCTTTTGCGCTCCCGCATTGACGTCGACTCCTCCCGGGCGGCATCTGTAGGGTCACCGCGAGCATCAGCTGGCTGGCCATAGCCTACCTTAGAACTCAACGATCTAGGAACCAACTGTCCTCCGGACTCGCGTCTGGTTCCTCGCTCCGTGGTTGCCCAGACCGGCGAATCTTCTTTCACAGTAAGCACACGAACAGCGTTGACAGTGCCTTCTCTTACTCCCTAGACTCCGTACTGGTTCAGCCAGTCCCTTAAAAGCGGGTGACTTCCAGACAGGAGGCACCATGACCGCAAAACAGCGGCGTTCTCGGTCGCCTGAAGCATCGAAGCCTGCCACGAGGCCCCGAGCTGCGGCAGCAACTGCTCCGGCCCAGAGTGGACTAGCCTCTATCGAGTACGTCGTCATTCTGATGATGGAAAACCGCTCATTCGATCACATGCTCGGCTATCTCAACCTGCTTCCCTGGAACGCCATGCGACCGCCCGTCGACGGCGTGAGCCTCGACCCAGCATGGGTCCAGCGCTACACGAACCTGCTCGACGGCCGCCCGTTCGCGCCACATGCCTTCACGGATCGGCAGATTGACGACCCACCCCACACCCGGCCGACCATCGCCACTCAGCTCGGCACGAGCGCCGGCGCCGCCGGACCCATGACGGGGTTCGTTGCGAGCTACGCGCAGCGCAAGCAGCGACCGCGGTCGCTGTCCCACGTTATGGGGTACTACACGGCGCCCGAAGTCCCGATTTTCGATTTCTTCGCTCGGAACTTCACCGTCTGCGATCGGTGGTTCTCAGCGCTCCCGGCCGGCACCCAGCCGAACCGGCTCATGGCGCTCGCCGGGTTCACGAAGGTCGGCGATAACGCGCCACTCTACCTGCCGGATCAAGATCTCGTGTATGACTGGCTTACCGCTCGGGGCATTCGATGGCGTGTCTACCACGATGGGATCGTGCCCTTCATCGGGCTTATGCGGAAGTGGATGCAGACCATAGGCGACGATGACCACAAGCCACTCAATGAGGATCCGCGGTTTCGCTGGCTAGACTACTTGGAAGCGGATCTGAAGCAGGCGGATCCATTCCCGAACGTTGTCTTTCTCGAGCCCGACTACACCGACATTCCCTTCGGACACTCCGCCCCGCCAAACGACGACCATCCACCGTCATCGATCGACTTCGGTCAGCGGTTCCTCGCCCGAGTCTACCGAGCGTTCAGTGCCGATCCGGCGATCTGGTCGAAATGCGCAATCCTCGTCACCTATGACGAGCACGGCGGATTTTTCGACCACGTTGAGCCACCGGCGATCACGACCCCGCCGGCGGGCCCGTACGATCCGTTCTCGACGCTCGGCGTCCGAGTCCCCGGCTTGGTCATCTCGCCATTTGTCGAGGCCAGCACGGTCTCGCACGGCCTCTTCGATCACACATCGGTCCTGCAGTTCCTCGGGGAACGTTTTGGGAACGGAAGCTACTCCCCCGATGTCGACCGGCGCCATCAAGGCGCTCCCTCTCTCGATCGTCTCTCCGCTCTGCTCACGCGTAACACCGCACGGCCTGACGTGCCGCATCCGCCGGAGGTGATCGCTGCTGTCGACATGTCCGAGCAGGAGAAGGCCTACAACGAGGCAGTTACGTCGATCCGCGAGCGATCTCCCGAGCGCGTCGCGGCGTATCTTCGAACTGACATCCAGTCGCCGTGAACACGGTTCCCGCACAATGCTGTGCATGCTAGCTCGTCCTGTCCGAGCTCGAGCAAGAAACCCCGTACAATCCCGGGCCCTGCTGCTCCTTGGCTGTCGCAGGTCGGAACCGCAGAAGTCGCGTCTACTCTCACGCGGCTTTTGATTATTCCTAGAACGGCAGGATCTAAGAACGCATCGTCGTAATCAGATCCGGCTCACACCCCGCCAGGCGAGGAGATCTCTGAGGACCCCTACCGCGCGGCCAGTGCCGTATACGGCGTGCAACCCTCCAGACCGCTTCACTGCCTTGACGACCGCCCGGGTAACCTGGCCAACGTCCCCGCTCTCTCCCGGTCGGTCGTAGGCACAGAGAACGTCTCGTTCCGACGGCCAAGAAAGAACCGCCACTCGGCGCGTCAAGTCACCAGCTGCGCGAAGAGTGGTTGGAACGGGTTCGGATAGGGCAACGAAGATCACGCGCCATGTGCCCAAGTCCTTATTGAGAAGAACAGAGTTTCTGATGACATGTGCGCCAGCTGGCACCGCGGCGTCCACCTGCCTCAATCCCTGAAAGGGGCGGGCGAGACAGCGCAACTGCGTGACCTGCTGACCGGCCCTTTCTGCCTCGCCCATGTCCGCTGCGTCCTTCCACTCGAACACAAAGTTCCCTGAGATCCTCCAGTGGTAACCGACAAACCGGACATGTGAGGACGCTTGGGCCAACCTAAGAGCGGTCTCGGCCACGCTCAGGACGTTCCGCCCCCGATTGCCCATGTCCTCCGGGAAAAGGGCAGCGAGGGGAGCGTCAGCCATGTCCGTGTTCCAGCGGCTCATATTCACGAGTCTGGGCACAGTATCGCCTTCTTTGACCGGAAGGTGGCCGACTTGCGTCATTGTGCTCTTTTCGAGATAGCAGACCTCAAGCTAGACGCTCGCGAAGTCGCCAACCCCTACGTCATTGTTGAGAAGCCTCCCAAGCCCGATTAGCTGCTTAGGAAGTCTATTCGGGGAAATACCGGGAAGGTTGACGAGGCTCGTAGCGCATCGCTAAGCTCGGACGCCGCTAACTCGTCCCCGAATGCTCTGGAGTGTGCCTGAGTTGGTCACAAATCCGGTCACAAACTCACGTCGGGGAAAAATCGGTGGTGGGCAAGTGCTTGAAAAGAGTGGTGGGCAGGGACGGGATTGAACCGCCGACACCAGGATTTTCAGTCCTGTGCTCTACCAACTGAGCTACCTGCCCACCACGAAGTAGCGAGGATAGCAGAAGGGGCGTGGCGTGTCCATGCGCCGGGCCCCTACACCGCCCCCTCACCCTACCCTCTCCCCGAGTGGGGGAGAGGGATTCATCATTTGTCTTGGAGGTCGGCGCCCGTGTCGGACTCGAAGACGATCTGGTCGTCCTCGTCGACGGTGAAGGACTCGTGGAGGACGAAGGGCACGTCGTGCTGGACGAGGAAGCGGGTCAGGCGCGCGACGGCGATGGGATGGGAATCGAGGTGGAAGGACAGGGCGAGGTCGCCGATCTCGTCGACGGCGAAGAAGGCCCAGTCGCCCACGACGAGGGCGTCCATGTCGTCCTGGAAGGTGACCCCGCCCTCGAATTCCTCCGAGCCCTGGGCCAGGTCCTGGATCTCCTGGAGCTTGGCGCGGCGGTCGGCCTCGCTTAGTGGCATTGACCTTGCCCCCTCACCCTGCCCTCTCCCCCGATGGGGGAGAGGGATTCAAGGGGTCGAGCTACATGCCCTTGAAGGCGCCGTCGGCGGCCATGGCCGCGAAAGCCTTCTCGTAGCTCTTGAGCGAGCGCGCGATGTCCTCGTCGGAGTGCACGGCGGAGATCCAGCCGTGCTGGCTCGCGCAGTCCACGCCGTTGTTGAGGAGGGCGCAGCGCAGGAGCTGGTAGAGATCGCCGCGCCGCGGGCGGTCGAAGCCGGCCAGCCCGGGGCGTCCCTCGAAGGAGACGTGGAAGATCGACGACTCGCCGAAGCACGTGCCGGGCACACCCCCCCGCTTCATGAGGTCCGAGAGCCCCGTGCGCAGCTCGTCGCAGGCCTTGTTGGCGCGCGCGTGCAGGCCGCCGTCGGCCACCAGCTCCAGCGTGGCCACGGCCGCCGCCGCGCACACGGGATTCGAGTTGAACGTGCCGTTCTGCGCCACGCGCTCGCTCCGGTCCCATGTCTTGTCGCCGCGATGGGCCATCATGGCCATGAGCGACTTCTTGCCGACCACGGCGGCGCCGGGGAGGCCGCCCGCCACGATCTTGGCCAGGGTGGTCATGTCCGGCGTCACCCCGAAGTACTGCTGCGCGCCGCCCGGAGAGTAGCGGAAGCCCGTGATCACCTCGTCGAAGATCAGCACAACCTGGTTACGCTCGGTCAAGGCGCGCAACTCCTGGAGATAGCCGGGAATGGTCGGCGTGGTCCCCGACTGGCCGCCCGCGGGCTCGAGGATGACCGCGGCGACATCGCCACGCTGCAGCAGCGTGTCCACGGCCTTGATGTCATTGGGCGGGCACACGAGGAGCTGATCGAGCACCGGCGAGGGCACGCCCGAGGACATGGGCACGTCGAAGGGCGGGTTGACCGCGGCCACCACGCCGTCGTGCCAGCCGTGGAAGTGGCCGTGGAACTTCACGACCTTCGGCCGCCCCGTATAGGCTCGCGCGATGCGCATGGCCAGATGCGTCGCCTCCGTCCCCGACATGGTGAAGCGCACCATCTCCGCCGAGGGGATGAGCTTGCAGACCAGCTCGGCCCAGCGGACTTCTAGCTCGTGCGAGGCGCCCAGATGCGTGCCGCGGGGTGCCTGCTCCTGGATGGCCTTGACCACGGCGGGATGGCAGTGCCCTAGAAAGAGGGCCCCGTGCCCCATCCAGTAGTCGATGTACTCGTGCCCGTCCACGTCCCACTTGTGCGAGCCCAGCGCGCGGTCGATGTAGACCGGGAAGGGCGAGAGATGCCGCCCGTCGTGCGTGATACCACCGGGAATGACCTTCTGCGCGCGCTCGGCCAGGGCTGCCGACTTCGGATGCAGGGCGCGGTAGGTGTCGAGAACGCTGGACGACTTGGCCGGCTGGGTCATCGGGGCTTTCCTCCGTGGGGATGCATATCGGCGATCAGACGCAACAACTCTACCATGCTCGCGTGCGCGGCTAAAGGCAGGGCATCCACCGTGGCCTCGGGCTTCCGCGTGACGCCGTCCACGGCTCCGGCATCCACGCAGGCCTGCACGATGCGCCGCTCGTCTTCTGCGGAATGAAGGAGCTGGCGCCGCACGAGGCGCGAGAGCTCCGCCACGATGCCATAGGCGCCCCAGTTCGAGGTGCCGGCCACCACCAGGTGAGTGGCGGGCACGACGGTGGCCGCCTTCGCGAGGCGGGGCCCCGCGCGGAGCAGCCGCGCGCGCACCGCGCCCATGCCGATCTCGTTGCCCCCATCGCCCACGCCCACGGTGACCACGCGCCGGGGCGCTTCCAGGAAGAGCGCGTCGAGCGGAGCATTCCATTCCGCCACCGATTCGCCGCGCATGCTCAGGTAGTCGCCCGTGCGCGTGCGCCCGGGCCGCTCGATGCTGACCATGTGCGTGGGCGCGTACTCGCTCAGAAAACGGCGCGCGCTCAGGGCGGCCTCGCCTCTCGCGGGAAAGATCTGGATCTCCTTCGGCTCGTCGAGAGCGCCCAGGGCCGCCTGGAGCGGCGGCAGCGACGCGGCGTCGGTGATGTAGGTCACCGTCGCGCCGAGCGAGCGAAGCGCGCGGCCCAGCACCGCGGTGCCCGGAGGTCCATCGGTCTCCGGCAGGCCCGGGCCCACGCAGAAGCCCGTGGTGAGGACGACACGCTTGGCCCGCGCGAGCGCCCTGGCCGCGCGCGTGGCGCCGCCTTCGACAAAGAAGCTCGTGATCCCTCGACCGCGCGGGTCGAGGGCCAGCAGGTGATCGACCATCCCGCTAGGGCCGCGGTCTGGTTCCGGAGGGCGGCTGGGGCGTGGGCGCGGAGGGCGTCGATCCGGGGACGGGCTTGGGGGCGGCGGCCGCCGGCGGCTGGCCGGGCTGGCCCACCGTGCCACCCTTGACAGCGCCGGGCGGGAGCGGCTGCGGCAAGGTGAAGCTCATGTTCTCCGCGTTGACGCCCTGCGGATCGAAGATCACGACCAGGCCCTCCTCGTAGAAGAAGGTCGGCCGGCCCCCGCTCTCGCCGGCGGCGGAGGGAATGCCCCAGCCGTCCATGATGGCCTGAATCGGGAAGATGAGCGGGCGCGGCTCGAGCCGGAAGACGCGCACCACGTCCGGCTTGAAGCCGTCCTTGGCCAGCCAGCCCACCTCGACCACCAGCCTGTTCATCCCCGCGGGCGCCTTGGAGCCCTCGTACGTCAAAGTGGTGGTGTCGTAGTTCTCGAGCTTGGTCTTGCTTTCCTTCGAGGGCGCCCCGTAGCGCTCGCGCACCTGCTCCAGCGTCGTCACCCCGGGGGTGATACCACCCCACTCGCTGGCCTGCGCCGTCCCGGCCAGGCCAAGCGCCACGACACCTGCCAGCATCGTCAGCACGATCTTGCGCATGCGCCTAATATCCCATAGCCGCGCCGTCTCCGCGCGCATCCGCGCCGCCTCGCAGCGTGCCGCCCTTGAGCGTCACGGCATGCGCATGGCCGGCCTGCGTGAACCAGTTGGAGACGGGCAGGAGGTTGTGGCCCCGTCGCACGAGCGCAGCACGCACCTCGGGAGACACCCGGCTCTCCAGCCTGACCCCGTCGGGCGCATCGGTGACCGCGATCTTGCCGTACATGAAGCGCGGCCGCTCGATGGCCTCCTGGATCTCCATGTCGAAATCGAGCGCATTGGTCAGGACCTGGGTGTGGAACATCGCCTGGCCGTCACCGCCCATGTTGGACAGCCCCATCACCGGCGCGCCATCGCGTGTGACCACGCAGGCGATGAGGGTGTGGAAGGGTCGCTTGCGCGGCGCGAAGCAGTTGGGATGGTCGGGATTGGTGTTGAAGTAGGCGCCGCGGTTCTGGAGCACCACGCCGGTGCCCGGCGGGACCACCCCGGAGCCGAACCCCCGGTAGAGGCTCTGGATCACCGAGAGGATGTTCCCCCGCCCGTCGGCGACGACGAAGCCGGTGGTGTCCCCATCGAGCTCACCCCACGCGTGCATCTTGGCCTTGTCGGGATCGAACTCGGTCCGCCGGCTCGCCGCATAGTCCTTGGCGAGCATGGCCCCGACGGGAACGCGGGCATGCTCGGGGTCGGCCACCCAGCGGTCGCGGTCGGCATAGGCGAGCTTGGTCATCTCCAGGAGCAGGTGGAGATGCTCGACCGACTGCGGCGTGCACGCCGCCACGTCGAAGCCCTCGAGGAGGTTGAGGGAGAGGAGCGTGGCGATGCCCTGGGTCGGCGGCGGCGTCTCGTAGACGGTGTAGCCCCGATACGTCGTGGAGATGGGCTCGCCCCACTCGCCGGTATGGGAGGCAAGATCGTCGAGAACGAGAAAGCCGTCGCCCTCCAGGCGCTTGGCGATGGCCGCGCCGACGCGGCCACGGTAGAAGAGATCGGGCTCAGTGCCCAGCTCGCGCAGCGTGCGCGCGAGATCGGGCTGGCGGAAGAGGTCGCCCGTCCTTGGAAAGACCCCGCCGGGGACGAAGATGCGCTTCCACTCGGGATCGTCGAAGAGCGGGAAGCGCATCTGGATGGCCTGGCACACGATATCGGTGATGGGGAAGCCATCGCCGGCATAGTGCACGGCCGGCTCGAGCAAGGTCTTCAAGGGCCGCGTGCCGAAGCGCTCCAGCAGCATCGACCAGGCGCGGGTCGCGCCCGGCACCGACACCGTGCCGGGGCCGACCTGCGGCATGGCCGTCCAGCCACGACGCTTCAGCTCGTCGAGACCCGCGCGCGAGCCCGAGCGCCCCGCACCATTCAGGAAGTGCACGCGGCCGGTCGCCGCCTCGTGATACAGGCAGAAGAGGTCGCCGCCCACGCCGCAGAAATTGGGCTGGGTGACGGCGAGCACGGCGTTGGTGGCGATGGCCGCGTCGACGACATTGCCGCCCGCCCTGAGCGTCTCGACGCCCGCCAGCGACGCCAGCGGATGACAGGAAGCGACCATGGCCTCGCGCCCCATGGGCGCCTGGCGATGCGCATACCCGATCTGGATGGTTGCGCCCTGGGGCGCCGCTCCGTCGCGGCCTCGACTCATGCGTGGGGTTCTCCCTGGAAGATGCGGGTGATCTCGTCTTGCGGGAAGCTCGGCATGGGCTTGGCGTGGCCACCCGCGGTGAGGACCACGCCGTCCTCGGGTCGCGTGACGCGGCCGATGGCGGTGCATTCGATGCCGGCGGCGCGAGAGGCGGCGATCACCGCCTCCGCCTCGCCCGGGCTCACGGTGAGCAGGAGCGCGCCCGAGGCGATGGTGCCGAGCGGATCCAGGCCGAAAGCCTCGCAGAGCCGACGGCCCTCGGCCAGGACGGGCACGCGCTCGCGGTCCACGCGAAGCCCGACGCCGGCGGCCTGGGCCAGCTCCCAGCAGGCGGTGGCCAGCCCGCCCTCGGTGGGATCGTGCATGGCATGCACGCGCGCGGCGGCGCACACCGCGCGCGCGTCGGGCACCACGCTGATCCCCGGCCGCCGCAGAAACTCGCGGGCGCGCGCCACCACGTCGGCAGCCACACCGCGCCGGGTCGCCTCCTCCCCGCGCTCGCGCGCGATGATGGAGGCGCCCTCGAGGGGCACGCCCTTGGTCACCAGCACGGTGTCGCCGACGTAGGCGCCGCCCGTCGTCACGAGCTTGTCCTTGGCCACTTCCCCGAGCATGGTGCCGGACACGATGGTACGAGGCAGGCCGGCCGTGACCTCCGTGTGGCCGCCCACGAGAGACACACCCACGGACTGGCAGGCCAGAGCCACCTCGGCGAAGAGCTGCTCCACCTCCGCCTCGCGGCTCTTGCCCTCGGGCAGGAGCACGGTGCAGAGGAACCACCGGGGCGTGGCGCCCCGCACCGCGAGGTCGTTGGCGTTGACGTGCAGCGCGTACCAGCCCATCTCGTCCGTGGCGAAGGTGATGGGATCGGTAGTGGCCACGAGGTAGCGATCACCCATGTCGAGCACGGCGGCGTCCTCGCCGACCTGCGGGCCGACGATGACGCGCGGATCGGCGTCGACGTACTTGCCGAAGAGTCGCTGGAGGAGCTCGGCGGGGAGCTTACCCACGGGAAGCAGCGGCATAACCTACGTAGTATAGAAGCCGCGGCAGACGAGGGTCAACATTGGGGGGTGAGGTATGATACCGCCCCGTGGCGAGCCCGCTCCTCGAGTGCGTCCCGAACGTGAGCGAAGGGCGGGACCCGCGCGTGATCGAGGCCATCGCGGAGGCCGTCCGCGCGGTTCCGGAGGCGAGGCTCGCGGATCTACACAGCGATCCCGATCACCACCGCGCGGTGTTCAGCGTGATCGGGCCCCCGCAAGCCGTCGAGCGTGCCGCCCTCGTCCTCGCGGAGGCCGTCTTCGCGCGGGTGGACATGCGGGGGCATCACGGCATGCATCCGCGCCTGGGCGCGCTCGATGTCCTCCCTTTCGTGCCGCTGCGCGATCTGACCATGGACGACGCCGTGGCCGTGGCGCGGCGAGTGGGCGCCTCGGTGGCGAGCGCGTATGCGCTGCCCGTGTACCTCTACGGCGTGGCGGCCTCGCGCCCGGAGCGCCGCCTGGCTCGCGATATCCGTCGAGGGGAATACGAGGGTCTTGCCGCGCGGCTGGCCGATCCGGCCTGGCAGCCCGACGCGGGCCCCGCCACCTTCGTCGCGCGCCTCGGTGCCGTCATGGTTGGCGCGCGCGAGGTGCTCGTCGCCTACAACGTCTGGCTCGACTCGCAGGACCTCGACGCGGCCCGGGCCATCGCGCGCGCCGTGCGCGAGTCCTCGGGCGGCCTGCCCGCCGTGCAGGCCCTCGGCGTGCCGCTCGCCCGTCGCGGCCTCGTCCAGGTCTCGATGAACCTCGTCGACTATCGGCGCACGGGCATCGCGCGCGCGTACGATGCCGTCGCGGCCGAGGCGCGACGGCGCGGCATCGGCATCACGCGCGGCGAGCTGGTGGGCCTCACCCCGCGCGCGGCCCTCGAGGGCCGCACACCCGAGAGCGTGGGCCTGGCCGGACTTTCCGATAGCAATTACCTCGAGACGTACCTGTGAGCTACGGGCCTGTGAGCTACGGGCCTGTGAGCCACGGGACGATTTCTCTCGACCATCGGAATCCCTCCTGCGCACCGCGCCATCGAAACGGGACAAGGAGGCAAAGGTCATGACAGCCCTGATCACGATGTCGCTGCTCTCGCTGCTGTTCCTGGGCCCTCTCGTCTGGCGTCTGTGGCGGGACCGTCTCGAATCCCGCGCCCTCGAGCTCCAGGCCGAGATCCAGGCCGCGATCAATGCGAGCCTGGGCGGAGAGTCCATGATCGCGGTCCGCGTCAACGCGGGCTCTCGCGAGCAATCGGGCACGGTGGAGCTTTTCGTGCCGGCGGGGTGGGAGGACATGCTCGATCCTGTCTGGCGCGTGGTGCTGCCCCTCATGCCGGCCGGCTATACCCTCGTGTTCCGTCCGAACCCGGGCTCCGCGCGCCGCGCCGAGCCCGCGAGGCGCGCCGCCTGAGCTCGTGATGCCGCCCGCGATGGCGCACCTGATCGTGGCGATCGCGGGGATCCTCCTGATCCTCGCGATCGTCTGGGACGCCTTCGAAGCGCTCGTCCTCCCCCGCACCGCCACCCGCACCCTTCGCCCGACGCGGCTCTTCTATCAGACCACCTGGCCCGCGTGGGTCGCCGTGGCGTGCTCTCTCGCCCGCGGGCGTCGGCGCGAGAGCTTTCTCGCCATCTTCGGCCCCTTGTCCATCCTGATCCTGATGGCCTGCTGGGCGACGGCGCTCGTCTTTGGCTTCGCCATGATCCAGTGGGGTCTGGGATCGCGATTCAACGCGCCCACCGGCAACTCCGGCTTCTGGACCGATCTCTACCTGAGCGGGACCACGCTCTTCACGCTGGGCATCGGCGATGTCACCCCCATCGGGCCCCTCGCTCGCACGCTCACCGTCATCGAGGCGGGTGTGGGCTTCGGCTTCCTCGCCCTCGTCATGGGCTACCTCCCCGTGCTCTACCAGGGCTTCTCGCGCCGCGAGGTCAACATCTCGCTCCTGGATGCGCGCGCGGGTTCGCCCCCCAGCGCGGGCGAGCTCCTGCGCCGCCACGGCCACGACATGCCGGAGCTCGAGACCTTGCTGCGCGACTGGGAGCGCTGGTCCGCCGAGCTCATGGAAAGCCACCTCTCCTATCCGGTCCTCATGTACTTCCGCTCGCAGCACGAGCATCAATCGTGGCTGGGCGCGCTCACGGCCGTGCTCGACGCCAGCGCGCTGGTCATGGTGGGCGTGGAGGGCGCGCCGGGCCGCCAGGCCCAGCTCACGTTCGCGATGGCGCGTCACGCGGTGGTGGATCTGGCCATGGTGACGGGCACGCGGCCATGCGCGCCCGACCCGGACCGGCTCCCTCCGGAGGACTTTCACTCGCTCCAGTTGAGCTTGGTCGAAGACGGGGTCGTACTAAAGGAAGGGGCGGTGGCCGAGCGGACGCTGGCCTCCCTGCGCGCCATGTACGAGCCCTACGTGACGGGGCTGGCGCGACGCCTGCGACTCGCCCTGCCCGCCTGGCGCGCCACGGACCACGAGCTCGACGACTGGCGCACGAGCGCCTGGGACAGCGGCAGCGAGCAACCGCGTTTCAAGCGGGACGACGACGACCACCTCTAGTTTGATGATCCTTGCCTGCTGTCCTTGCCTGCGGCCATGCGAGCGAGCTGACGAATGAGCCCAATCGCCAGCTCTGGATTGGCGCGGACCATGTTCTCGAGGCGATGAGCCGGGATCACCACCAACGTCACATGTTCAACGGCCGTCGCGGTAACAGAATGGGGACCCTCGCGAAACAGCGCCACCTCGCCGAGTAAATCGCCCTTGGCGAGGGTGTTGACAAGTCGCTCGGTCCCATCGACGCGGCGACGCGCTTCGACCGTTCCCTGATGGACCAGGTAGGCTTCGCCCTGCGTGTCATCGCCCTCCCGGAAGATCACTTCCCCGGGCTGGAATGTCCTGGTTGCGGCCCCTGCGATCTCCTCAGCCATACGCCAACCTCCAGGATGGCCGTCGGCAACTGCCAGCCCGGCAATATCATCGCCGAGGTATCTGCGACCTGAGCACGGAGAGCGATTGTGACATAATGCGCCGAAAAGCGGCCCATGAAGAGAGTGACTTGGGTCAGTGTTGACGGCACCGTCGCGCCGCTGAAGGGCGACGAGCTCGAAGTCCCCGAGGGAATGGCGCGTGCCTGGCGTCCCGCTTCGTAGACGGCTGTTCCTGCTCGCCGCCGTGGGCATCGTGCCGCTCGTCGTCATGTCGGGCATCGGACTGTATGCGCTCGCGCGGCAGCAGCGTGTCCAAGCCGAGCGCATCGGCCTCGAGCTCGCGCGGGCCCTGGCAACCGCAGTCGATGCGGAGCAGCGCAGCTCCATGTCCGTCGTCCAGTCGCTCGCCACCAGCCTCGCGCTTGACCGCGACGACCTGTCAGGATTCCAGGAGCGCGCACAGCGCGTCCTCGAAACGCAGCCCAACTGGGCCGCGGTGTTTCTCGCCGATCCCTCCGGACAACGACTCGTCGATACTCGATTTCGCTACGGGGCCGTGCTTCCGCCGATCCTCGAAAAGGAGAGCTTCGATCGCGTCGTGCGCGCGCGCGCACCCACCGTGGGGAACCTCGCCAAGAACCTTCAAGGCGCCTTCTTGTTTCCCGTGCGGGCGCCGGTTGTTCGGAATGGCGAGCTGCGCTACGTGCTCACCGCGCTCGTCAGGCCCGAGGCCATCCTGGAGGTGATCAAGCGTCAGCGCCTGCCCGAGGACTGGATCATCTCGATCTTCGACGGGAATGGCCTGCGCGTGGCGCGCTCTCGCGCGCACAACGAAAATCTAGGGGGGCGGGCCTCGGTCAGCCTGCAGGCCATCATGGCGGGCGGAGCCGAGGAAGGGGTCGGCCAGACCCATGACCTCGAGGGGCGCCGAAACTATGCCTCGTTCAGCCGGCTCAAGGACAGCGCCTGGTCGGTCGCCCCCGGCATTCCCGCGGCCTTCGTGGAGGGCACGGCCTACCGCTCGCTCGCCATCTACGGCAGCGGCATTCTGCTCTCGATCGTGCTCGGCACGCTCGGGGCGATCGGAATCGCGCGCAGTATCAACCGGCCGATCCGCGACCTGCGCGCCACGGCACAGGCACTCGGCCGGCGCGAGGCCCTGACGCCGCTCGATACCTCGATCCAGGAAATTCGCGACGTCGCCGACGCGCTGGCCATCGCTGCCGACGAGCGGACGAGCGGCGAAGGTCAGCGCGAACAGCTCCTGCATCGGGAACAGCAAGCCCGCGCGGCGGCGGAGGCCGCCAACCGCGCGAAGGATGAGTTCCTCGCCGTGCTGTCGCACGAGCTCCGGACGCCCCTCAACGCGGTCTACGGCTGGGCGCGGCTGCTCCAAGCGGGGCAGATCCGCGACGAGACGGCGGAGCGGGCGCTCGACGCGATCGTGCGGAACTCCAACGCGCAGGTGCAGCTGATCGACGACCTCCTCGATGTCTCTCGCGTCGTCTCGGGCAAGATGCGTCTCGATGTTCGGCCCGTCGATCTCAGGGTCGTCATCGAGGGAGCTCTCGATGCTGTCCGGCCCGCGGCCGAGGCCAAGGCCGTTCGACTGCAGAGCGTACTCGACCCGAGAGCGGCGCCGGTCACCGGGGATCAGGGCCGCCTCCAGCAAGTCATCTGGAACCTCCTGATGAACGCCGTGAAGTTCACGGCGAAAGGGGGACGGGTCCAGATTCACCTGCAGCGCGTCAACTCGCACGTCGAGATCATCGTCAGCGACAGCGGCCACGGTATCGCTTCCGACGTACTCCCCTTCATCTTCGACCGTTTCCGGCAGGCCGATAGCTCGAGCACCAGGGCGCACAGCGGCCTCGGCCTCGGGTTGGCGCTCGTCAAGCACCTCGTCGAGCTGCACGGTGGTAGTGTTGCCGCGCAGAGTCCCGGCGAAGGAAAGGGCGCGACCTTCATCGTCACCCTGCCGCTGACCATGGCGGAGATCCCAGCGGGGCCTGCGCCGCGACGGCATCCCACGGCGCCGACCATGGAGGCCTTCTCCCCGGGGCTCCGCCTCGACGGGCTCCGCGTGCTCGTGGTGGATGACGACCCGAACGCGCTCGATCTCGCGTCCGCGATCCTCACGGGCGCCGGTGCCACCGTCAGGACGTGTCTCTCCGCGCCCGAAGCCCTGGCCGTGCTCCAGCAGTGGCGTCCCGACGTGCTGGTGTCGGACATCGAGATGCCGGGCGAGGATGGGTACTCGCTCATCCGCAAGGTGCGCGCCCTCGACCGCGACCACGGAGGCTACACTCCCGCGGTGGCCCTCACGGCATACGGGCGCGTCCAGGACCGGGTGCTCTCGCTCACCGCCGGCTACAGCATGCACGTGCCCAAGCCGGTGGACCCGGGGGAGTTGACGACGATCATTGCCAGTGTGGCCGCGCGACCTCCGCACACGGGCGGGTTGCCGTGAGCAAGTCTGCGGCCGCTTGACCCCGTGAGAGCAGGCGACGAGCCTGCCCGCATGACGGCGCCCGGCCGCGCCTGACGTCCATGAACGACCTCCTCGACGTTCTCGTCCGCTACGGCTACCTGGTCGTCTTCGCCTGGGTGTTCGCGGAGCAGATCGGGTTGCCGATCCCCGCGATGCCCGTGCTGCTCGCGGCGGGCGCCATGGCGGGGACCGGCCGCTCGAGCCTTGTCCTCGTCCTCGTCGTGGCTGCCATCGCCTCGCTCGTGAGCGACGTCATCTGGTACTGGATCGGCCGCGTGGGAGGCGGCCGCGTCCTGCGCTTCCTGTGTCGGATCTCGCTCGAGCCCGACTCCTGCGTGCGGCGCACCGAGGAGACCTTCAGCCGACGAGGCGCGCGCTCCCTCCTGATCGCCAAGTTCGTGCCGGGCTACAGCACGGCGGCCCCGCCGCTTGCCGGCATCGTGCGGATGCGCTTCGCGCGCTTCGTGGTCTTCACCGGCGCGGGCGGCCTCATCTGGGCCGGCGTCTTCGTCGGTCTCGGCTGGCTGTTCAGCCATCAGCTGGAGCTGGTGGCGAGCTATGCCATGCGTCTGGGCCGTGGGCTCGTCGCGCTGCTCGTGGCGGCTCTCGCCGCCCACATCGCGTGGAAGTACATCGCGCGGCAACGGTTTCTGCGTCGGATCCGGATCGCGCGAATCACGCCGGAAGAGCTCAAGGCCAAGATCGATGGCGGGGAGGACGTGATGGTGGTCGATGTTCGCCACCGGGTGGAGTTCGAGAGCGAGCCGACGATCATCCCCGGCGCGCTCCACCTGATGATCGAAGAGCTGGAAGCGCGCCATCAGGAGGTCCCGCGCGACCGGGACATCGTGCTCTACTGCACCTGACCCAACGAGGCCTCCAGCGCCCGGGTGGCGCTGATCCTGAGACGCCGTGGCATCGAACGGGTCCGCCCGCTGGCCGGCGGCTTCCACGCCTGGCGCGATCGCGGCTATCCGACGATCAGCGTGTCAGACACACCGGACGCGGTCCTGCCTCCTCGATAGGTCATGGACTCTCTCGGGCAAGCTCGAGGAGCTCGTGGTGGAGCTGGGTATCGGCGCAGGCGACGACCGAATCCGACTGAATGGTCCACGGCCGGCCGTCGATATCGGACAGGGTTCCGCCCGCCTCGCTGACGAGGAGGGTGCCTGGCCCGGTGTGGATGGCCGAGGCCCAGAAGAGAACGTAGGCGGAGATCCGGCCCGCGGCCAGGTATGACAGCGCCAATGTGGTTCCCAACGACCGGACGTGCCATCGATCCGCCCGGATGGCCGCGGCGCTGAGGTGCGCGGCGCGCTCGCGACGAGGGCCGGTCGACTTGCCGTCTTCCACGACGATCGTCCGACTCTCCCCGCTGGCTCCGAGCTTGCGCCGGGCGCCGTCTTTCAATGCCCAGGCGCCACGGCCCCGTTCCGCGACAGTGATCTCGGCCGTCGATGGATCGCCGACGACGGCGACGGTGACCTGATCCTCCTCCACGAGGGCCAGGTTCACGCAGTACAGGGGCATTCCGGAAGCAAAGTTGCGCGTCCCGCAGATGGGATCGACGAGCCAGTAGGGCGAGCCGTCGGCCGGCGCCTCGCCCCCGCGCTCCTCCCCGACCACCAAGAAGCTCAGGGCATCGCGCACGATGGCTCGCACGGCGTCCTCGACGGCAACATCGGTCGCCGTGACCAGATCGCGCCCGTCTTTGGCGGTGATGTCGGCGGCGCCGACCCTCCGCCGAGCCAGCTCGAGCGCTCGCTCGACCGCGTCGATCGCCACGAGGGTCTCGGGACGGAACTCAGCGGACCGCGTCATGGCGTCGCCTCCCCGCGGAACTGCTTGAGCACGTCCGTGGCGCACACCGAGATCGCCTCGGTGATCAGGCGCCGATAGGCGACACCGTCGGCGGCCTCGAGCTCGTCCAGCGTCGGACTCTGGGCCGGCTCGTCGGCGCCCGTGAGCTTGCAGACGCCTTGCCACAGCACGCGCCCTTGCTCCGTGTCCACCAGGCGCACGCGCGCGCCGTAGAGGAGCCGGTACCGCGCGAAGTTCGATGCGTAGTACATGATGTTCCCACCGCTCCGGACGTCGAGAACGAGTGGGCGGAGGCCGGCCTTCTGCAGATCCTCCACCTCCTGGCCGGCGGGGGACCGAGTCGCGCCGATGAGGTTGGGCAGCGTCGCCTTGAGCTCCTCGCCGAGCTTGCTCGCGAGCTGGAGCGACAGGTCCTCCACGTTGTTCCTGGCCATCAGCTCCTTGCCGAGGGCGGCGGCGCGGATACCGACCACGGCGCCTCCGATGGGGCCGAAAAGCGATCCCGTGCCGATCGCTTTGGCCGTCATCAGCGGTGGGGGATCGATCTCCAGACGCAAAGATGGTTCCCCCATTGCGTTACGGTCGAGCCGCGTCGAAGACGCCCGTCGACGACATAGCCAGTACTCGACCCCCGATACTATTCGGCAGGCGTTCGGCCCGCGAGGAATATTTATCGAGCCCCCGGGGTTTGATCTATCCCTCCCACTCTGGCAGGATCTTGCCGACATGGCGCCGACCTCCGGGAGGGCCGTATGAAGCACGTGTGGGTGATGGGAATGCTGATCACGCTGGCCGCCTGTGGGGTCGCGCAGGCGGCGGAGCCGCCCACGTTCAGCGACGAGGTCGTGCGGATCGTCCAGGAGCGCTGTCAGACGTGCCACCGCCCCGGTGAGCACGCGCCGTTCTCCCTGACCACGTACGCGGATGTCTACAAGCGTCGCTCCGACATCCGCGACGTGGTGCAGTGGCGCGTGATGCCGCCCTGGAAGCCGGTGCCCGGATTCGGCCAATTCCTCGAGTCGCGACGACTGTCCGACGAGGAGGTCGCCACCATCGTCAGCTGGATCGACGCCGGCGCTCCGGAGGGCGATCGGGCGAAGCTCCCGCCACCGCGGACATTTCCTACGGGCTGGGCCCTCGGCCCCCCCGACCACGTCCTCGAGATGAGCGCGCCGTACACGGTGCCCGCGCGCGCCGGCGACGTGTACCGCTGCTTCGTCGTGCCCACGAGCTTCCCCGAGGACCGGTGGGTCAGCAAGGTGGAGTACGCGCCGAGCGACCGGAAGGTCGTGCATCACGTGCTCGCGTACATCGACACCGGCTCGGCGGCGCAGGCCCTCCACCGCGGGGCGGGCGGGTCGGGGTACCCGTGCTTCGGGGGCCCGGGCTTCCTGCCCGCCGGCGGGCTGGGCGGATGGGCTCCGGGCGTCGGCCCACGCGAGCAACCCGACGGCGTCGCCTGGCTGCTTCCCGCCGGCGCCACCGTCGTGCTCCAGGTGCACTACAACAACGGCAGCGCGCAGGCTCGCACGGACCGCACGCGGCTCGCGCTGTACTTCGCGAAGAGCCCGATCGACAAGCGCCACCGCTCGATCATGGTCCTGAACCACACGTTCACGATTCCCGCGGGCGAGAAGCGGCATGAAGTCCACGCGTCGTTGACCGTGCCACCGGGCCGGGACATGCACGCGACCGGCATCGCGCCGCACATGCACCTGCTCGGGCGCGAGATGAAGGTGACCGCGACCTACCCGGACGGGACCGTGCGCCCCCTGATTCACATCGACGACTGGGACTTCAACTGGCAGGCGAACTACACGTTCGCGGAACCCGTCCCCTTGCCGGCGGGCACGCGCATCGACATGGTTGCCGTGTTCGACAACTCCCCGGAGAGTCGGCGCCAGCCGAGCAAACCCCCCCGCGCCGTGAGCTGGGGCGAGGGCACGACCGACGAGATGGCGCTCGTCTTCGTGAGCATCACCGTGGACGGCGAGCGCATCGGCTGGCGACCGCGCTGACCGGGATCAGGTCTCACCATCCATGATTCCCGACCTCCAAGGTGGCCGCAGACGATTCTCGCCAGGCGTTGTCGACTACAACACGAGCATCTCCGCCCACTATCAAACGGCCCGCGCCCTCGCCGCTGAAACAGCGGAGACCTGGTGTGCCCTGCTCCAGCCGTTCCTCACTCCTTTCGCTGTGCCCACGATCGTGGACCTTGGGTGCGGCACGGGCCGCTTTTCCGCCCTGCTCGCCGAACGGTTTCAGGCGCGGGTCATCGGCGTGGACCCGGCTCTCGCCATGTTGAACACCGCCGTGCGCAATCGGCCCCGGGGAGTCCTTGCCTACGTGGCGGGCCGGGCCGAGTCACTACCGCTCCGCGATCGCGCCGGCGACATCGCCTGGTTGTCGCACGTCGTGCATCACCTCGCCGATCGAGTGGCGTGCGCCGGGGAGCTCCGCCGCGTGATTCGGCCTCAGGGCCGCGTCTTGATCCGCGGCACGTTCGGCGATCGCCTCGACGGTTTCCCGACCCTGTTTCGCTTTTTCCCGGGAGCTCGCGAGGTCGCCGCTGAATTTCCGAGCCTCGCTGTCGTGATCAGTGACTTTGTCGCCGCGGGCTTTGCCGTCGAACATCTCCAGACCGTGCCGCAGACTGTCTGCGGCAGCCTCGGGGAGCTTGCCGATCGGACGCGCCTTCGTGCCGATACGACCCTGGCCCTGCTTGCCGACTCCGAGTTCGCCCGAGGCCAGTCTGCCCTGGAGGACGCGGCGGCGGCGGAAAGGCGGGCCACTCCTGTTGTCGAAACCCTCGATCTACTTGTCCTCGGGAGCGCCTGACGAGATAAAAGTGTGATCGTGGGCGCGGGTCTGGTATCAAAGAAGGAAATGGCCACCGCGCTCGCCAAGCCCCCGACCTCCGAGCCGAAGGCCGCCGTGTCCGCCGCCGAGATGGGCGCCCGCCAGCGGGACATCTCGGTCTCCGAGTTCTTCACCAAGAACCGCCACCTCCTCGGCTTCGACAGCCCGAGAAAGGCCCTTCTCACCTGCATCAAGGAAGCCGTCGACAACGCGCTCGACGCGGCCGAGGAAGCGGGCATCCTGCCCGACGTCGTCGTCACGCTGGAGGTCGCACCGAGCAACGGGGACGCGCCGCCGCCGGCAAGCCAGGCCACCCGCTTCCGGGTGACGGTCATCGACAACGGCCCCGGCATCGTCCGCCAGCAGATCCCGCCGATCTTCGCCAAGCTCCTCTACGGCTCGAAGTTCCACCGGCTGCGCATGAGCCGCGGCCAGCAGGGGATCGGCATCTCCGCGGCGGGCATGTACGCGCAGCTGACCACCGGCAAGCCCGTGCAGATCATCTCGCGCACCAGCGCGCGGGCGGCCGCCCACTACTTCGAAGTCCAGATCGACACCAAGAAGAACGAGCCCAGGATCTTCGAGAGCAAGAAGATCGACTGGGACCACCAGCGCGGCACCCAGGTGACGCTCGAGATCGAGGGGCGCTATCAGAAGGGCCGCGCCTCGGTCGACGAGTTTCTCGAGCAGGTCGCCATCGCCAACCCGCACGTGAAGCTCGTCTACCACACGCCGGAGGGGGAGACACGGGAGTACCCGCGCACGATCGACGAGCTGCCGCCCCAGCCCCGCGAGATCAAGCCGCATCCCTACGGCATCGAGTTCGGCATTCTCCTGCGCATGCTCCACGACACCAGGGGCCACTCGCTCTCGGGATTTCTCGCCGGGGATTTCAGCCGGGTGTCCTCCACCGTTGCCCAGGAGATCTGCGGGACGGCCAAGCTGTCGCCGAACGCCCGGCCGCGCAACATCCACGGCACCGACGCCGAGGCGCTCTACAAGGCCATCCAGGCGACGAAGATCATGGCGCCGCCCTCGAACTGCATCTCGCCCATCGGCGAGAAGGCGATCCTTCACGGCTTGTACAAGCAGATCAAGGGAGAGTTCTACACGGCGGTGACCCGGCCGCCCTCGGTGTACCGCGGCAACCCGTTCATCATCGAGGCGGGTCTGGCCTATGGCAAGGGGCCGGACCAGGCGGCGGCCGCCCCCGAAGCGCCCACGGCGCCTCTCGCGGAGGGCGAGCAGGCGGAAGAAGACAACGAGCTGGCCCGTGTCATTCGCTACGCCAACCGGGTCCCGCTGCTCTACCAGCAGTCGGCCTGCGCGACCTTCAAGGCCGCCCTCGAGACCGCGTGGCGGAACTACGGCGTGGCCCAGTCCCGGGGCGCGCTCCCCGCGGGCCCCATGGTGGTGTTCGTCCACATGGCCTCGGTCTGGGTGCCCTTCACCAGCGAGTCCAAGGAGGCGATCGCCGACTACGACGAGATCCGCAAGGAGATCAAGCTCGCGATGCAGGAATGCGGGCGGCGGCTCGGCGTGTTCCTGCGGCGGCGCGAGCGGGCCAAGAGCGAGTTCCGCCGGCGCAACATCTTCGAGCTCTACATCGAAGAGGTCGTGGAGGCCTGCGCCCGGCTGAAGGGCGGCAAGCTGCCCAAGGAGAAGCTCAAGGCCCAGCTGGAGAAGATCGCCATGAAGCGGACCGGTGGTGAGAGAACCGACGCGATCCTGGGCCGCGACCGCGGCCCGGAAGGTCTCCCCCACTCGATCATCGTCACCTCCGAAGGCCCCGAGGGGGAGGCGCCGGTGCTGCCGGGCGCCGATCCGAGCGCCGTCGCGCCGCCCGAAGAGCCCCGGCAGGAACCGGAGAAGCCGGCGCCGCGGCGAGGGAAGGCCAAGGGGAAAGCGAAGGGCAAGGCGAAAGGCAAGGCCAAGAGCAAGGCCCGGCCATCCCGGCCGACCAAGAAGGCCAAGCGCAAGGCCAAGAGCAAGGTGAAGCCGCCCAAGCGTGGCAAGAGAAAGAGATAGGCATGGCTCAGGCAAAGCCGAAGAAGCCCGGCGTGGTCGAGAAGAAGCTCATCAGCGTGGCGGACGCCGTGATCACCGCCGCCGACAGGAGCAAGGACCCTACCCTGTCGATCCCCGTGCGCAGCCTCGCGAACGTCAACTTCAACGCGAAGCGCGGCATCATCGAGATGGGCAAGCGGAAGCAGGCGCGCACGTTCTTCAACGTGGGCATGGCCAAGAAGTTCATGCAGACGGTGCTGGTGGCCGATGCCCTGTCCGAGCTGCAGCGCGCCGACCTCACCACCTCGCTGCGCGAGATCTACTACCGCACCAAGCACACGATGAAGGGCTCGAGCGAAAACACGTTCGACGGCCAGAACGAATCCGACCCGCTGATCGAGGATCTCGAAGTCTCCCTGGCCGCCCTGCGCGAAGAGCTCCACGTGCGCGCCGAGAACGCCGGCAGCATCGTGGGGCCCGTCGTGTTCGGCGACGACGGCGACCGGGTGGACTGCGCGCGCCTGGGCAAGGGCGGCTACTCGGTGCCGTCCATCGTGGAGCCCGACTTCATCGAGATCCGTCGCTGCACGGCGGACTTCGTCCTGCTCGTCGAGAAGGGCACGCAGTGGAACCGCCTCTCCGAGGACAAGTTCTGGCGCCGGTACAACTGCGTGCTCCTCACCGGCAACGGCCAGCCGCCCCGGGGCGTCCGCCGCCTGGCCCGTCGCCTGCACGAGGAATACAAGATCCCCGTGTACGTCCTCGTCGACAACGACCCCTGGGGCTACTACATCTACTCGGTCGTCAAGCAGGGCTCCATCAACCTCGCCTTCGAGAGCGAGCGGATGGCCATTCCCAAGGCCAAGTTCATCGGCCTCTCCAGCGCCGATCCCGACGCCTACGGCCTCCCGCGCAACGTCGGCATCAAGCTCAACGACAAGGACATCGGCCGGGCCAAGGAGCTGCTCAAGTACCGCTGGTTCGACAAGAAGCCCTGGCAGGAAGAGATCAAACGGATGCTCGCGAGCGGCCTCAAGTACGAGCTCGACGCCCTGGCCAACAAGGACTTCCGCTACCTGACCAAGACGTACCTGCCCCGAAAGCTCAAAGAGGAAGACTGGCTGGACTAGCGCCTCGTACGCCGGCGCACACGCGAGCTGCGTAACGAGTACAATCGGGCGCAGGCCTCCCATGCGTGTTCTGCTCGTGCATCCCGGCCCGCTCATGTACTCCGAGATCTACCTGCGGCTGGAACCGCTCGGCCTCGAGCGCGTCGCCGCGGCGGTGCGGGCGGCCGGGCACGAGGTGCGGCTCCTCGACCTTCAGATCTTCCAGACGCGGGACTACTTCGCCGAGCTGGACAGCTTCAAGCCGGCGGCCATCGGCTTCTCCCTGAACTATCTCGCCAATGTGCCGGAGGTCCTGGGCCTCGCGAAGGAGACGCGCCGGCGCCGGCCGCAGTGCTTCCTGTTCGCGGGCGGGCACAGCGTGTCGTTCATCGCCCCCGAGGTGCTCGACCACGCGGCCGGCGCGCTCGACTGCGTCGTGCGCGGGGAGGGCGAAGTCATCACCCCCCGTTTGCTCGAGGCGATCGGCGACCCGAGGCTCGAGGCCCTGCCCGGCATCGTCACCCGGCACGGCGCGGGCCCCCCGCCCACGCTGCTGGAAGACCTCGATTCCTTCCCGCCCGCCCGCGACCTCGCGCGCCACCGGCGACGCTACTTCATCGGCGTGCTCGACCCCTGCGCCTCGGCCGAGCTGACGCGCGGGTGCCCGTGGGACTGCTCGTTCTGCAGCGCGTGGACGTTCTACGGAAGGAGCTACCGCAAGGCGTCGGCGGAGGCCGCGGCCGAGGATCTCGCGCGCATCGAGGAGCCGAACGTCTTCCTGGTGGACGACGTCGCCTTCATCCATCCCGAGCACGGCTTCGCGATCGGGCAGGAGCTCGAGCGCCGGGGCGTGC
>WNFD01001481.1_pt1 | contig 33060 bp, 33 predicted proteins | sample 5400491 | NCBI WGS metagenome assembly WNFD01 (sample SAMN13153343, study PRJNA577476) | soil metagenome | isolation source: 120 cm saprolite under Douglas fir tree site 2 hole 2 replicate 2 | place: USA:California | collected 2015-04-18 | reverse complement strand
GCCCTTGAGAAACTCGACATTGTCGATCCCTGCCTTGCGCTTGTTGTCATTGGCTAGCGCGAGCATTTCATCGGTCATGTCAAGGCCGTACGCCTTGCCCGTCGGCCCCACGCGCCGCGCGGAAAGCAGCACGTCAATGCCGCCGCCGGAGCCAAGATCAAGCACGATCTCTCCGGGATTCAGTTGGGCCAGCGCCGTCGGATTGCCGCACCCCAGCGAAGCCAGCAACGCCTCTTCGGGAATCTGTCCTGCCTGGGAAGCGTCGTAAAGATTGGTGGTGATCGGATCTCCGCAGCCGTTGCCGGTGGTAGCACCACAACAGGAACTGCCCCCTGACTTCACCCGCAGGGCAGCCTGCCCGTATTTCTCTTTCACAACTTCCTTGATGTTGACGCTTGTCGTGCTCATGGCAATCTCCTATCTACAGATTCGTACAATCGCTTCCGGTTTGAGTGCCTTGTTCCGCGTGCAGCACTCGGCATACAGAAATTGCAGCAATTCCTGCAGGGCTTCGGTGTTCGCGGTGTAGCGCAGAAATGTCCCTTCGCGCTGTACGTCGACCAGCCCTTCGTTCTTCAGCTTGTCCAGATGGTGGGAGAGGGTGGAATTTGGAATCTCGAGCTCACCCTGAATGTCGCCCACAACAAGCCCCTCGGGGTGTGCCGACAGCAGCAACTGCATGATGCGCAGACGCGGCTCGGTCCCCATGGCGGAAAACATGTCGGCATATTTGGCGACGCGCTCGCTGGCTTTGCTCGGTGAGGAAACTGACATGTTTCGATATTACTAGAAATATGGTTGCCAAGCAAGGGGGCTGAAATGAGTGGTTCAGCCTCTACAGAGACGGCTGGCATCGTCCCCACAGCTGCAATCGTTTATCCTAAAAAGTACATGATCCGTACCCTCCGCGACTTCGACCCGCACGCAATCAAGCTCGTAATCTTCGATCTTGACGGCACGTTGATCGACTCCCGCCTCGATCTGGTGCACTCCGTTAACGCCGCCCTCCGCCACATTGGCAGGCCGGAGTTGCCCGATGAAGTGATTGCCAGCTACGTAGGCGACGGAGCGCCCATCCTGATTCAGCGCGCACTCGGCGGCGAGGTGGTCGACGAAGCCCTCGTCCGCAAGGGTCTCGAATTCTTTCTCGCCTACTACCGCGAGCACAAACTCGATCACACCACGGTGTACGCAGGCATCGAGCATGCTCTGGCTGCGATTCAGCATTCTTCTAACGGAGGATCGCCGGCTGTCGCACGCAAAATGGCGGTGCTCTCCAACAAGCCGGTGATTCCATCACGCGCCATCGTGGAAGCGCTCGGATTGGGTCCATTTTTCACCCACGTTTATGGCGGAAATAGCTTTACAACGAAGAAGCCCGATCCCGAAGGCGCCCGCAAGCTGCTCGAAGAGACTGGAGTGCTTCCCGAACACGCCGCGATTATCGGCGACTCTCCTCAGGAGTTGGCGGAAGTATTTGCCTGAAGTACTTACTCAGTGCCGAATCTGCAATAGCTGCTTTCGAACAGACGATTTTCGAATACACGGTCGCGCAGAAAGCACGAAGCTACGCTACACTCTCGCTGACAGAGTACAAGCGATTACCAACACGAATGAACCCTGACAGCTCTGGCTCCGCTCACGGTTTTACTGCAAAGGAACTGCGGAAGCTGCGCAGCCTGAAAGATCCTCATGGCATCCAGAAATTTCTCGATGATGCTCCCTATCACCTCGCAGATACGGCGTGGTCTCCGCGACGCGTGCTCGCCGAAGAGACAGCACATTGTCTTGAGGGCGCCATCTTTGCCGCTGCCGCCTTGCGAGCGAACGCCTATCCTCCGCTGCTGCTTGATTTTGAGGCCGACCACGACACCGACCACGTGATCGCTGTTTTTCGCCAGAACGGCTGTTGGGGCGCCGTCGCCAAATCAAATTACACCGGATGCCGCTGGCGGGAACCGGTTTATCGCACGCTGCGCGAACTGGCCTTGAGTTATTTCAACATTTACTGCAACTTGCGGCGGGAAAGGACGCTGCGGCGTTTTTCGCGCCCGGTAAACTTGGCCCGCTTCGACCGTCAGAACTGGATGATCACCGACAAGCCGGTCTGGTTTATCGTCTATCACTTGTTCGACATCAAGCACTACGAGTTGCTCACGGCGGCGATGAAGAAGCAACTGCATCGCGTGGATGAGCGCCTGTTCCAGGCAGAGTGTCTGGGAAAGGCGTTGAAAAGTGATGACTAGAGGTCACCGCGGGAAAAGAGGGGCGCCCGCCCTAACCGCACTATGCCGAGCGCCCAGCGCTTATTTCTCAGTTCTATGGCCGTTATCGCTCGGGTCGCAACACTGCAACTTCACGCTTGGGTCGCGTTCCGTTGATTCGTCCAGAGGCAATTTCTTTCTCAGCCTTCGACGGGGGTAGTTCCCGTCCGATATCGCCATTGCCGGTCCAGACTTGGGCCAGGAAATAGGAGTCTCCGTAGCGATGGAAGACCAGCTTGGCGTTTGTCGCTGTTCTGCTCTCCACGCTGTGCACTGACGCAAGTGTCTGGTTCTCGGAATCCTGCGAATCGAAGATGCGCAGGATGCCGTACGTCATCGGTTTAACGATGTAACGTCCCGGCTGCATCTGGTGGTTGCCCACAACAAATGAGAAGGGAACGTTTACAATCACGTCGCCTTTGGTTTGGGCAACGGCGGCCGAAACCGCGAGAAGCCCTATTACAAATACAGCAGTTCGAAGCAGTTGAGTTTTCATGTCATCCTCCCGAGGCGGTGTTGACCGCCGGTTGTTACGTCATGTCCACGGGGGGCCTGGATGACTGGTTGTGATAAGCCGCTGATTGCTGGCGGGACCCGTTACGGCGATGCTGCAAGATCCGCACTATAAGATTGTGAATCTCGGGACGGCTTCGTTTCACGAGGGAGCAAGCACGTGGGACATGATCTGCTGCGCTACTTTAATCCCCTGCTGACCCGGCAGACTGGCAGCACCCGCATGGAGCCGCGAACCTGCTGGCGAAAAACCAACCGTTCCGAACCGATGGCCACGTTCCACGGCCGCACACAGTTCGATGAGAGCGAGATACAAGAGATCCAGCTGGATGTCGAGGGGCCGTTGATACAGTTTAGTGCGGAACTTCGCGCCTTCTAGCGACGTAAAATCAGTCATGAGCATCCGCAGTGGCGGTCTGATCGTAATGCTCTTGTGTCTTCCTCTCTTCGGCCAGAAAGAAGAGCCAATCGGTGCCCCCGCAGCCGCCGAGATTTCACGTCCCGCCGACAAACCTGGCGCAGCCGCGGCGGGCGTTTCGCCGCAGTCCAACAGCACTTCTCCTGCTGTGTTGGACCTCAAGCCCAACGCGAATGGCGCGCTTTCGCAGGAGCAGATGCAACAGCTCCTTCACGTCGTCGCCGAGAAAGACATCGAGAACGACAAGCGGCAGCGCGACTACACCTACATCGAACGCCACGTGGAACACAAGCTCGACGGAAAAGGGCAGGTCAAGTCGACCGAAGCAAAGACCTACGAAGTAATGGAGCTTTACGGCGAGCAGGTGATGCGGCTGATCGAGAAAGACGACAAGCCGCTTTCGGAAAAAGAAGCGGCCAAAGAAGAAGAAAGAATTCGGAAGCTGACTGACAAACGCAAGAACGAATCTGAAGACGAACGCAGGAAACGCGAGGAGAAAGAAGAAAAAGATCGAGAACAGGGGCGGAAATTCGTGCGCGAAGTCGCCGATGCCTACAACTTCAGGCTGGTCGGGATCGAGCAGGTGGACGGGCGCGATGCCTGGGTGATCGACGGCGAACCGCGTCCGGGATACGAACCTCACATGAAGGATGCGAAGTTCCTGCCCAAGTTCCACGGCCGCGTGTGGATCGACAAGAACGACCTGCAATGGATGAAGCTCGACGTGGAATGCATTGACACCGTTTCCCTGGGATGGGTTCTGGCCCGCATCCACAAAGGCACGCGGGTTGTGATCGAGCAGACACGGGTAAACGACGAAGTCTGGCTGCCGCGCCACTTAGCGTTCAAGGTCAACGCCCGCGTAGCCCTGCTCAAAGGCTACAACGTCGACGGGGAACAGAGTTACCGCGACTACAAGAAATTTCGGTCTTCAACGAAGATTGTAGGAGTGGGGGAAGTGAAGCAGTAGGCTGCGGCCCAATTTATACAATAACTCCTAAATTCATTTGACTTACCCGCACTTGGCGCATATCAGTATTAGTGCGCCGCCATGTGGAAACGCATTCTTCTACTTCTGTCCTTATCCTCGGCAGCACTTGTCTCGGCACGTGACAAGCCAGAAAACTGGTTGGAAGTGCGGTCCCAGCATTTCGTCGTCGTGACCAACTCCAATCAAAAGCAGGGGAATCGGGTAGCCGACCAGTTTGAGCGCATGCGTTCAGTTTTCCACCTGCTGTTCCCGCGCTTGCAAATTGACACGGGCACGCCAATCATTGTGCTTGCCGTGAAGGACGAAAAGGAGTTCCGCGCACTGGAGCCATCTGCCTATTTAGCCAAGGGACAACTGAAGCTGGCTGGGCTCTTTCTCCGAGCACCCGACAAAAACTACGTTTTGATGCGGCTTGATGCCGAAGGCGAGCACCCCTACTCTATCGTCTATCACGAATATACCCATCTGCTGTTGAGCAAAGCCGGAGAGTGGATGCCACTATGGCTGAACGAGGGACTGGCGGAGTTCTATCAGAACACGGATATCCACGAGAAGGATGTCTCCTTGGGCGAACCCAGCGCGGAGAATATCATGCTGTTGCGCCAGAATCGACTGCTCCCGCTGGCGACATTGTTCACCGTCGACACTACCTCGCCTTACTACCATGAGGAAAATAAGGGCTCCATCTTCTATGCCGAGTCGTGGGCCCTTATGCATTACATCCATATTAAGGACCGTCAGGATAAGACGCAGCGGTTGACCGACTACGCGGAACTGTTGAGCCGGAAGGTCGAGCCCGTTTCAGCGGCCACTCGCGCTTTTGGAGACCTGAAGCAACTGCAGTCGGCGCTCGAAAAGTATGTTCAACAGGGCAGCTTCAGCTATTTCAAAATAACCACCACGACCCAGGTTGATGACACATCTTTCAAGGCGCAAGCGTTAACTCCGGCACAGGCGGACGCGACTCGGGCGGACTTCCTGGCCTATAACCAAAGGACAACGGACGCCCGATCGCTGCTTGATCACGTTTTGCAGGAAGATCCAAACAACGTTTCGGCGCACGAAACAATGGGTTTTCTGGAGTTTCGCCAAGGCCACCTGGATGAAGCGAGGAAATGGTATGCGCAGGCGACACAACTCGATTCCCAGAGCTACCTTGCCCACTACTACTTTGCGGCCATTTCCATGGACGGTCAGCTTGCGCCCTCCGATGAGGGGCAAGTAGAAAGCAGTTTGCGCAGCGCCATCAAGCTGAATCCGTCGTTTGCTCCAAGTTACGACAGGCTGGCGGTATTCCTGGCAATGCGCCACCGCAGTCTTGAGGAAGCACGAATGAGCGGTGTTACCGCGGTGTCGCTGGATCCCGGGAATGTAGCTTACCGACTCAACGTGGCAAATGTCCTGCTCGCTATGGAAAGGGGCAAGGACGCGGTCGACGTCCTCCGCGCAGCCGCTAAGGTGGCGAAGTCCCCTCAGGACGTCACGTCAGTTCAGACTTTTCTGATGCATGCCGAGGAGTACCAGGCGGCACGCGAACGCGTGGAGGAACAAAATCGGCGACTGGGTGAAGAGACGAAGGCGTCCGCACAGGTGCAAACTGCCGCTGTGGGAGAAACGGTCAGCCAAGCCGACGCCCCTCATCTGGCTCATCGAGACGGGTTCGTCGGTCGTGGACCGCATCGTTTTCAGTTAGGCGTGCTGAAGAACGTGCACTGCGATCCGCCCACAATGGATCTAAGTGTTACTTTCAGCGGGAAGAGTCTCCCGCTGCACGCCGAGAATTACTACAAGATTCAGTTCACTGCCCTCAACTTCCAGCCAAGTGGCGATCTCAAACCATGCACGGACCTGGAGGGAAAACCAGCGAAAGTTGAGTACGTGGAATCTGCCAACAAGTCTGCAGCAGCAAGAGTAGTGGCGATCGAACTTCATAAGTGACAGCGGATCAGCGGGTCCATCGCAGTTCCACTTGGCTGCACGTCCTCCTCATTTGCCCGCGGTATAATAAAAAGATTCTTAATCGCTGAAATTGACTTCTGTAGCGGCGGGCAGCAAAAGAAAACCGAGCCGAGCGTTGCTCGGCATGGACGGGCGGGGCGCCCGTCCCCACACGGGCGTTGCTGCTTTACACTTCAATTGGCTAAAAACTAACAGCTAAGAGCTGTCTTCCATGGACTTCAAACTTGTTTCTGATTACAAGCCGCAGGGGGACCAGGGGCGGGCCATCGAGGCGCTGTTGCGCGGGGTGTATGACCGCGAGCAGCATCAGGTTTTGCTGGGCGTGACTGGGTCGGGCAAGACTTACACCATGGCCAAGGTGATTGAGGCGGTCAACCGTCCGGCGCTGGTCATGGCGCATAACAAGACGCTGGCGGCGCAGCTCTATCACGAGTTCAAGAATTTTTTCCCGCACAACGCTGTCGAATATTTCGTTTCGTACTACGACTACTACCAGCCAGAGGCTTACGTTCCCGCCGCTGACCTGTTCATTGAAAAAGAAGCGACTATCAACGACGAGCTCGATAAACTGCGGCTGTCGGCGACGCGATCGTTGTTTGAACGCCGTGATGCTTTGATTGTGGCGTCGGTGAGTTGCATCTACGGGTTGGGGTCTCCGGAAGCGTATTACGGCATGATGCTGTTCCTGGAAAAAGGCCAGAAGATCAAGCGCGAGGACATCACGCGCAAACTGGTCGACATCCTCTACGAGCGCACCAATGGCGAGTTCCGGCGCGGGACGTTCCGCGTGCGCGGCGACGTGATTGAGGTCTTCCCCACTTATGACGACATGGCTTACCGCATCGAGCTGTGGGGGGACGAGATTTCGTCACTGACGCAGATCGATCCGCTGTTCGGAACCGTGAAGCAGAAATATGGGCGGCTGCCGATCTATCCCAAAACGCATTATGTGATGAAGGAGGAAACGCGCGCATCTGCGGTGGACTCGATAAAGAAAGAGTTGGCGTGGTGGGAAGTAGAACTTGAAAAGCAGGGACGGCTGGTAGAGGCGCAACGCATTCATCAGCGAACCATGTTTGATCTGGAGATGATCCGGGCCATGGGCTACTGCCACGGCATTGAGAATTATTCGCGGCATTTTACCGGGCGGCTGCCGGGCGAGCCTCCGCCGACGCTGCTGGATTATTTTCCCCGCGACTTTCTGATGTTTATTGACGAATCTCATCAGACCGTCCCCCAGTTGCGCGGCATGCACGCGGGCGACCGCTCGCGCAAGGAAACGCTGGTCGAGTATGGCTTTCGCATGCCGTCGGCCCTGGACAACCGTCCGCTCACGTTTGAAGAGTTTGAGCATCGCACCAACCAGCTGGTTTATGTTTCGGCGACGCCGGGGCCTTACGAGCTGACCAAGTCGGCGGGCGTGGTGGTGGAGCAGATCATCCGGCCAACCGGACTGATTGATCCTGAGGTCGAAGTGCGTCCGGTCAAGGGACAGATTGACGACCTATTGCACGAAATTCGCGCTCGTGTGGAGCGTGGTGAGCGCGTGCTGGTGACGACCTTGACCAAGCGCATGTCCGAGGACCTGGCTGAGTATTACGGCGAAGTGGGCGTGAAGTGCCGCTATATGCATTCAGAGATCGAGACGCTCGAGCGGGTTAAAATTCTGCGCGACCTGCGCAAGGGCGAGTTCGATGTATTGATTGGCATCAATCTGCTGCGCGAGGGCCTGGACTTGCCGGAAGTGTCACTGGTGGCGATTCTCGATGCCGATAAAGAAGGATTCCTGCGATCGTCGGGATCGCTGATCCAGACTATTGGGCGCTGCGCGCGGCATCTGCGCGGACGCGCCATTCTGTACGCTGACCGCATGACCGATTCGATGAAGCGCGCCATGGGCGAAACCGACCGGCGGCGGGCGATCCAGACCGCGTACAACGAAGAAAACGGGATCACGCCGGAGTCGATCGTGCGTCCGCTGGATATGACGCTGGCAGGGATTGTAGCCGCCGACTACGCCGATCTGACCGGTGGCGAGTCCGAGGGCATTCCGGAGTTCACATCGCAGCAAGAAGTGAACAACTACATCGCCAAGCTCGAGAGTGACATGCGCGAGGCGGCCAAGCGATTTGAGTTCGAGAAGGCAGCGAAGTTAAGGGACACGATCAAGGAGTTGAGGACGAAGGAGTTTTTGTTCGCGTAAGGGCGGCAACATTTCGATCCCCGGGACGTTTATGGCTTTCGGAAATCTACATACGCCGGATTTCGGGATGCCGCCACTTTTTTGCCACTACACGAATTTAGTGTTACACTGTTTTAGTGTCCTCAACTAATCGTTTACGCAATGTCACCGTAACCCTGGAAGAAGACGTCGCGCAATGGGCCCGGATCGAGGCGGCGCGGCGGGATACTAGTGTTTCGCGGCTGCTGGGAGAGCTTTTGAAGGAGCGCATGTCCGCCCAGGATGGCTATGAACGGGCCATGCGCCGGGCGCTGGGGCGCAAGCCTTTTCTGCGCAGCGACGGGCGCTACCTGACCCGCGAGGAGGCTCATGACCGCGGCCGCCTCCGCTAGGCGTCGCTCGGTTGGGCGCCATTCGCTTGATCGAGCCCCGGGTGAGTCGCCAGTCTTTGTCGACTCGAACATTTTCCTTTACGCGATTGACGAGGCGGATCCCAAGAAACAGCAAGCGGCGCGGCATTGGCGGTCGGAGTTATGGAGAAGCCGCCGGGGTCGGATCAGCTTTCAAGTGTTGGGTGAGTTCTACGTCAACGCGGTAAGGAAGCAGCCAGCGGCCCGCGAAGAAGCACGCTCCGAGGTGCGGGACCTGCTAGCCTGGAAGCCGGTAGTCGCAGACGCGGCACTCCTGGAGCGTGGATGGAAGATTCAGGATCGCTACCGGCTCTCTTATTGGGACGCGCTAATCGTGGCAGCGGCCAAGACCGCATCCTGCCGTTACCTGCTCACGGAAGATTTGCAAGCCGGACAAGAGTTGGATGGAGTCGAAGTGGTGAATCCATTTCTGCGAGATCCGGAGTCGGTATTGTGAAGGGATTCGGGAGCGGATACTAGCTCGCACAACCATGCCCGGACGGGAGCCCGGCTGAAGTGCGCCGGGATTTGGGACGACGCATTGTTTCTCTTCAGCGTCCTCGCTGGCTTAGTTCTGCATTCTGATTTCTTATTTCTGACTTCCCTAGCGACCGTACGCCGCGCTTGCTGCCAGCGGCTTGCGGTGGAAGGTGTAACCGTCGAAAGTTTCGGGGCGGAAGTTTAGATTGGGGGCGCTGAGTTTTTCGGTTTGGCTGAGGAAGAGGTATCCACCGGGCTCGAGGTAGAGATGCAGGCGCTCGAGCAGGGCGGTGCGCTGGGCGCGAGAGAGGTGTGGAAGCACGTCCATGCAGAAGATGCAGTCGAAACGGCCGATGTAGACCGGCCGGACCAGGTTCATGGTGTTGAAGGTCACCAGGCTACGCAGGCGCGGCTTGACCAGCAGATGCGAACCGTTAGCAGATCCATTTCCTGACCCATTGGAAGCGCCATTGGAAGCGCCGTTTTGCGCGGCTCCCGGCGATCCGATTTTCGAAAAGCAGGAGCGGATAGTGGCGGGAGGCAGTCCCGCTAAAGCCGATTGCGGGTAGAGCCCGCGCTCCGCCACTTCGATGGCGGCAGGAAGCAGGTCGCTGCCTACAATGTGGATGGACCAATCTTTTGCAGTTTGAGCGGCAGCTTCGCCCGTTGTGGCAGGAGGGACGCTAGTGATGCCTCCGTTTCGGGCTGGGCCGTTCTTGCCATTGCTCCCGTTGCAGGCGCGATTAGCGGTGGCATTTCCGTTGCCGTTGCACGTACCGTTTGCGTTATTGCTGATCGAGACCGCGTCGCAGATCGCCATGGCAATCGAGTAGGCTTCTTCGCCTGTGGCGCATCCGGCACTCCAGATGCGGAGCGCGTACGGGCCATCGCCCGATTTGCGGGCAAAGAGTTGCGGCAACACCTGCCGGGCGAGCGCATTCATGGCCCCAGGATGCCGGAAGAAGCTGGTGTTCATGTTGAGCAGACCGTCGAGAAATTGCGGAAGAACAACCGGATCCTGATCGGACGCGCGGAGACCATCGAGCAGGGCCGCGACCGACTCAAGCTGCTGGCTCTCGAGATATTCGGCCACATGCGCGGCTAGCGCGCTATTGGGACAGTCGAGCAAAAGTCCAGCCTGGCGCTCGACCAGCAAGCGAAGCTCGGAGAGTTCGTGCTCGAGAATGGTTCCGCCTACCACCAGTTTATGCATTGCCCACTTCTCGGTTCTCAGTTCTCTGTTTTTGGTTCTCGGCTCTCAATTTCTCAGTCGCCTGCCGCTGCGGCGGCGTAGGACTTTCCTGTGTCCTGCTCGGCCTGGATGGCAGCGACGTTCATTTCTTTCTCCAGCGAGGAAAAGCGCTGCAGAATCTCGTGAATCCGCAACGTCATATTGCGAATGGTTTCAATCTGCGCACGGGCCAGTGCCGACAACGATCCGGGCTCCAGCAACAACAGATCGGAGTTTCCTAATACTGAGGTCAGCGCGTTGTTCAGATTGTGGCGCATCTCGAGCATGTAGCGGCCGAGCATGGCCTGGCGCTCAAGGGTGGCACAGGCAAGTTCGGCGGCGCGAGCGCGAGCTTCGGCACGAGAACGGTGTACCGCTTCGGACGCCGCCAGCACCAAACCCTCGAGCCAGTTCCCCTCCCGCCGCAGAATGGAGATGCGAGGCCACCGCTCGCGCACAAGCTGGATCGTGTTGCGATCCTCGAGGACACAGAAAACCGGCTGTCCGGTGGAATGCAGAGGCTCGAGAACCACTGAGAGCACTTCCCTGCGCAAATCGCCGACAATGGCCACATCGAAGGTGTCAACCGCGAACCGTGGCCACAGGTCTCCGCTCAGCAAGGTGAACGTAGGCACGGTGCGCTCCATCTGCCAGCGGGCGGTGACGCGGCGGGAGAAATCGACATCGTCGGAAATAATCAGTGCGGTCGGTTGATCCACGTTCCAAGTCCTTTTCGGTTCATCCTTCGGCGTTGCGCTCAGTGTCCGTAAAACACACGGAAACGATCTACTTCTTCTTGCCGGGCTGCGTGTCGGCTTCCGGGTCCCACTCGGGAGCGCTCGAAACCTCAAACTCCAGAGCGTCGGCGGCCGGGGCGGCAAATTTGCCCTTGGGCTTCGGAGCCGGAACCGGTGGTACGGTGTTTCCTCTTGACTCTGCCGCACTCTCTTGCATGGCAGACGCGGGCGCAGCGGCCCCAGCGGCCGTCGTCTTTGCCGAGGCGGAAGGCGCGGACTTGGCGGACGCGGCCGGCGAAGTTTTCGCAGCAGCGGGTTGAGCGGATCCGGAGGTTTTCGCATCACCCGCGACCACACTGCCACGACCGAGAGCCTGATCGACGGAAGCGCGCAAGTCTACCAGCATGCGCAGCGGCTGGCCGGAGGAATACTCGGCCTGGAACATGACTTTCCACGACTGACAGATCATCCGCAGACGTGCAACCGGTTCTTCCGCCGAGAACTGGGCGCGGCGGCAGTCGATCACGGCGACGCCTTTTTCCTCGAGTTCGTTCAGCCCGTCAAGAATCGCGTTCAGGTCTCCGTGCATGAGGCGAAAGAAAGCCCGGCGCATGAGATATCCGAAGCGCGTAAAAGCGACCAGCGCGATGGGAAGGAAGAATAGATCCCCGGCCTGCAACTTGGCTTTGCGCCCCTGCGCCAGCACGCCTCCATGAAGCAGTTCGTCGAGTGAGCGGCAGCGGCGCGCGGATTCGAGAACGCGGTCGAGGGCGTTAAGCCACACCGGCGCTTTCAGCTCCACGGCGCCCAGGGCCGGTTCGAGCGATTGCGCCACGTAACCCAGATCAACATCGTTGTCGTCCAGGCGCGATGGAGCGACCTGACTGAAGTACTGCACCAGAAGGAAATCAATCTTGTCGCGGACGGCGTCGCTCTTGGCAGAGTTGGTCAGGAAGTGCTTCAGCAGGCTCAGCAGCCCCGCCTGATCCACCACGGAACTGGTCTGAAGGAACTGACGCAACTGGTGGACCTGGATACGCTGATCCATCTCTTCCAGCCAGTGGAGCGCTTGCTCCACGCGCTCGGGTGCTGGTGTGTCGATGCCGGTCTCGAGGTCGGGACACGCCTGCACATCGATGACGAATTCGCGCGCGAGTTCAAAGTAAATGGGATAAAGCCGGCGGGCCAGATTCCATCGGGCTGAAAGGTCTTGCTCGGACGAAGGAGTCATGGTTTCACGATCCAGTTGGGCACTTCTCCAAGAAAGCGTGCTGCGACCACCGTCTTGCCGGGATGGTATTGCACAGCAACCACGGCGGCTTCGACATCGAGCGAACCGTCCGAGTTGCGCAGACGCAATACGTCAGCGAACTCGAGCGGCGTGGTGCAGCCGAAAAGAACTTCGCGAGGAGTACCAAATTCAATGACGGTGCTTTCGGTGAAGTTGCTCGGGTGCGAGTCCACTTCGCCGTTGCTGAGGGCAAGTTGAACGGGAATGCGTACTGGCGTAGAGTCGGGGAAAAAACGAGCCAGTCCAGCTACTGCGCTGGCGCTCTGCGCCGTGCGTCCCGTGGCTGTAGCTGAGTGTGCCAAACGATGAAGTCCTTTGCCCAGATTCACTCGACTCGAAAAGCGGTTGGGCTCCCCTCTTCCCGGTTAGGAAGAGCATTGGGGAGCCAGAATCCGCAGTTATGCAGGAAGGTGAAGCAACATGGCAGCCAATGCGAAACACGAAAGGACTAGTCCTTAGTTGCCCGCGTTTTCAGTGAGTTAGGGAATCTGAGGAATAGCGGTCGAGTTGCTCAAGAGAATCACGTCTCACAATGACACACCGTCTCACCGTGGATGCAGGCGCTCGACCTCTTATTCGAGGATCATCTTCCGAGGATCATCGAAGGTGAAGTCCTAGCCCGGTTGCAATGCTGGCCAAGAGTCCGGACACCTGGGTCGTTCGTCCGTTTCCGGGTGGGTCGTGATACAGGCGCTTCCAGCGCTGATCGTTTGGCTTTCGTTGACTTAAGCGGCAGGCGTCCCTAACATTGCTTCCCGTCGGGCAAGACCATCATGATCGGCCAAACCATCTCGCATTACCGCGTCATCGAGAAGCTGGGCGGCGGTGGGATGGGTGTGGTCTACAAAGCTGAGGACCTCAGGCTCCATCGATTTGTAGCTCTGAAGTTTCTGCCGGAAGATCTGGTCAAGGATCGTCAAGCGTTAGAGCGCTTCGAGCGCGAGGCGCAAGCCGCCTCCGCGTTGAATCACCCGAATATTTGCACCATTCACGAGATCGGTGAGCACGAAGGGCAACCATTTATCGCAATGGAGTTCCTGGACGGCGCCACCCTGAAGCACTTGATCGGGAACCGTCCAATGGAGTTGGAAACACTGCTTTCGGTGGCGATTGAAATTGCCGATGCCCTGGATGCAGCGCACTCCGAAGGCATCATCCATCGTGATATCAAGCCAGCCAATATTTTTGTCACCAAACGTGGTCATGCCAAGGTTTTGGATTTCGGCCTGGCGAAAGTGAAGCCGGTCAGCAACCGGATGATGGAAGCGGCTGGGGTATCAGCGCAACCGACAGCGCTCAGTGAGGAGCATCTCACTACCCCCGGCTCAGCCTTGGGCACGGTGGCTTATATGTCTCCCGAGCAGGCGAAAGGAAAAGAGCTCGATACCCGAACCGACCTGTTCTCCTTCGGCGCCGTTCTCTACGAGATGGCCACGGGGACGGTGCCGTTCCGAGGTGACACGTCTGCTGTAATCTTCCACGCCATTCTCGAACGTGCCCCGACTGCTCCCATTCGTCTGAATCCCGACATCCCTCCCGAGTTGGAGCGCATTATCAACAAGGCGCTGGAGAAGGACCGCAACCTTCGTTACCAGCACGCCGCCGACTCCCGGGCTGATCTCCAGCGGTTGAAGCGCGATACGGAATCAGGGAAGAGCGCGGCGGTTGAGGACCAATCTGTTCCTGTTGCATCGGGTTCGACTCACTCGGCTACGGCATCGCCAGTAGCACCGGCGGTAAGCGAACCGAGCGGCCTCTCTGCGGCTCAGGCACCAGCCGCGCCAATCACGGGCGCAGTGCCCGCGGCGTTCGTCGCCAGATACAGGTGGTGGCTTATATCTGCGGGCGCGGTGTTGATCATTGCAGTGGCTGCATGGTTCTGGGCGTTCCGTGGCCAGACCTCACGCCCCAACGTCACTCAGCAGCACAAGAGCGTTGCTGTTCTTTATTTTTCCAATCTGTCGCAAGACCCGTCACTGAACTGGCTGGATAACGGCCTCACTGACATGCTGACCACGAATCTGGCCCAGGTGAAAGGCCTGGATGTGCTTTCCACGGAGCGGGTGCAGAGCGTGGCGCAGCGTGCCAGCAAAGACGGGAAGTCGTTCGATCCGGCGCAAGCGCAGCAGGTCGCACGGGACGCTGGAGCCGACGCCTATGTCACTGGCGCTCTGCTGAAGGTCGGGCCCACGCAACTGCGGCTCGACGTGCGCGTGCAGGATACTGGCACGGGTCAGATTCTATTCTCCGACAAGCTGGATGGGCAGGATGTGCAGAGCATCTTCGGGATGGTGGACCGGCTGACCGCGAGCATCGCCGGCAACTTCCTGCCTGCGTCCGAACTGCCGCAGAAGGCGCCGGAGATTGAACAGGCTTCCACTTCTAATGTCGAGGCCTACCGCCACTATCAGCTCGGGAGGGATTACGAAACGCGCCTCCTAGAGGCCGAGGCGGCCCGTGAATTCGGCGAGGCTGTCCGTCTGGACCCACAGTTCGCGCTCGCCTACATGCGCCTGGCCGACGTATTTTTCGTTGATGGCGACCTCCGGCAGTGCAACGAGATGATCGCCAAAGCGGAGCAGTTGCAATCTCGTCTGCCTCGTTATGAACAGCTACTGTTGCAAGTACTTAGGGCCGCTCGTTCCCGCGACCTGGAAGCGCACGTGCGGGCCCGTCAAGCCTTGATGGCAGAATTTCCCCGCGATGACGAAAATCGGGCTATCCTCGCGACGATCCAGTCAACATTGGGGCAACCGGAACAAGCTCGGGACGTCTTTCGGCAGGGGCTCGTGCTGGATCCAAAAAATGAGGATCTGCTCAACGGGGAATCCTACTCTCTGGCCGACTGGGGTGACTTTAACGGTGCCCTCGCGGCCAACGACCGCTATTTGGTGCTGCGTCCCAACGATCCCAATCCGGTCGACAGCCGGGGCGACATCCTTTTCATCGTCGGCCGCGATGACGATGCCGCCGCCTCCTATCGTAAGGCGATTGAGCTGAAACCAGACTTCAACGGCTTCGGAGAGTACCTTAAGCTCGCCATTCTCTACACCGACCAGAAGAAGCAGGACATGGCCGAAGGTGCCTTCCAGCAATTCGTGCAGCGTACCAATCCGGTCCTTCAGTTGAATGCGCCGGGATTTCAAGCCCATCTCCAGCAGGCGCGTGGAGATTTCGAGGGCGCACTGCCCAACTACCGCAAGGCGGTCACCCAACTCGGGCATGCCGGGCAGTACGAGGCTGCCGGAATCTTTTTGGACCAATTTGCCAGGCTTTCGTTGATGCTGGGCCAGGGCCCGAGCGCCTTTTCTTTTGCTCAGCAACAGAAACTCGGTGGCGAGGAGTTGCAAGCTATCGCATTTCTGCAAACCATGAACAAAAACGGCTCCGCCGCGCAGCAGAGTCTGCAGCAATTCGCCTCAACTCATCCTGGGATCAGCTCCCGCTTCACCGAGATCCAAAAGACAATCAACAACGCGCAGGCTGCGATGGAGGGCAATGACGGACAAACAGCCCTGAACCTGGCAGCCAGCATTCCTGATTTGCAGTTCCCCGAGCTTCTTTTCTTGAAGGGCCGCTCCCACCTGCTGATCAACGATTACGCCACAGCCGAAGGGGAATTTCGTCGCGTGATCTTGAAAAGTCGCGGCCAGGTGTCGAACCTTACTTTCATAAAGGGGCGCTTCCCGGCTATTGAGCTCCTCTCCCACTACCATCTCGCCCAGATCTACGAGCGCACCGGGAAACGCGACCAGGCCATCAACGAGTACCAGGAATTTCTCTCGCACTTCGAAAGTTCGCACACCCGCCTGCCCCAAGTCGCCGAGGCTCGCACCACACTCAAGCGACTGATGCAGTGACACCTTCATAGATGACCCACTACCGCCCCTCCGGTTCGTTGACGGCTATCGTGGAGATGATCAATGCAGTCTTGTGGGCGTTGATAACGGAACGTTCAGAGGTGTGGTGGTACTTGGAGCGGAGGGGAAGGCAAAAAAATGCGGGGCTGAAAGCAGTGACCCTAATCGCCGCTCTCAACCCCGTCTCCCAGGTTCTGTGGTAGGTGAGGCGAGTATGCTTCCGCCTCGCAATTCAGACAAGATAACGAAGGTAATTGCCCCCAGGTAACCCTGGAGGGCTGCTTCACGCCGGCCTAACCAGCACCCAGAAGCTAGAAGCTGGTCTATTTCGTCGCCACCAGCGAATGCGTAATCGCATGAACTGACAATGCGATCCGGTTCTGCACCCCGACCTTACGCATCAACTTTGCGACGTGCGCCTTCACCGTGCGTTCTTCAATTCCCAGCGAAGCGCCAATTTCCTTGTTCGAGCGGCCGGCCACCAACATCTCCAGCACTTCTTTTTCACGGTCGGTAAATGTGACTCGCCCCGGGGGAAAGATCCTTCCCGGAGACGAGGACACGCGCTCAATGAACATCGACAAGACCCGCCGCGGAGCCCACACGGATCCCAGGTTTACAATGCGAATCGCCTGCGCAAACTCTGCCGGAGAAGCGGCCTCGTCCACGTATCCTTTAGCGCCCGAAGCAATGGCCTTCAGAATCGTCTCTTCGTCGATTCCCGAGCCAGTTACGATGATGCGCAGGTCAGGCCGCGTCGCCTTCAGACTCGCCATCACATCAAACAGATTCTGGCCCGAGCGGTTGCCCAGCAGGACGAGATCAATATTCTGTAATGTACTGATCTCGGGCAAAGTGGCGGAGACCAGTTCGAACTCCGGTTCGGAGTCGAACAGAGCGCGAAATCCTACAAAACGTAGAGGGTCGCTCTCCACCACGGCAATTCGGATGATCGGTTTACGGGCTACGGCTGCTTTCATAGTTTTCCCTGTAGGGTTGAATTCTTAAATCCAGCATAGACATAAATCGAAGCCATGCATAGAGAAGGTGACCGAGCTAAATTACGGGAGTAACATGGAAAAGATCGCGCTGACAGGATGTTTTGAGCGGAAATTGGCTGCATCGAGAACAGCATCATTCGACTTTTCCCGCAATAGTGGTCACTGAAGGCCGGCTTAGATCGGCGAACAGCGACCAGTTAACAATGACCAGCTAGCGGCAATCCGTTAACAACGGACTGATTTCATTCGGATTGGGAGACAGACTCATCATGCAGAAGTGTCGCACGCAATTTCTTGCGGTTCTTATCCTACTGATGCTCACCACCATTGCCCTTTCAGCACCCATGCTGTCCGCCGCCCAGGCTGCGGGCGCGACATACCAGCCTAAGTTTGCCGGAGATCCAGCCCGCTCTGACTCCGAAGCAGCGGCCCTCGCCTACATGCGGGTCGTGCTCCGCGCCCAGCGCCAGTTCAACAAGCAGTATGGGCATTTCGCCACCTCCCTGGCGGAGTTGGTCCATTCCGGCTCCTTTACGAAACGCATGGTGAATCCCAACCGCGGGGACTACACGGCCAGCTTCACGGGCAAGAAAGACAGCTTCGTCCTCACTATGACGCCCGCGCACCTCGACGCGCAGCACCGTTCGTTTTATGCGGAGGATGACGGTAAGATCCACGCCGAGGAAGAAAAGCTTGCTGATGCCGGTTCGCCGGTAGTGAAATAACTTCGCTCAGAAGCGGTAGAATGCAATCTTCACGGAGGAATCATGTCAGCATCGATCGGCGCACCGGCTCCCGAATTTTCGCTCAAAGACCAGAACCAGCAGGACGTAAAGCTGAGTGATTTCCGTGGCAAGAAGCGGGTGGTTTTAGTCTTCTATCCGCTCGACTGGAGTCCGGTCTGTACCAAGGAGCACGCCTGCTTCGTGAACGACATGAAGCAATTCGAGCAGCTTGATGCGCAGGTCCTCGGCTTGAGCGTCGACAGCATTTGGTCGCACAAGGCCTACGCCGAGAAGATGGGCATTCACTATCCGCTGCTCGCCGATTTCCATCCGCGCGGCGCCGTTGCCCACAAGTACGGAGTCTATCTGGAGGAAAAAGGAATCACCGGCCGCGCCATTTCAATCATCGACCGCGAAGGGAAACTCGCCTGGCACAAGAACTACGACATTCCCGTTGTGCCGGATATCAGCGAGGTTTCGAAAGCGCTGGCCGGCGTGAAGTGAATGAGCCTCCGCCGAGCTGCGCACCCAACCCCGCTGGCGCACCGTGAGCTAACTCTTTCTGCCGGCATTTATTGAACCCCAGGCAAGAAACATGCAACCAAAGAAATATTCCTGTACATGAAGTTCATCAATACGGTCTTTCAGAGGCGCCCAAGACTCATAGTTGACAGCAGGAGTGGAAGAGAACGAGAGCTTCCACAGCAAGCGAAGGAGTTGATGCAACACCTTTCCTGAACGACGGTGTGAGAGTTTGGCTCCGAAGGCAACAACGCGGGCGTCATTTTTCAAATACGGAAAGAGATTGGCCAGAGCTTGCGGAGAAGCGTAGACGTCCGCCGCCGCGAACATCAGCACTCCGTCAAACTTATCTTGTAGTTTGACTGTCCTGGCATCTCCCTCGATCACCAGGACATTCCTCCATCGGTTCTTTTCAATCCTTCTTCGGGCGTTGATCGCTACCTCAGGACTGATCTCTACCCCCACCACTTCGCCTGAAGGCCCGACCGCATCCACCAAATAGGGGAAACTCCCTCCGGGTCCGCACCCTACATCGAGAACACGATCCTCTGGCTTGAGTTGGAGAAGTTGAACAGCTTTTTTCCGCAGTGGCTTTATGAAAGAGGGGTCAAAATTTGGAAAAGGACGGATCAGATGAACAAGGTATCGGGCATAAGGCGGCGTGAGTTCGTGATTGTCCACTTTGTTTACTTCTTTGACTTTCATTTTATTCCCTTCTACGATATCTAGTTCAGCCAAAGGGCTGTCTGCGGATGGTCGAGAGTTGCATTCGTCTCGATCCTCCGGGCCCAGGCACCGAAGTTCCCCTCCGGATGGAACGAGCACGGCAGCCATGAGAAGGTCCCCCAGCGTAATAGAATGCTGGAGACGCTACCGCGGCACAAGGGAGGTTTTGCTACAGGCTCTTAAGTCTTGCTGTCCTTTGACCCGGTGGGGACTTTGTATCTTTACGAACCAGCCATTCCTGTCTTAATGTCGACGGCCTTGCCATCACGATAGGTAACCACCAGCGGCTTCCCCCCATTGGGGTAGCGCACAGTTTTCTCTGAGGAAGAATTGCCCGCATCCGGAACGCCCATTCCCACTGCGAAGTCGGCTTGCACCTCGGTCATGCCCGGCTTCACTTCGTGCTGCTCGACAGCCTGCCACACATCCGGGGGCCAGTGCTTGTACAGTTCGTGCGGGTCTTCGATGAAGAACATTTCGTCGGAATAAATTTTGTATTGACCATCCGACTCGAACCCGATCGGCACGGAATAGCTCTTCCCATCTTTTTCAAAGATGGCCATCATTTGCCGCCGGCTTCCGCCTCCCGGAGAAGTCTCCACCTCTACGTTTTTGATCTCCAGCCGTTCGATCGGCAGCAGCAGTCCGGCCTCGTGCCCAAAGTCAGTGCGCCTCGCCGCCACGTTGTAAGGATAGTACGTGTAGCGATAGCCCTCCTTCACCCAAACCGGCTGCTGAGTGATTTGCTTGGCTGACTTCAGATCGTAAGGATGCAGCTTCTTTGGCGCGACGTAGTAATCGGGATTCGAATAGCCAACATCTTTCGCCTGCTTCTGCTTCTCGGCCGCGAGATACTCTTCATGCCGCTGGTAGAGAATGTATCCCGTGCGCAGCCCCGCCACCACGACTGCCAAAGTAAGCGCCAGCCGCAACCTTTGTTTCGCTTCTGGACTCATATGCGCAGACTCTACCAGATTGTTTGCCGAGGACGAACTCTACCGCGGTCTCCCGATTGATGATTGAAAATCGCTGCCGCGGGTTCGCGCCGCCACGCTGAGGTAAACTGAAAGAGAAGGAGTTCCACGATGCCCACCATCACCGAACAAGACGTCCTGAGCGCGCTGAAAAGCTGTTACGACCCAGAGATCCCGGTCAACATCGTTGACCTCGGCCTGATCTACACCGTGCGCTTCGAACCGCTCCCGGAAGATAAGCAGGACGTCACCGTGGACATGACGCTGACCGCGCAGGGCTGCCCAGAGCACGTCAACATCAGCGCGCAGGTGAAATCACGTCTGGAACAGTTGCCCGGTATCCGCAACGCCAGTGTAAATATCGTCTGGACTCCACCGTGGACCCCGGAGCGCCTGAGCCCCGACGCCAAAAAACAACTCGGTATCGACTGAATACCGGCGACCGGCACCAGGCCTCCGTGTCCGGAATTCACTCAATCGATCCTGATTCGGATTCCTGATGATTCATCTTCCGGAAGCCGGAAGCCGAGCGCCGGTAGCCGCTATTCTCACCCGCCAATCTCTTCCCACGCCCCCGCCGCGCCCTGCCCTGCCGCCTCGGTAATCCGCTTTCCGGCGCGCGCGGCCATCTCCATTACACGCATGCCGCGATCGAAATAGTCCGGCAGCGCCTGGCGAATTCTCTCGAATTTTTCCGGATACTCGGACGCCAGCACAGCCAGCCCGACACCGGTCGCCAGCACTCCCGCCGGATACTTCTTCTTCAAAAACAGTATCGTCGCTGCACCCATCGAACCCGTAACCAGCGCCTTCTTCCAGCCTTCCATGTTTCACCCCGCAAAACAATTTACTCTGCGAGCGATTATACTTCTTCGTTCCCCGGGAGGCCCCATGTCCAGTCATCGCGAGCGCCGCACCCTGCTCGCACGAGTTTTCTTTCTCACCCTTACGACCGTCGCACTCACAACTTTCACTTTCACACTCGCCATTTCAGCCCAGACCAAACCCCGCGCCCGCGATCTCGGCGTCCCGTTCGATGGCACGCCCGGGCCCAACAACGCCATCACCGACGTTCGAGGAGTCGAGGTTGGCCACACCACGCTCATCTCCGGCGAGGGCAAGCTCGAAGTCGGCAAGGGACCCGTGCGCACCGGCGTCACCGCCATCCACCCCCGCGGCAAGGCGTCCAACGACGCTGTCTTCGCCGCCTGGTTCACCCTCAACGGCAACGGCGAGATGACCGGTACCACCTGGGTCGACGATTCCGGATTCCTCAACGGCCCCGTGATGATCACTAATACACACAGCGTTGGCGTCGTGCGCGACGCCGTCATCGCCTGGAAGGTCAAGCACAATACGCCCGACATGGAAGGCTACTTCTGGTCACTGCCCGTCGTCGCCGAAACCTGGGACGGTTGGCTCAATGACATCAATGGATTCCACGTCCGTCCCGAAGACGCCTTTCACGCCCTCGATGTCGCGCACTCCGGCCCGGTCGAAGAAGGCAACGTTGGCGGGGGCACCGGCATGGTGTGCAACGAATTCAAAGGCGGCATCGGCACCTCCTCCCGCGTCATCGACGCAAAGGCCGGAGGCTATACTGTCGGCGTCCTCGTCCAGTGCAACTACGGACGCCGCGATCAGCTCCGCATCGCCGGCGTTCCCGTGGGCAAAGATATTCCCGAGCATCCTGCTTACGGAAAAAGCGACGACACCGGCTCCATCATCGTAGTCGTCGCGACCGACGCCCCACTCATCCCAACCCAACTCAAACGCATCGCCAAAAAAGTCTCGCTAGGTCTGGGACGCGATGGCAGCTATTCCGGCGACGGCTCCGGCGACATCTTCCTCGCCTTCTCCACCGCCAACCCTGGCGCGGTTGGCACGAAAGGCGTGCACCAGCTCGCGATGATGCCCAACGATGCGCTTGACCCGATTTTTCTGGCCACCGTGCAAGCTACCGAAGAAGCGGTGATCAACGCCATGGTTGCTGCCGAAACCATGACCGGTATCAACAACCATACCGTGATCGCCCTGCCGCACGACCGCCTGCGCGAAGTCCTGAAGAAATACAACCGCCTGGTGAAGTGATCGTCGATCGCGGTGCTGTCATCCTGAGCGGAGCCGCGACGTTCGCGAAGCGAAGGTCTCGGCGCAGTCGAAGGAGCCCGTACCTGCGAGCGGCATCAGCGGCCTCGCAAGGAGTTTCAATGGCAGCAGCGGTTCTGTTCCCGCCCATTCCCACTTGGGAACTCACCCCGGCATTACCTTCGCCACCCCACTCTCGTGCGAATCATTCCTTCGCGGAAGGATTACACTAAGAGCCGTGAAACACTACACCATCGATCGCATCAAGGGCGGCATGCGATTCACCTGCACCCGCTGCGAGCACAGCGTGAGCACACTGGAATACGACGCGAGGGACGGCAACCTCCGCACCCAGGCTGCGACCGCCATCAACCAGCACGCCACCAAAGAACACCAACAGCCCCTGATGTATTCCTCGGTCGATCCCCAGCAACGCATCTGGCGCGCGTAGTCCTCTGCATTTGGGTGGCGCAGCGCTTTCAGCGCTGCGATCAAGCCCACAAAAAATAAATGGCGGCTTCAGCCGCCGAGATGATCCATGTCGATTGTCATCCTGAGCGAAGCCGAGACATTGGCGAAGCTAATGGCTCGGCGCAGTCGAAGGACCCCATGCATGCCCTGAAGCTCCTGCGGCCTTGCAGGGAATTCTCCCAGTGCACGCGACAGCATCGTGAGAATGCCTCGACGCGTTATCGATGCTGCCTGCACCACCGGGGTCCTTCGACTGCGTTACCCTTCGCTTCGCGAACGCCAACTTCGCTCAGGATGACAGCTTATAAATAACTCGCGAACGTCAACTTTATTCACGATGACAGCTTATAGGTCGACTCGCTTGCAAACAGCATTTCCGCTCCCCATTTCTCGGCCATATCTTCCCCGCGCGGGTTCTTCGCCTCGATCAACGCTATCTTCTTCGCGCGGCTCCAGCCCTTCAATTGCTTCTCGCGACCGATCGCCTTATGAACGTCGTCGAAGCTTTCGTAGTACACCAGCCGGTCGCAATGGTATTTGCTGCTGAAGCCTTCGATTTCGCCAGCCTTATGTTGAACCGCCCGCCGGTACATGCTGTTCGTCATGCCAATGTAAAGCGTTCCCGAACGGCTGCCCATGATGTAGACGAAATACTGGTGATCTCTCATAGGCCAATCAACCTGTCATCCTGAGCGCACTCGAGACATTGGCGAAGCCAATGGCTAGGCGCAGTCGAAGGACCCCATGCCTGCGGGCGCAAGCACCGGCCTCGCAAGGAGTTTCCATCAGGCGCTCATGCAGTGTTCGTGGCCCACAAGCGTTCTATTTCGGGAGCAGGTTCGCCTTTAGGGTATACCCCCTCCCCCCTCTGATCTTTGGCCTCATCGACTTAGCACGAAATTCCCCGCAAAATCCGCATGACATAGGACTTAGAGGTCAAAATCTAGATAACAAGAAACTTAGCCCGCGTTGACGGGCGATAGATCATTGCGCCGCACTGCCTCCGCTAGCATGATCGGTGGGTTGGGCTGTGGATGACAAGGTTAGATGTCACAAGTCTTGCGAAATTCTCCGCGCTATTGTCATCTGCTGTGTCGAGGTCCGCCCGGGCAGCGGCTAGATTTACAGGTCGATGTCGTCTGTAGCGGACGAAGATCAAAAACCCCGCCCAAGCGAAGCTTGGACGGGGCACCCTCGCGAGCAAGAAAGAGTTTCGGCTGGGCCACCCGCGAACCGATCTTGTGCCCAATTATTCCGAAGAGGAGATCACTGAAGTTATCCGCACGTCTACCAGTGCTGTATTCATGGTGAACAATATTGTCACTAAATACCTTGGATTCGAGGAGGAATGGAAGGAGACCACGAGGTTATTTTGTGAATGGGGCAAGAACCATCCTTCCGAGGCGGTTACAACTTGAGTTCGCCGTCCAAAGACTGCAATTATTTGATTAGACATTAGCATTCCTCCGCAAGCAAACAACAATCCTCGACGCGCTTTCAACGCGCTCGGAATGACAACCAATTTAGGCAAATCGGTTATGGTGGCAACCCCTTGCGAGGCCGATGGTCTTGCCGATAGACATGGGGTCCTTCGACTGCGCGAGACATTGGCTTTGCCAATGTCTCGCTCCGCTCAGGATGACAGGGTGGTTGGTGCGCGATGAGATGGCTACATGTCGACTACTGCTTTGTCCGTGATCTCAAGCCCTCGGTCGATGATCGCAAAGGCTTCCCGCAACTGCTGTTCGTTGATGCAGAGCGGCGGGTTGGTGTAGAAAGTGTTCCAGCGAACCAGGGTGTAGAGGCCTTGCTCGCGGAAGAAGCGTCCCAGGGCGGCCATCTCCTCGGATGTGCCGTTGAAGGGAGCCATGGGCTGGCGAGTCTTGCGGCTGCGTACCAGTTCGACGATGCCGAATAGTCCGATCGAGCGCACCGCTCCCACCGACGGGTGCTTCGCCTGCAGTTCGGCGCCGAGAGTTTTCATGATGGCACCCATTTTTTTCGCGTTATCGATCAGCCCATCTTCTTCGTAGACGCGAATCGTCGCCAGCGCAGCCGCGCATCCCATGGGATGGCTGTTATAAGTCAGGCCGCCGTAAAACACTTTGTCCTGAAAGTGCTGTGCGATGTGATGACGCATGCCCACCGCTCCGAGAGGGAGATAGCTGGAAGTCAATCCCTTCGCCATCGAGATCAGGTCAGGGACAACCTTCCAGTGATCGACGGCGAACCAGGCGCCGGTGCGGCCAAAGCCGGCCATGACTTCATCCGCGATCATGAGGATGCCGTACTTGTCGCACAGCTTGCGGACGCCCTCGAGGTAGCCGTCGGGTGGAATCGATCATGGCTAGCGAGGTTTCTGCGGACTCCCAGCCGCGTTCGATGCCGTGGTAGGGATCAAGCACGCGCACCACGCCAGGGATGCCCGGCTCAGCGGCCCAGCGGCGCGGGTCTCCGGTGAGGCTGATGCTGCCCGCCGTTGCGCCATGGTAAGAGCGGTAGCGGGCGATGATCTTATGACGTCCGGTGAAGAAGCGCGCGATCTTGATGGCGTTCTCGTTGGCCTCGGCGCCGCCGTTGGTGAAGAAGAAAGTGTCGATGTCGCCGGGCGTGATTTCGGCAAGCTTGGCGCCAAGGCGCGCCCGGGGCTCAGTTGCCATGAAGGGATTGGCATAAGCGAGAGTCTGCGCCTGCGCGTGAATGGCCTGGATGACGCGCTCGTCGCCGTGTCCGATGTTGACCGACATCAACTGGCTGTTGAAGTCGATGAAGCGCTTGCCCTCGGGAGTGTAAAAGTAGATGCCCTTGGCGCGAGCGACCGGGATGGGGTCGACCTTCGATTGGGCGGACCATTCGAAGAGCGTGTGCTTGCGCGTAAGGTCAACGATTTCCTGGCCGGTCATTTTCTGGTCCGTCACGGCGGGGTTGGTGATGGTCGTGGTCATTTAGTCCTCATTTTCATGAATTTCAAATAATTTCACCACAGAGTCACAGAGTCATAGAGAAAAAATCTAAGGATTCTTCGGATGATTCCCGGCGTCAGCGAAGTGCGTTGGTCTGGCGCATATGGCGCGTGAGGCGTTGTAATCCAAACACCACTTCACATCAGCTTCAATTGTTGCGGCTGCGCCGACGTAATTCGGACTCGTTGCACTCTGCGGTCGGTGGACTCCAGTATCTCGAATCGCAACCCGTCCTCCTCGACGATTTCTCCTCTCCTGGGAATGCGCCCTGCGAGTTCGCTCACCAGCCCGGCGATGGTAGCAGACTCTTTGCCCTCTGGTTTCACGCCAAAAAGTTCGTCGAGGCGATCCACGTCCATTCCGCCGGAGACGACGTAGGAGCGTTCGCCTTCCCGCACGATCTCGGGCTGCTCGTGTTCGTCGCGGATCTCGCCGACAATTTCCTCGATCAGGTCTTCGATGGTCACCAGGCCGGCCACGCCTCCGTATTCATCCACCACAATGGCCATGCGGACGTTTTTCCTTTGCATCTCACGAAGCAGATCGCTTCCCAGCTTGCTTTCAGGCACAAAACAAACGTCGCGCCGCATCAGCGTGTCCAGAGTGCGCGTGTGCGCCTCGGTATCGGGCACCTGCAGCACGTCCTGCGCGTAGACGATTCCCTTGATGCTATGGATGTTCCCCTCATATACCGGAACGCGGGAGTAGTGCTTGGTTCGCAGCATTTCGATGAAGCGTTCCACGGTCATGTCGGTCGTAACCGCAAACATCTCGGGACGCGGTTTCATGGCTTCACGCACCGTCTTGCCGCTGAACTCCACTACCGATTGAATCAAGTCGCGGTCGCCCTCGTGAATGATGCCTTCTTCCTGCCCCGCCTCAATCAGCGCATCCACTGCCTCTGCAGGACTTTCCGGCTGCTCGCCGGTATTGTGCCGGGTTAACGAAGCTACCGACTGCAGGAAGCCCAACACAATCGTGACGGGAAGAAGCACATAGATAAGAAGCCTCAACAAAGGCGTCCAGCGGATGAGCCACGTCCCGCGAGTGCGCGAGAAGAAGACAAAGGGCAAAAAGCGATTGCACAGAATGACAATCAAAATCAGACTGATGGTCGCCTGCAGAATCTCGTAGATGCTCCACTTCTGATCGCTGAAGACCACATAGCCCACCAGAAGGGCGATCGCGGCCATGGTCAGCTGCGTGAGCACCGCCATGGAAAGCGAAGCACGGGTGCGGCTCACGCGCAGGCTCGGCTCAACCTTCTGCTCGAAGATGTCTATATTGTCCTGGAATTCACGGGAAAGAAACTTGCCGATTTCCTGGTACACGCGATCCACGTAGGAAACCAGCGTCAACAGTCCCAATAGAAGAAGTAACGCCACCGCGGCGGCGAGATTCATGCCGTCCTCCGCGCTCCTGCTCCGTCTACTTTCTGCTTCAAGGACTTTCTTCCGGACGACCGAGTGCGCTCGAACTCTGGCCGCACGGACTCATTGCGCTCGGACTTATTGCGCTCGATCAGGGCAAGCGGAAGCCCCAAGGTTCGGCGCAACCTTGCTTCCTTCCGCGCCATTTCTCCATTATCGCGCTCATGGTCAAACCCCGCCAGATGCAGAATTCCGTGCAACACCAGGATCTTCACTTCCTCAGCGGTGGAGTGTCCGAGCTTGCCGGCGTTTTGAGCCGCGATGTCCACCGAGATGGCAATGTCACCCGCTGTGTGCGCTGGGTCGTTGGGCGGGAGCGATGGAGAGGGAAAGGACAACACATCGGTCGGCGTGTCCTTGGCCCGGAATTGTCGATTCAGGGAGCGCATCGCTGCACTGCTCGTCAACAGGAGATTGACTGTTCCCTTGAGCCCCACGGCCCGTCTCGCGCGTAGCGAGAAGCGCCGAAGCGTTGGTTCGCTTAAACTCGCCACTCGTTTTTGAAAAATGATCAAGTTCTTTCTCGGCGGGCTCGATGGCCTATGTCGGCAATCCGGCATCAAAACAAAACAGGAGGGCCTGATTCGAAGCCCTCCCGCCCGAAGGTCGCTGCTTTATACCTGTGCTTCGAACACACCGCGCCCTCGCCCGGAGCTGCGGCTCACACCGGCTTTTCGTTCGCATTCGCTACTGCTTCGCCAGTCCTCGTTTCTAGATTTCTGGTTTCGAGATTCCTGGTTTCTAGATTTCTAGTCTCGAGAGTCCTGGTTTCGAGAGCTTTTCCCTCGCTCAACAGCAACATCTGCTGCTCGGCGATCCGCGTTTTGTGCTCATCGTAAGCCCGGATGATACGCTGCACCAGATGATGACGCACCACATCGCCTTCATCGAAGTGGACAAAGGCCAGGCCATCGACTCCCTTTAGAATGTCGACCGCTTCGAGCAGGCCGCTGCGCCGCGCATTGGGCAGATCGATCTGGGTGACGTCGCCGGTGATGACCGCCTTGGAGTTGAATCCCAGGCGCGTGACGAACATTTTCATCTGCTCAGAAGTCGTGTTCTGCGCTTCGTCGAGAATCACGAACGAATCATTCAGGGTTCGTCCGCGCATGAACGCAATGGGCGCGATCTCGATGACGTTTTTCTCCAGGTAGCGATCCACCTTTTCCGGATCGAGCATGTCGTAAAGCGCGTCGTAGAGCGGCCGCAAGTAGGGATCAATTTTGTCCTGCAATGTGCCGGGAAGAAAGCCCAGCCGTTCGCCCGCTTCTACCGCCGGACGCGCCAGGATGATACGGTTCACGCGCTTGGCCAGCAAGGCGGAAATCGCCATCGCCACCGCGAGATAAGTTTTGCCCGTCCCGGCTGGCCCGATGCCAAACACCATGTCGTGCTTCTCAATGGTTTCGAGATAGCGCCGTTGATTCGGGCTCTTGGGCTGCACGGTGCGACGACCGAACGAGCGCTGCCGGCCGGCGTCGGCGAGCCCGCGCAGCGTCGAATTCGGATCTGCCGTCAGCACCCGCAACATGCTGTTGAGGTCGCCATTGTTAAAGGTGTATCCCGAGCGTTGCAGGCTTTCGTAATCGGCAAATACCTGCTCGGCGCGAGCTACGTCGCGAGCCGCGCCCTCCAATTCGATTCCGTTCGATCGCAAGTTGACCGTGATGTTCAGGCCGTCTTCCAGCACTCGCACGTTCTCGTCGCGCGTACCGAACAGGGTCTCGATGTTGGGGCTGATCCCGATGCTTTTTTTCATGCTTGTGTGCTCATGCCTGTATGGGTCCGAATCTGTAACCCGGGCGGGCCGAGCTGAGTCCAGCCGCCTGTGCAGATGGAAGTACGCGTGCGTCCGCTCCACCTCGCGGACAAAACAGGATTATGCTTGGAGACGGGAACAGCCGGAATGCTCATGCCCAGAGGGCAAGCGACTACCATTGGCTAAAAGCGTACCCCGGGTCGGGATAGGAGTCAATGGCAGACTACCTACTTGTTTTCGCCTTCGGCGTCCCTTGCCGATGCCGGCACCGCCCGCGTCCTAGCCCATGCCCTCAGGGCCTCGATTTCCTCGGCCCGGGTGGTCGAGAGCGGCACGGTCTGCGCTAAAGCGTCCAGGAGCGATTGCGTGGTCAGTGACTCCTTCTCGGAGAAGGCGGCGTAGAGTCCCGTCTGGACGGCAGCGTCGATTTCCGCGCCGGAGTATCCTTTCGCGGCCGCGGCAACCCTTTCCAGATCAAACTCCGTGGGATTGCGTTTCCGTTTTGCCAGCTGAATCGCAAAGATTTGTTTGCGCTCCGCTTGATTTGGCAGGTCAACGAAGAACAGTTCATCAAAGCGGCCCTTGCGGATCAACTCCGGCGGAAGCACGCTCACGTTGTTGCACGTGGCGGCCACAAATACAGCCGCTTTACGATCCTGCATCCAGGAGAGAAACGACGCCAACAGGCGTGACGACACGCCCGCATCGGCCGAGGCGGAATCCGGACCGCTGCCGGCAAAAACTTTTTCCAGTTCATCGATCCACAGGACGCAGGGCGCGAGTCCCTCGGCGACCTGGAACACTTTGCGAATGCGTTTTTCCGTTTCACCGATGTACTTGTCGTAGACCGCCGCCGTATCAAACTTCACCAGCGGCAACTTCCACTCCCCGGCAACAGAGCGCGCGCAAAGCGACTTGCCGCATCCTTGCACGCCCAGGATGATTACGCCACGCGGCGGCTCCAACCCAAACTCGCGTGCCGAATCTTCCCAGGCTCCGCGGCGCTGCCCTAGCCAGTGTTTCAGATTCTCCAGCCCGCCCACGCTGGCCATGTTGTCGCAGGCATCGATAAACTCGAGCATGCCCGAATGCCGCAGCAGTTGTTTCTTGGCCTCAAGCACATCGGTGACGGTTTCCTGACAAAGTGCGTAGCGGGACACCAGGGCCTGACAGGTCGCGCGCTCGGCTTCTTCCTCGGTCAGGCCGCGCAGATTGGCAGCCACGGCGTCCACGCCGGCGGCATCGAGTTGCAGCTTCAACGTGTAAGTCTTGGACAGACGGGTAAACGTCTCGCGGATGATGTCGTGCATGCGGTCGCGATCAGGCAGAGGAAGATTAAAGTATTCCACCAGCGTGGTCAGTTCCGAAGGAACCACGATCTCAGGCGCGGTGATAACCACCGTCCGGCGGTTAGCCGAGAACTTCTGGCCCACATCCCGCAGCCGCCTTACGACGACCGGATCTTCCATGTGACGGTGAAAGTCCTTCAGGATGAATACTGCCTCAAGGGTCATCGATTCCATGTTCGCCAGCGCCTGCACGGGCTCGCGCGTGTTGTAGATGGAAGAGGCTCCACCGCGTCCATCGGTTGCTGTGTCGGCTCCCTGCGAAGAAAGCATGGCTCTCGCCAGCCGGTCCGCCTCGCCGGCACTCGGCGAAAGAGAGGTCCGTGTCTGTGTCTGGGTGCGTCCGCCGGCGTTGGCCCAGCTCGTCGTCTGGTTCACGCGTGTCTGGTCCACGCCTGTCTGGTTTGTCCCAGTCTGAACGGACGCCTTTCGGACCTCCGCAGAAATGTTGCTTCCTGATCGCACCAGACCGTCGGCAATGCTCCACTCGAAAGTGGCCATGTTGAGGTCTGAGCATGCAGTACGGACCATGCCAACCGCATGTGTCTCTTCCGCCGTCTCCATCACGATGATGGGCGTCGAGGAGTTGATGAGGATCTTCAGGCGTTCCAGTCCGTCTGTCATTTGCTGCGCCACATGTGTTTGACCAGTCGAGACTTACTCTCCTATAATAAGGAATTCGGACCCACCCGAATATCTCTCTGGATACACAAAGGTAACGAATCACACATGGCTAATCATCTTTCGGCGCTAAAACGCGCCCGCCAGACCGAAAAACGTACCGCCCGCAACCGCGCCAACACTTCCCGCCTTCGTGGCGCTTTGCGCGAGTTGCGCGAGATTATCGCCAAGGGCGACAAAGCGGCTGCCGAGCAGACTTACCGCACCACCGTCTCCGCCCTCGACAAGGCCATCCAGAAGGGCACGCTCCACGAGAATACGGCCTCACGCTACAAATCGCGCCTGGGCGCGCGCGTTGTCGCAATGAAATAGGCTGGCTGCTCTGAGACGTTAGTCTTGGACGGAATCGCACTCAGCTCGGACCCAAGCTCAGACCCAGATCGCACCTCACGGACGGGTTCCTCCTCGTCGCGCTGCCTTCATGTAAGGACTGATACCCAATGACTCCGCGCGAACCGCAAGGGACCAACCATTCCCAGACAATCTCACTTCTCGGCATCCCCTACGATGCCAACTCCACCTACCTACGAGGGCCCGCTGAGGCGCCGCATCGGATCCGGGAAGCCCTGTACTGCAACTCCAGCAACCTGTGGACCGAGGACGGCATTGACCTCGGCCAGCCCGGCACTTTTCACGACGCCGGCGATCTCATGTTGCCTTTGGAAGCGGAACCTGCTGGCGCTGCGATCGAGAAGGCGGTACGCGACAATCTTGCCCTGGGGCATCCTCTCATCTGTCTCGGCGGCGACCATTCGATCACTTATCCGATCCTGCGCAGCTTCAAAGACCAAGTTTCCGACATCACGATCCTGCATTTCGACGCGCACCCTGACCTCTATCACGACTATGCGGGACGGCTGTCTCATGCCTGTCCCTTCGCGCGCATCATGGAGGAGCGATTGGCGCGCCGACTGGTGCAGGTGGGAATCCGCACCATCGGCGCGCACCAGCTTGAGCAGGCAAAGAAGTTTGGCGTCGAAGTAATCACCATGAGGAATATCGCCCGACTTGCGAGTGTGAAGTTCGAGGGCCCGCTCTACATTTCTTTCGACGTCGATGTGCTTGATCCCGGCTTTGCACCCGGGGTGTCGCACTACGAGCCCGGAGGCATGTCAGTGCGCGACGTTCTGAATGTGCTTCAGGGACTACGCGTGCCCGTCGTGGGCGCTGACATCGTGGAGTACAACCCCATCCGCGATCATCAGAACCAGACGGCGATGGTGTGCAGCAAGATTCTGAAAGAGATCAGTGCTGCTATGTTGCGGCGAGGGAATCCGCCGGCAAGCGGATGGGTGTAGAAGGGGTATCGGAGGGTCGTGATGGGTTCCTTGCCTTGCGATTCTGCATCTATTGCAATCAATGAAAGGCAACTTCTATGCCTGAGATTCTGCCGGCAATCTTTTTCGGACATGGCAATCCCATGAATGCCGTGCTGAATAATAAGTACACCGAAGGATGGCGCAGCATAGGGAAGGACATACCTAGACCGAAGGCCATCCTGTCTGTGTCCGCGCATTGGTTTGTGCCGGGAACTGGCGTCACGGTGAGCACGGCCCCGCGTACTATTCATGACTTTGGCGGTTTTCCCCGAGAGCTTTACCAGGTGCAGTATCCCGCCCCGGGAGATCCCGACCTCGCTCGCCGGGTGCAAGAGCTATTGGCGCCCGTGCCCGTTGCACTCGACAACTCGTGGGGACTCGACCACGGGACGTGGTCTGTGCTCCGGCATGTATATCCGGACGCCGATATTCCGATCGTGCAACTGAGCATTGATGAAACCCAACCGCCATTGTTCCACTTTGAGGTGGGGAGAAAACTTGCGCCATTACGAGAAGAAGGCGTCCTGATTGTGGGCAGCGGAAACATCGTCCACAACCTTCACACGTATGCATGGGGACGGCATGTGCCCGATCCGTACGACTGGGCGGTCCGTTTCGAGACCGAGGCGAAGCAGATGATAACGGCCGGCGAATACAAGCCATTGATCGACTATGAGAGGTTGGGACCGGACGCCATGCTCTCTATTCCGACGCCCGAT
>WNFD01000710.1_pt1 | contig 33078 bp, 26 predicted proteins | sample 5400491 | NCBI WGS metagenome assembly WNFD01 (sample SAMN13153343, study PRJNA577476) | soil metagenome | isolation source: 120 cm saprolite under Douglas fir tree site 2 hole 2 replicate 2 | place: USA:California | collected 2015-04-18 | reverse complement strand
AAGAGAATTTGGAGAATGTTTTCCCAAGCCCTTTTCTGCCCGTGCACTGTTGCGAAGAGTGCGGGAGGTGCTGGACGCTCGAGGTTCTGACTTCGGAGAAAACGATCTTCGACAAGGCGATCCGCAGGAAAGTGACTCGCGCGCGAATGCGATCCTTTCATGCGAGCCTGTAGTGGCGAGTAGCTTGCACGATGTATCGGGGAATTTCGGACAGGGACAGGACCCGCTGCAAAACTCCTGATTCAGCGCAAACTCGCGGCATCCCGTATACCGCACAACTTGCCTCATCCTGCCCGACAGTGTGGCCACCCTCGCGGCGAATCGCCTTCATGCCAAGTGCGCCGTCGGCTCCCATTCCCGTCATGATGACGCCCATTGCCAGACTTTTAAAGGTTGAAGCCACAGACTGCATCAGGACATCGATGGAGGGAGTGTGCGGACAATTTCCTGGATGCGAAGTAAGACAGATTGCAGCCCGCGAGGCAGAACTCCGCTCCACGGTCATGTGGATCCCGGAGGGGGCAATGTAAACCACGCCGGGATAGACGACTTCGCCGTGGGTTGCCTCGCGAACCTGCACTGAGCACAAAGCGTTCAGGCGTTGCGCGAAGGGCGCGGTGAATCCAGGAGGCATGTGTTGCACAATCAGAAGGGGAACGGATAAGTCCTGGGGCAAAAGTGGGAGGATTTCCTCCAGCGCCTTCGGACCGCCGGTAGAGATTCCGATGGCTACAATTCTTGGGGGGACAGACTCGGGCGCGACGGGAAAGGCGTGACCGTCGTTGGCAGCGGCTGCCTGGGGTGGCTTTCGTGGAACCGGCAATGCTGAGTGGGAACGAGCTGACTGCGCCGCTCCTTTGATCTTGGCTATGAGCTCGGTCTGAATGTGAGGAATATCCAAGGACTGCGGAGACAACTGTTTGGGGACATAATCGAAGGCTCCAGCGCCCAGCGCTTTGAAGGTGATTTCCGCATTATTCACGGTGGTGGCGCTGACCATGATTACCGGGCGGGGCCACTCGGCCATGATGCAACGGAGAGTCTCCAGGCCACCGAGTCTAGGCATTTCAACGTCGAGGGTGACCACATCGGGGTCTAACGAGGCGATCTTTTCCAGCGCTTCAGTTCCATCGCAGGCGGTTCCCGCGACTTGGAGATCAGGGTCGGAGCTGATCATGCGAGCCAGAGCAGTCCGCATGAAGGCGCTATCGTCAACCACCAGGACATTGATTCGAGACCGAATTTCGGGCTCCTTTTTCATGGCCGGTAAATCGAGCGGACCAAAGCGTGCACTTCGTCCATGTAAGAATCCAATTCGAAAGTGAGGCGGGCCCAGTCAAAGTCTTTCAAGGACGGACACTGTTGCGCCAAAGCGGTAAATCCGGGTTCTTCGAGGAGGTTGACTTGACGTTTTTCGACGTAGCCGTAGTTCAGCCCGGTCATACGACAAAGCAAGTCACTGAGTTCGACCAGCGATACCAGCGCGGTGTGATTCACGGATTGTTGAGGCGTGTGGTGATGAGCCACAACCTCAACCAGCTCCGGGGACAGTTCCCAGCTCTCGGCGAGCAACCCGCCGCTGTCGCAATGGGTGAAACCCAGAACCTTTTGTTCGGCCTCATGCAGCGGAATACCTTCCTCCCGGGCAACCTCGTATGCGCCACGAAACTCCGGCGGCAAGGCCCACAGATTGACGATGATGCCAAGGTCGTGCAGCAGCCCGGCAAGATAAGCCTTGCCAGGATTCGCGAAATTGATTTTCCGGGCAAAGCGCCGGCAGACAAGGGCGCATCCGAGAGAATGTTCCCAAAAGACGACGGGATCGATGCCTCCGTTCTCCGCCGGCAGCATGTTGAGCACACTGCAGGACATTGCGATGTCGCTCACGCGATGAATTCCCAAACCGATGATTGCTCCGCGGACTGACTCAACTTTCTGCCAGCGGCCGAAGAGCGGGCTATTTGCCATCTGCAGACACTGCGCGGCCAGGGACTTATCCTGCGCGATCAGATCGGCGACTTTGTGTACATCGACCTCTTCCACTGGTTGTTGCAGATAGCGGAGCAACGGCGACAGGACCGCGGGAATCGTGGGAATCTGGCGCATCCCATCAAGACGTTTGAGCAACGATTCCTTGCTCGCAGCTGCAGTTGTCATGATCACTGCCTCCCCACCTGCGCGTGTTCCCCTTTCACGTAAGCGGTGGTCCCCGGAAAATGAACCAGGCGGAAGTCATCACTCACTCCGTAAAGCGACTCGGAGTGACCCAGGAATAGGTATCCATGAGGCAGAAGATCGCGATAGAAGCTCTGGATGACGCGGCGCTTTGAAGCCAGGTCGAAATAGATCAAGACATTGCAACAGAAAATGATGTCCAAGCCCTTCGTGAAAGCCGTGGGGTCATTGTCGGAAAGATTGGCCCGGCTAAAGGTTGTTGCGCTGCGCGCAGCGGGCTGGACCTGGAGTTGATCTCCGATGGGAACAAAATATTTCTGCCGGTAGTGGGGGGAGAGATTTCGTGTACTGCGGCTGCCGTAAACCGCCATCTTGGCATGTGCCAGGGAATGCTCGTTAAGATCCGTGGCGACAATTTCCAGGACCCAGTCTTTCAGGCAGTGGTCCGCTTCCTCCATCAACAACATGCTGAGGGTATAGGGTTCTTCTCCCGTCGAGCAGCCGGCACTCCAGACGCGCAAGCGGCGCACCGGAAGCAGGGCTTTGGCTTCTATGATTTTCGGCACCACGAGCTGACGCAGAGCGTCGAGTTGCGGCTGATTGCGGAAGAAGCAGGTTTCACCGATGGTGATCTCATTCAAAAGGGCGATCAGCTCTTTCTGACGGACTGGCTTGACCGTAAGGCACTCGAGATACTCCTGCAGGGTATTGGCTTTCAGCTCCTTCATGCGCCGGCCGCAGCGGTCAAGCAGCAATCGCAGCTTGTTGTCGGGATGAAAAATGCCTGCCACTTGGTAGACCAGATCGCGGATGCGCACGAGTTCGGGATCGGGGGCTCCTTCGATTGCAGCGGCAGATTGAAGTGGCGCCGTGTTCACGCAGCTGCCCCGAGTCTCACACTGTTTTCATCGGCCTCCGGACGGAGGGCTTTAACGGGAGGGACTTACCTTAGTGAAGATGCCGCCCGCCACCCAGAACGACACTCCAAAGCCGCCATAAACTCCAATATTCCTCGGGCAACCAATGGGGTTTGACAGGTGAACGCGATGAACGGGGACGCAGCGCGGTTTCGGTAGCGCGGACTGGAGATGCCTGCCGGACTACTTGGTTTTGAGTACCACCATGTCTACTCTACGATTCAGGGCACGTCCTTGCTCCGTGGCGTTGCTTGCAATAGGGTGATACTCGGCAAATCCGGCGGCCGCCAACCTCTCGGGCGCAAAGCGGTAACGGGTAATCAATAATCGAACCAGCTCCGTAGACCGGGCCGCCGAAAGTTCCCAGTTGGAAGACATCTGGGCAGTGTGAATGGGAATGTTGTCGGTGTGGCCCTCGATGCGCAGCCCGCAATTACGGATCGCCAGGAGGGAGGCGATTCGGTCAAGCGCCGGTAAGGCTGCGGGTTTTAGCGTAGCCGAACCGCTGTCGAAGAATCCAAACTCCCGCAGACTGATGACCAATCCTTCTGTTTCCTGGTGCAGGGCGATCTCATGCAGCGCGATTTCCTTACCCAGAGTTTGCTGTAATTCATTCTGCAGCGCTGACAGATCGGCGTCCTCGGACGTGTTTCCAGGCGACTCCCGCGGCGAGGAGGCGATCCGCCCCACATCAGTGTTGCGTTTGGCATTCTGGATGACTTGCACAGTGCTGAAGGGCATGGGGTCCTCTGCATCAAGCGGAATCTGAGTCGTCGATGCCGGGAAAACTCCCAATTCCTGGAACGCTATCTGGATGGCAAGCGCAAGTCTCCCAACCTTGCGCTGATCCACCTGCGCGGAGGCGTAAATTTCCTCGACTCCGAGCTCGGGCAGGCGCTCCTGAAGAGCCTTCAGCAGGTCGTCCTTCAATTGAACTTTGCCCTTCGCTGTAAGCAGATCTTCCACTTTGGCGAGACCGATCACGCTCAGGATGGTGTCGCGCACTTGTGCCACCGATGGAGCGTTTTCACTTTTTCCCGCTTCTTTGCTCAATCCCAGGTCAATCCCCACCCTCAGATAAGACCTCTGGCCCGGGTCGGCAAGGTTCAGAACGAAGGTCTCCAGGTGCAACGTAGACCTGACTCGCTTCCCCTCATTGGCAGCAGCAGCGGGCTCACTCCCTCGCTTGCTCCAAAACCAACCCGCCAAAACAACCAGCACGACGGCCGCAACGATCCGGCCCAGCCGGCTCGGCCGCGTCACAGGGGTATCCTTGACGGTCTTTTCTTTTTCTTCTTCGGGCACATCTGGGGAAAAGCAATTTTGAGACCGGAGGTGAAGCACAAAGGGGAGGGGCAGAAGGTTGCCCTCAAACTTCCATTCCATCGCTCACAGAATCAACCGACTAGGAACATCTTGCCGATGCAGTCGACACCAGCTCCGTTCTTTCCGACCAGCAGTTCCCGGCATTTCTCAGCGAATTCTCATGAGGATCTTGTTAAGGAAGGGTTGGTACCAATCAGTGCGGAATCGGTGTGTCCTAGTCAACCGCGCAGGACATAAAAAGGGCGCGAAGCAAATTCAGGGGATTCTCCCTTCGTGTGACTTCGTGTCCTTCGTGGTTTGATGAATTTAGAACGCGACCTGCAACTTCGACCAAGCAGCCGCGAGAGTGACCCTGCCACCGTTTCCTGCGACAATTCCTCATGCGCGCGTTCCTAACCCTGGTCCTCGCTGCCACGGCTCTAGCCCAGCCTGCGCCCAAGGTGCTGACTTCTCACACGACTGAAAGTCTTCGCGGCGTCAGCGCTGTCTCCCAAAAAATCGCCTGGGCCTCCGGCACCCACGGCACCTATCTCCGCACCATCGACGCTGGACGCACCTGGCAATCCGCGCAAGTCCCTGGCGCCTCCACGCTGGACTTCCGCGCCGTGGTAGCTTTCTCCGCCGACGAAGCTTTCCTGATGTCGGCCGGACCAGGCGACCAATCCCGCATCTACCACACCTCCGACGCAGGCCAACACTGGTCTCTTCAATTCACCGCTACGAATCCCAAATCCTTCTTCGACTCCATGGTCTTCTGGGATCCCACACACGGCATCGTCCTTGGCGATCCCATTCCCGACGAATCGGGCAAACTGAAATTCGAACTTCTCCTTACGGACGACGGCCGGAACTGGCACGCCCTTCCCCCCGCCCAACTCCCACCAGCCGAAGAAGGCGAGGGCGCCTTCGCCGCCAGCAATTCCTGCCTCGCAATTTTGCCTTCAACGACGACAGCCCCGACTCGAGCGAAGTTACGTGAACACCCGTCTTCTAACTCTGTCATCCTGAGCGAAGACACGCGGTCCGCGGAGCGGAGCGCGTGTCGGAGTCGAAAGCCTGCCCTGAGCTTGTCGAAGGGGACCCCTTGCGTCTCGTCGTCGCCAGGGGCCTCGCAGGGAATTCTCACGACTGACTCTCAAGTGCGTGACGTTTCTTTTGCGGAGGGCATCCCGAACGAAGTTCGGGACCTAGGTTTTGTCGGTGCGATCGATCCTGCTCGATCGCCAGCCCTGTCGCCAGAAAAGTCAGAGACTCCCATCCCCGCCCCCGACCCCAACATCTGGTTCGCCACCGGAGGCCGCGCTGCCCGCGTCTTCCACTCCACCGATCGCGGTCAAACCTGGCAAGTCACCGACACTCCCATCCTCCACGGTCCCGACTCCGCCGGCATCTTTTCCATAGCCTTCCGCGACCCAACCCATGGCGTGATCGCCGGAGGCGACTACAAGCATCCCGACCGAGACGGTCCCAACCTCGCCTTCACCGCCGACGGCGGCAAGACTTGGACTCTCTCCCCACTCCGCCCTCTGGCCTATTTCTCCGCCGTAGCCTACGACCGACGACCAATGAGAGGAGACAACAAAGAGCGCCTCTTCATCGTAGGACAAGACTTCATCTTCGACTTCCGCCCACCACAAGATCCCACGAGAATCAGCCCACACAAAAAATCGGGCATCAAATTCAACGCCGTCAGCTCCTACCCCGAAGGCGGAGCCCTCATAGTCGGCCCCGACGGCTCAATAGTCAAGCTCCCCTAACCAACCCGCCGCGTTCTCCGGCCAGGACCCCTACTCAGTCTGCTTGCGCTGGCAGAGCCGCACATCCGGGTGGCCGAACCAGCCCATTAGCTCCTCGGCAAGGCAACAAGAGCATTTGACTTCCGCTTACATACGCAGTCTGGTGACGACGCACGTTGCATAGTGCGAGGCCCCAGGAACATGCTGGAGGCACCATCGATCGATCTTTGAGAGTTGCGCCTGAATACCAGGCATCCACGATAAGAGCGGAATAAAAGGAAGGCGGAAATAACGTGTTCCGTCCGCATTGAAAGGCGCGTTGATGGCTGCAAACTCTGACCGCGTGAGAGGATGCTCATATTCTGAAATGTCACGGCGGCCCGGCAGCAGGTTGCGAATGCGGGCGTAGAGGCGGGAGAAACGAATGGGCTCCTGCAGGACAATGACGCCATCCTTGGCTAGAATGCGTCGCATCTCTTTCCGAACCTGTTCAATGTCCAAATGGTGGATCAAGTTAATGCAGAAGATAACATCGACCGAGGCGTCCGGTAGTCCCGTCTCGTAGGCAGAGCCTACTTGCACAGTTGCCTCTATTCCCGCGAGGGCAAGGCGCTGTCGCGTCAATGCAACCATTTCAGGAGAGATATCAATAGCAATTGCCCGAGCGCCGCGCTCTACTAGTGCGACGATGTTCCCTCCAGCGCCGCACCCAAAATCAAGCACCGTCTTGCCCTGAACATCTCCCAGCAGCCAAAAGGAGTATTCCAGTCGATGGGCGGTGTCGCGCGGTGGATTCAAGTAGCGCCCGACCTGATCCCAATCGGGTGGAGCGACGGTGGTTCGCCTGGCTTCCGCGGCACTTCGCTCCACCTCGGCTCGATCACGCTCCGATAGCTGTGCCATCTGGCGGGCCTCTTGCCGAAACTATACTTCAGCATAGTTTCCGAGACCAAGCCTGATTCCGCGTGTCGCAGGGTGTCGAAGCTCCATTTGTTGGTCGACGGCAAACCTTCCTCCGAACCCCCGTCAGCACCTTTCAACAGGTTGCCGGGGAAACTCCGGTTTTGGGTGGCGCAGCGCTTGCAGCGCTGCGATAAGATCCCCGCCCTCCATGAGGGCTTCAGTTGTCTGCGTGAGACCTGAGATTTCGGCGTCGGTGGAACGAAGCGCCGCAGCTTATCAGCCGCGAAGCGGCGTAAGAATGCAGCCCACGGCGCAAGCCGTGGGAAGGGTTGGAAGAAACAGATAAGCCCCGGCGGGGCGAAAGACGGTTCTCACGCAGCCTCTTCAGCCCCTAGGGTACTCAAGAGGTCCTCACACATTGTTTTCTGTGGTCTTTTAAACCGCGCCAGTTGGTGACCAAAGTACAACCCATTCCTTAGTCCTTCCTGTTCTTTCCATCCCCCTCGCTTTCAGCGAAGATAAACACGATTAAACAGCTCTAATAACTCCCCCAGATTGAGAACCCCCGTGAAAAACCTGGTCCTTGCCCTGCTTGTATGCGCCGCCGCAGTCGCGTCCGCGCAAACCCAAACCGCCGTTCCCGCGAACGCCGCCCCAGTTTCCCGCACCACCAAAGCCGTGCACTACCGCCTGCAGGGAGGCACGGTCAAAGTCGATTTCCAGGGAACCGAGCTCCTCCAGCGCGCCTCCGGCGAAGCCAAGGTAGAAGGCAAGAAGACCAACTTCCAAATTGAGGTCAAATTCCAGAACCTCGAAGACGCCACCAAGTTCGGCCTCGAGTATTTGACCTACGTTCTCTGGGCCGTCTCGCCCCAGGGACGCCCCGTCAACCTCGGAGAACTTTCTCTCGAACATGGCAACGCGCACGTCAAAGCCTTCACCGACCTGCAGACCTTCGGGATGATCGTCACCGCCGAGCCGTATTTCGCCGTGACCCAGCCCGGCAACATGGTTGTGATGGAAAGCTCGCCTCTAACCGGCGCCGGAACCGAAAATATCGAAACGAAGTATGAAGTAGTCGGCCGCGGCACCTACTCCTCCACCAACACTCACATTCAGGACGCCATCTTCGGCATCGACTCGAAGACTCCGCTCGAGCTTTTCGAAGCGCGCAACGCACTTCGCATCGCACACATCGCCGCTGCCGACAAATACGCTGCCTCCATCATTTCGAAAGCCGGCCAGCAACTGATGCACGCCGAAGAAATCTATCGCCAGAAACAGAACAAAGCCGCCGTCGAGGCCGCCGCCAAGGAAGCCACCGAAACCGCCGAAGAAGCCCGCCTGATGGCCGTTAAGCAAAAGGCAGAGGACGAAGCCCAGGCCGCAGCCGCCGCCCGTGAGGCCAAAGCCCGCGCCGATGCGGAAGCCGAATCTAAGCGCCGCGCCGACGCCGAAACCGCGCGCGCTCAAGCCGAGGCCGCTCGGGCCGAAGCCGAGAAAGCCAAAGCCGAAGCTCTGAAAATGAAGCAGGAAGCCGAAGCCGCGGCGCAGGAAGCCGCACGCCAGAAGGCTGCTGCCGAAAAAGCCACCGCAGAAGCCGTAGCCCAGCAGCAGGTGTTAGCCGCCGAAACCGACAAAGCTCGTCAGGCCGCCGCGCAATCCGACACTCTTCGCCAGCAGGCCGAAAAAGAAAAACAGCAGGCCGAATACGAAAAGCAGGAACTCCGCGCCCGCCTTCTGCAGCAGCTCAACAGCATTCTCGCCACTCGCGATTCCGCCCGCGGCCTGGTCGCCAACATGTCAGACGTTCTATTCCGCAGCGGGAGCTTCGAGCTTCTTCCCGGAGCCCGCGAGCGCCTGGCCAAAGTTTCCGGCATCGTACTCGCCTATCCCAGCCTGCACGTGGCCGTCGAAGGACACACCGACAGCATCGGCACCGACGACTACAATCAGCAACTCTCCGAACACCGCGCCCTGTCCGTCCGCGATTATTTGGTCCAGCAGGGAATTTCCACTAGCGCCATCGAAGCCCGCGGCTTCGGCAAAACCGAACCCATCGCAACCAACGACACCGCTGAAGGCCGCCAGCAAAACCGCCGCGTAGAACTAGTCCTCTCCGGCGACGCCATCGGCGCCACAGCAGACGAATCCCCCAGTCAAACCGCCTCCACCACCACGCATCAATAGATGATTCACTAGGTGATCTCTCCACGATGATCAGAACCAATGCCCTGTCATGCTGAGCGAAGTAGGATCGTCCAGAGGACGAGCCTGCTGCGCTCAGCATGACAAGTGGGACATCTTCCACTACATCTACGCCGTCCTGCACCACCCCGAGTACGGCGAGCGCTACGCCGCCAACCCCTTGTCATCCTTCGGCCCGCAAAGAACGCGGGCCTCAGGACGACAAGGAATATTTAAGGCGTTAGTTTCGGCAGGCCAGTGCCTAGCCGAAATCCACTCCAGCCTGCTCGCAACTAGTGTGGCAAACTGTTCGCTTGATTCAGCAATGATTGCCCCTGCGCAATGAGTGACTGAGCTTGCGCGTCACTAAAGCTCTGGCCGTTAAACTCGGCGCCATTAAGCAGCGCGATCATTTGCGCAGCGAGTGCATCCCGCTGTGCGGTGAGGGACTGGATCTGTCCTTCGATAGAGTTGTAGGTGGCGTCGTTCGCGTCGTTTGAAGCAAGCGCCTTGGTGGAAGAGCTGAGCGTGGCCATGGCAAAAGCCCCGAATGGCGCGTTCAGTTGCTTGTACATTTGCGCGAGAGAGACGAAACTCGTGCTCTTCTTCAAAGCCGATGGCTGAGCATAGCCTTGAAGTATTTCAGAGACGACGCGTCCATCATGGACGTAGTCATCCTTCAAGCCGACCAGTTCCAGGATGGTCGGGCGCACATCAGTGTGATCGGACCAGGTGTTGCTATCGATTCCAGTACTATCGACACCCTGGCCCACGTAACCGACCCAGGTCGAAGCGATCTCGTCCTGAATATCGCCGTGGTTCCACGCAAAGCTGCTATTCGAGCGCGCCGGAATGAATGCGCACGCGTCCGGGGTCAGGCACGTGGCTGGCGTGGCCGCGCTGGTTGCGAAGAAGAACCAGTTCGGGTCGGCGAACGGCGTAAAGGTGGGCGTGCGGAACGGATCCGCCGTGATCATGTGCAGCGTCTTCATGCCGGTGTGGTCGGCAAGCGCCACCATGATGTTGTTCTCGACCACGCCCGTGTAGGGGTTCAGCCAGCTTAACTGGCTCATCTCCCGTTCAAGATTGCGGACGATCGGATCAGTCTGGTCCCGCAGTGCCTGTGCGCTGGTGCCGAAAACGTAGGTGGTTGGCGCATCGTCGGAATGAACTGAATACATAGTCGGGTCGCCAAACTGGGTATAGCCCATGCGCCGCAGATCGGCATTGATCTCTCCGACGCGATTGTACGTGCACGGTGTAGTCACGCCATCGCAGCCAGCGGGAGTCGGGGCATCACCGACAAAGTGGTCGCCTTCGTCAACCGTAAAGACGAACAGTGTGTTGCTTTTGTTAATTCCATCCGCCGCCAGCCGGGCGAAAAACTTTTGGAAGGCTCCGTCATAGGCTTGCAGTTGTTGCACGTAGCCGGACTCGCCGGGACCATACGCGAAGTGGATGTTGCCGGCAGTGCCGTGCCCATCATGCGCGTCCGAAATGTATGCGTATGTGATCGGAATGCCGGCTTCCTGCATCTGCGCGACCCAGGCCAGAGAAACCGTAGCCTCCATGCCGTCAAAACCCGGGAAGCCAACGTGTCCTGACGCATCCTGGATCACGTTGCCGTCGAGATCGGTCATCGGCCCATTTGGCTTGATGATCGGGTTGACGTACGCGGCGCCGAACAGACCGTTGAAGTTACTGTAGCCTCCCGGTTCGTCGGGCAGTAAATCCGGCCGCGCGTGCGTCGACGCTGCGCAAGTGGCTGAGTTCTGCGCGCAATGCACACCGATGCCCACGAAGTCCGCAAAGGCTTGACCAGGATTAGACGCGACCTCCGCCGCTTCGACTGAATTAGGGCCGAACACGGTCGGAATATCGATCACCGTATTCTCAAGAATTGTGTTCGCCGTCGCCACTGCGCCGAAGTCGCAGCCAGCGCGGGTGAATGGCACCCATGGTGCGGGAGCGATCTTGCCGTTCTCGTTGATCATCTCCGGCGTCGTATCCGTGGTAGTGCCGGCCGGATCAAATAGCGGCGCCGTCCAATAGGCGAACGAGACACCGGTTCGAGTTGTGCCATCAGTCTTGAAATAACGGAAACTGTTCGAGACCGGCTGGCCCATTCGATCCGGATAAACGCCCGTCAGTGAGGTCAGGATGCCCGTCGCGGTGTGCGAGATCAGCGCCGTGTGGTCGTTCGACATCAACACACCGTTGTTCTGAATGAAGTTGAGCAGGTTAGGCATTTGTTCGAGATCTGAGGGCACGTTCGGATTGTCCCGCCGGTAATGCGTGTTGTCGAACTGGACATAGATGACGTGTTGAATATTTCCCTTGGGCGAACTCAGGCCGCAGCTATTTTGCGCCAGGGATGTGCCGCCCATCGTGAGAGACAAAGCGCCGATCAGAATTGCAAACCGGCAATTGCAGCGGACTCGTTGGAGATAACTCACAAGAAGCCTCCTGGGGATTTAGGGATTTAACGACACGTGGCGCTCGGCCCCTAAGTATAAGACAGGGATCTAGCTCTAAAAAGGGTGAATGGCCGGTGAATTTCTGGTTAAAAAGCTCGCCAACAACGCACCACGCAGACTCCTACGGCCCGGAAATCCGACGCCCCTGTCATGCTGAGCGCAGCAGGATCGTCCGAAGGACGACCCTGCGAAGTCGAAGCACCCCATACCCCGCTCGGCCCCGCCTAGCTATAATTCCCCATCCTTCTTTCACTCCATGTCGCCCCCATAAATTTCCCCATCTACCTTCACTTTGGGCGATACCGCATCCACCCTCACATCTTCTTCGAGACTCTCGCCTATCTCATCGCTTTCCGCGTCTATCTCTCACTCCGCCGCCGATTCGGCGATCCTCTCTCGGCTCCAATCCGTTGGGCCGTAATCGCAGCTGCCGTCGCTGGCGCCACCCTCGGCTCCAAACTCCTGTTCTGGCTCGAGGACCCGCAACTCACTTGGCACAACCTTCACAACCCTGCCTACCTTATGGGAGGTAAGACCATCGTTGGCGCGCTGATCTTCGGCCTCATCTCCGTCGAACTCATCAAACGCTACATCGGACTCCGTCAATCCACCGGCGACCTCTACGCCATCCCGCTAGCTCTCGGCATCGTCCATCGGACGCATCGGCTGCTTCCTCACCGGACTCTCCGACAACACCTACGGCACTCCCACCACACTCCCCTGGGCCATAAACTTCGGTGACGGAATTCCGCGCCACCCACCCAACTCTACGAAATCGCCTTCCTGTTATTCTTAATCCCGGTCCTCTATCACGCCTTAATGCGGAGCACCGCAGAAACCTGGGTGCCCCAGTTCTCGCGTCCTTTGCGAGAAGTGGGAATGTGTCCACCGGCTGCAGACCAGCGACTAGCCACGGTTTTTCTCCCCGGCGACGCCTTCAAATTCTTCAGATCGCCTACCTCCCTAACAGTTTGTGTGGGGCGGACACTCCTGTCCGCCAAACGCGGGGAACCACCACACCAGATGCGAGGACAGCCACGGCCCATGTGGGGACAGCCGCCCTCGGCTGTCCAGTCGAGCGGAGCTCGACCGCTTCTGCCGCCGGCACCACCACCGCCGCTCTAACCTACGAAAACATCTTCCGCATCATCATCATGCAATTCATCGACGCCCACTCCTTCGACGTCCGCAGCGTCAAGAAAACCTGCGTCCACATAGTCCACCCCGACGGCCGCCTAATTCCCTTCGACACCTACAACCTCTTCTACCGCGATCACCTGGAACGAACGCGCCTGGCCCGGTTGCGACAAAACGCGCAACTCGCCCGTTGCCGCAATGTGAGGTCAGTTTCTCAATCCCTGTCATGCTGAGCGAAGTGGGATCGTCCGAAGGACGATCCTGCGCAGTCGAAGCACCTCATACCGGCCGCCAACCATCCCCAACTCAAACCGGGGTTCCCACCACGAAATCTTTGATACATTTTCTCGCAGACATCTACAATCGAACCTTCCACATGCACCGCGCCCGCATCGCCGAACTGCTCCAGCCGTTCCTGCGAGATGCCGACGACCAACGACCGACGACTAACGGCGCCCTTTGTCAACATATATCGACGTACATCGATATACTCCTCCGCTGGAATGCGCGCATCAATCTCACCGCCATCCGCGACCCGGAACAGATTGTCACTCGCCACTTCGGCGAATCCCTTTTCGCTGCCCGCCACCTGTTCCCCGATGTATCCGCTGGCCCAGCCGCGGAAGCCTGCCCTGAGCCTGTCGAAGGGCGGCGACAGAATGCAGCCCACAGCCTGCCCCGAGCTTGCCGAGGGGGCGAAAGCCGTGGGTCAGCCCCATCCAAAGAGCAAGCCCCGGAGGGGCGAAAGAAAGCCTCGCCGCGTATAGAAGGTGATCAACAGTCGCATCACAGCCCAACGTTTGCCCGTCACGAGCGGAGCGAAGGCGTCAACGAGAGGGTTTCCGTCGCCGATGTCGGTTCGGGCGCCGGATTTCCCGGCATCCCCCTCAAGCTCTGGAATCCTCACATCAATCTCACGCTCATAGAATCCAACCACAAGAAGGCCGCGTTCCTCCGCGAGGTAGCCCGCTCTCTTACATTGACGGACATCAATATATTCAGCGGCCGCGCCGAAGATCTCCCCCGCGATCAGGCTCGCTTCGACGTCGTGACCCTCCGCGCCGTCGAGCACTTCGAAGACGCCCTCCAGATCTCCGCCGCGCTCCTTATCCCCGGAGGCCGTCTCGCCCTCCTGATCGGTTCCTCTCAGCAAGACGCAACCACTAAAATCCTTCCATCCTTCTTGTGGACTCATCCACGACCGGTCCCCCTCTCCCGATCTCGCATATTCCTGGTCGGCACCTCTCCCGTGCACTAGCTCCGTACGCACGTCGCGAACCAAGAACGGCAACAGTGGTCCGAACCAGCCAGCCAGAACCTCATTCATGAGCTCTTATGTAAAAATCCACTGTCGGAAATGGCATCAAGTGGGACGGATGCAAGAATTGCCCGTCCAAGCGCGCCTTCATGACCATGAAACGAACTAAAGCGCAGAGGAGTTATCCACAGTGTTCCGTACGGAACACTTCTCCTCTTGCAACTGACCTGTGCCGTCCGGAAAGCCTTGAACAATGTTCCGCACGGAACATTTTCGTATCTCGCAATCCTGCCCGATTCGTACTAGTGTTCCTTACGGAACACTCGGCGTGTTTTGCACAAGAATTCATTATTTACACAAATTCTTGCGTTGCTTTGCGATGCGAACCGCATTATGCTGCCGGAAGCTCTGGAATCTTCCTACATCTAAATGGGACGCGTCATCGCCGTTGCCAATCAGAAGGGCGGCGTGGGTAAGACCACGACTGCCATCAACCTTGCCGCGTCCTTCGCGGCGGCTGAAGTGAACACGCTGCTCGTCGATTGCGATCCGCAATCGAATGCCACAAGCGGCCTTGGCCTGGTGAAGGATCCAGAGCGCATCAGCTCCTATCATCTGTTAATGGGTGCGGCCTCAGCCGACGAAGCCCTGCAGACGACTGATCTGGAGCAGCTCTGGCTGATTCCTGCGCACAAAAATCTCATCGGGGCCAATCTTGAGCTTGTCGACGTAGAGGGGCGCGAGTTTCGTATGCGCGAGGCGCTGGCGCCCTTGCGCGAGCGCTTCCAGTTCATCGTGCTCGACTGTCCGCCTGCCTTGGACCTGCTCACGTTGAATGCGCTGGTCGCAGCCGACGCTGTGTTGATCCCGATGCAGGGAGAATACTTTGCCCTTGAAGGGATCAGCGAGCTGCTCGACACGATTGAGCGGATTCGTGCGGCGTTGAATCCTGAGCTCGCGATTGAGGGCGTGGTGCTGACGATGTTTGACGACCGCACCAACCTGGCGCAGCAGGTCATGAACGAGCTGAAGAAATACTTTGGCGAGAAGCTGTGCGCGACGACTGTGCCCCGAAACATCCGGTTGGCGGAGGCGCCCAGTCATGGCAAGCCGGCGCTGGTGTACGACCCGCGGTCGAAGGGGGCGGAGAGTTACATCCGGCTGGCCAAGGAGATCATTGCGCATTATGCGCCGGCAGATTTGGGCGTGGTGGCGCCTGCGCAGGCAGAGCCTGGGGAGAAGGTGGACGAGATTGCGGCGGAGGAGATGGATAAGTCGGCCTGATATATCGATGAGTATCGATATTCGCAGATTGATATGCGTCGATATATTAACGCGGTGAAGTGCAGAGAATTCCTTGTGAGGCTAGGGGTAGCGGGGAGATTGCAGGGTCCTTCGCTTCGCTCAGGATGACAGCTTTAAAACAAGAGACCGAACAACCGAGGACAAACTGATGGCGACGACGGCGGCGGCGGAGACGGCGGGGCATCCTGCTGAAAAAGAGAAAGAGAAGGTGGAGAAGCGGCGGGCGCTGGGGCGCGGGCTGGAGTCGTTGCTGCCGGGACCGCGGGTGGTGGCTGGGCCGGTGGCGAGCGCTGGTGTGGTCCCCCGGCAGGCGGGAGGGGCTGCGGTTCAGGGCAATCGCGCTGCGGAAGAACCCCAGGTCCCCTTCGGCGAGCTCAGGGCAGGCTCTCACTTCGTTCCGGATGACAACACTAAGGGGGACGACAAGGGTCAGAGCTTACGGCATGACCACGCTGACGTATCTCGGAGTGCCAACGCTATCAGTGCGGCTTCCGTCGGGGACATTCGGGCTGTAGTTGAGATGGACGCAGCCTCGCGGACAGAGCCTGCCCTGAGTCTGCCGAAGGGAGTCTCCGCGCCACACTTGCCCACTGAAGGCATCGAGATTCATGCGCAGGCTGAGTCGCGGACGCCTTCGAACCTGGTGCTGCAGCTTCCACTCGATCAGATTGACGCGAACCCGCACCAGACGCGGTATGACTTCGACCAGGAGAATCTGGAGGAGCTGGCCTACTCCATTAAGGCGAACGGGGTGGTGCAGCCGGTCGTGGTGCGTCCGGGAGAAGAGGGGCGCTACATCTTGGTCCTGGGCGAGCGGCGATGCCGGGCGTCCAAGCTGGCGGGGAAGACGACGGTGCCGGCGATCGTGCGGCGGGTGTCGGAGCAGCAGGCCGCCGAGATGACGGTCATCGAAAACCTGCAACGGGAGGATCTGAACTGCCTGGAGCAGGCGGCCGCGTTCGCCAAGCTGAGCCGCGATTTTGGCATGACGCAGCAGCAGATCGGCGACCGCGTGGGGCTGTCGCGAGAGTCGATCTCGAACTACATGCGGTTGCTGAAACTGCCGGGGACGGTCCTCGAATACCTGACGTACAACAAGCTGAGCTTCGGCCAGGCACGGGAGATGCTGGCGCTGGAGAATCCAGAACTGATCACGAGAGTCGCCGATGAAGCGGTGAAGAAGAATCTGACGGACCTGCAGGTCGAAGACCTGGTGGCGAAGTTGAATGGATGGCCGTCGTCGAATCCGGGGCTTCCGGAGCCGAAGAAGGGCGGAGCGCGATGGATGGATCCGAATGTGCGCTCGGCGCAGATGGAGCTGGAGCGGGTTCTGGGATTGCGAGTGAGGATCCGCGACCGCAAGGGAAAAGGCAAGATCGTGATTGAGTACGCGACGGTGGATGACTACGAGCGGGTGGTGGAGGCGTTGCGGGGGAAGAAGGGGTAGGCCCGCCTTATCTATCTACTGCGGCTGCAGAGCTGCCTTAACATTCAGGTCACTTCCGTCGGTCACGCTCACCGTCCGTTTCCAATCTGCAAACTTGGAAGCTTTCACTTCGACAGTGTGCTCTCCGGCAGAAAGCGGCACTGTGGACGGGGCATTGCCCATGAATTTACCATCGATATACACCTCGGCATCTGGAACCGAACTGACTACCTGGAGTCTTCCCTTTTCAGACTGCACCGGCTGTTGTTGAGGGAAGAATCGCTGCACGACGTTCAAGATATCTTGTGCGCTCAGAGCAAACCCGATCCCCTGGACTCCCTCTTTCACGACCTTGACGGTATTCATGCCAATAACGTCACCGTGAGTATTCAAAAGGGGGCCGCCGCTGTTTCCGGGATTGATCGAGGCATCAGTTTGAATCCAAGTGCCCGGTCCAAGTTCTGGGTAAGAGCCGACGGCACTTACAATTCCTCTCGTTACCGTGTTTTGCAACCCCATTCCCGGATTTCCGATGGCTATGACTGATTGTCCCACCTTAATTGAAGCTAGTGTGCCAAGGGACAGTGAGGGCGTTTGCTCGACATCTAATTTAACGAGCGCGAGGTCCAAAGCTGGATCTCGGTATACAACCTTCCCGTTGAATTGCTGTTGCTGTAGATTCTTCGCCGTGACCTCGCTATTGCTTCCGACCACGTGAGCGTTCGTGACCACCACGCCACTGCGCGTAATTAAAAATCCTGATCCCCAAGCTTCAGAACTCGAGAGCTTCAGGACTGCCGAAGAGGTCTGGTCTACTAAGTCCTCGGTTGGTACGTCTGCACTGGCGAGCCTTACCGATGGTGTGCTATTGGAGGCTACTAAGGTCCCGGTGAATACCTTTGCTTCTCCCAATAGGGTGACGATAATGACTTTGTCCTTAAGGAGAAAGTAGTCTCCGTGATAAGTGCCGTTTAGCGCGATCCATCTCATCGGCCCGACGGTCAATTCGATATCTTGCGTGACGTAGCCGGCCAAGCTCAGCCGAGCGCGTAACGGTCGTTCCAGTCGAGCACCAAATACACTGCGTGTTTTGTGAAAATAACCGCCGGGCAGCTTTTTCGACGTGTACGGTGTTGTACCAACAACCTTGCCGTCAATCTCCACGGTGGCGCCGGGCGGCGTGGACTCAATGCGGAGGTCTTCCGCAAAGAGGGAACTGTGACCCAAGCAAAGGAAAACAAATAGTGGGAACAGAAACGTACGTCTCATGGTGATGTCTCCCCGGTGTTGCTGAAGGGCTGGGCGATATAGAGACGACAGCGAACACACGTCTCATGTATCGCCTTGACACGCGAACGCGAAACGATTGTCGATGGGGGATACTTCGGAGCCCTACATCCTTACGAACAAAGACGATACCCCGGGAGTTTGTGAGAGTCAAGGCAATAGACGGCTGGTCGCCCTTCGTTTCAGATGGGGATCAAGATGGTTATTGGTGGGACGGAACTGCTGTTTTGGTGCCTCCTGGGTGTGGGGTTGAGGCGAGTGTGCCGGAGAAGGCGTCTGAGTGGAATAGTTTTTCTATTGTGGAGGAAGGTTAACTAGTTGGATTCCTCTTCACGTGGGACGAGTCTGCGACTGCGGGCGGCGCTGACTGGTGTGTTCTGGCGACTCCGTTACTGATTCAGTCGTTGGAGAGAATTCCTTGCTGGGGCTGTGGGGACGTCGAAGAGTGTAGGGGTCCTTCTCTGCGCCGCGCGATTCCGCGCGGCTTTGTTCAGGATGACAAGATGGGGAGAAGGGGACGACAAGCTTTTGTCGTCCCCCGTCCGCCACGGGGACTGAGGCATTGCGTGGCGCGGGATGGGAAGTCAAAAGCCGCGGACAGAGCCTGTCCTGAGCGAAGTCGAAGGGAGTGTCCGCGCCACACGTTCTCTCTCCTTGGATTGTTTTCGGATGGGAATCAAGATGGTTATTGGTGGGAGGGAGTTAATACTTTAAGGCCTCCTGGCGCTGGGCTGAGGCCGGCTGCGTGGTTGGAGAAGGCGTCCGAGTGGAATAGTTTTTCCATTTTGGTGGAGGGTTAACTGGTTGGGTTCCTCTTCAAGTAGGACGAGTCCGTGACCCTGGGTGGGGCTGACTGGTGTGTTCTGGCGATTCTCTTAGCGATCAATCGTGGAGAGAATTCCTTGCTGGGGTTGTGGGGCGTCGAAGGGTGTAGGGGCCCCTTCGACTCCGCTCAGGGCAGGCTCTTCACTGCGCCGCGCGATTCCGCGCGGCTTTGTTCAGGATGACAAGTGGGGGAGTGAGCGGCGACGGTCTTTGTCGTCCGCTGACGGCCGTTGGATGCTGGGGGTTCGCGGCGCTGCATGGGTAAGTCAAAGGCCACGGACAAGAGTGTCCGCGCCACACGTTCTTCTTCTCTCGCATCGCTTTCTGATGGGGATCAAGATAGTTATTGGTGGGACGGAACTGCTCTTTTAAGGCTTCATGGGCGTGGGAGTTAAGGCGGGCAGTGGCCGGAGAAAGTGTGTGAGTAGTATGCGTTTCCAAGGTGGGGGAGGTTAACTGGTTGGGTTACCACTCCCTTAGTCCTCAGTCGTGGAGAGAATTCCTTGCCGGGGCTGTGTGAGGTCTCAAAGGGTATGGGGTCCTTCACTGCGCCGCGCGCTTCGGCGCGGCTTTGTTCAGGATGACAGAATTGGGAAGGCCGCGACATCCTCTGTCGTCCCCGGGCGGCTGGGCGACTGAGGCGTCACGTGCGTCGGAGGGGGAAGTCAAAAGCCGCGGACAGAGCCTGCCCTGAGCCTGCCGAAGGGAGTGTCCGCGCCACACGGTTCTCTGTGGTGCCATCGCATTGTTGGATAATCGGGCCTCTGCAATAGCCTGTTGGTTCGTGGCACGTTAGTCCCCGTACCTAAGTGATCTATCCCATCTACCGGCTCCACTTCTAAAGTGACTTCAGTTCCCAGAAAGATCAAGCCGTAAAAAAACAGGCCAGTAAAAGGAAATTTACAGGCGTGCGTGCCTTTCTTTGTCTGGTCAAAGTACGAAGCAAGATCCTCGGTTTTACCCCGCTCCTGAGGACGAATGCGCCGCGAAAAACTCGTGTCTGCAGTTCTGCTTCTGGCCGCAACTGGTGTGTGTTCGGCGGGCAATTACGTCGTACCGACCACGACTGTTGCGGCCCAAACTTCCAACAACACCAGCGCGGCGATCAGCTTTGTCGCGCAATCCAATGGCAACAAGGGAGCAGGGAACGTCAGCAAAGCTGACATTCATTCTCTGCTCTATTCCGGAAACACGACCAAGGTTTACGCCCATCTGATGGTGTGGTTCGGGGGCTCAAACCACATGAACGTCGGCTATAGCTCGACCGATGCCGGGCAAGTCACGCGGCAGATCACCGATATGATCAGCCGGGGCATCAATGGCGTGATCATCGATTGGTATGGTCCTGGCAGTTCGACGGATCAGGCAACACAGCTGGTGATGGCCGAGGCGGAAAAGCATCCGGGCTTCACGTTTGCGATCATGGTGGACCAGGGTGCGATCAAGTGGGACTCCTGTACGGGGTGCACGCCGCAGCAGGCGCTGATCAGTCAACTTCAGTACATTGAGCAAAAATACTTTCCTTCTCCGGCCTATATGACCGAGCAGGGACGGCCGGTGGTGACAAACTTCGATATCGATGTTGTGTATGCGATCGATTGGAATGCGGTGAATGCATCGTTGGGCACCAAGCCCGACTTTCTGTTTCAGAATAATGATGGATTCAGCCATGCGCTGAGCGGCGGCAGTTATTCGTGGGTGATGCCTACGACCACCGACTATGGAATGAGCTATCTTTCCAGTTTCTATCAGACGGGGATGGCATACCCGTCCGAGCAGGTGGGCGGAGCCGCGTACAAGGGATTCAACGATACGCTAGCGGCCTGGGGATCGGGCCGCATCATGAAACAGCAATGCGGCCAAACGTGGCTGAAGACGTTTTCAGAAATCAATGGGCTTTACAGCGCCGGGAAGCAATTGCCTTTCGTACAACTCGTAACCTGGAATGACTACGAAGAGGGCACGGAGATTGAGTCGGGCATCGACAACTGCTTTTCGCTTTCACCCTCGGTTTCGGGCAAGTCCTTGCAGTGGAGCATAAGCGGAGATGAGAGCTCCGTCGATTACTACCGCGTATACATCAGCACCGATGGGAAGAATCTGATGCCGCTGATCGACAACGCGGCGGGACTTCGGTCGGTGAATCTGTGCAGCTTTCCGATCCCCGCCGGCAGCTATAAGTTGCTGGTGCAAGCGGTGGGCAAGCCCACGTTGTCCAGTCAGATCACTGGCGCAGTCAGCTATAGCCCAGCGTGCGGAGGAACCGGATCGGGGGGCAGTACACCCACTTTGTCTTTCGCAGCCGCACCTTCGAGCGTGAACATCGCTGCTGGCAAGTCTGGCAGCTTTACGATTACAGCAACGCCTCAATCGGGATCATTCAACAGCTCGATTGCACTTTCCTGTGCTGGCCTGCCGAGCACATTGAGCTGCAGCTTCGCTCCCGCAAACATCGTTCCGGGCGCAAGCACAGCGGCGTCAACTCTTACCATTTCTGCGGCTTCCGTCACGGGCTTGAATCTTCATCACCGGCAGTGGAATGCTCTCTACGCCAGTGCCGTCATGCCCTTCGGGATCGCCGGTCTTGCCTTGATAGGTAACGTGCAGCGGAGGAGAACGATGAAGACTCTCGTCCTCCTTTGCCTGCTCGCCGGAATCGCCCTGGTTACCGTTTCCTGCGGCGGAAATACTTTCGCGCCTCAGAGTGCGGCGCTTCCCATTGGAAGCTACACCGTTACCGTTAACGGGAACTCCAGCTCCGGCCTGGTGTCGGCGACGGTCACCGTCACTGTTCAGTAGATGATATCCGTTTCGACGGTTCAGGGCAGGCGGGGGAAGTGCGGAGCGATGAACCCACCCCAGCGAATTCCTTGTAATCAGGCGCAGCAATAAAGATTTCGACGGCACCCAGTCGGGCAATCTGCGGAATCTGGTCACGTAGCGCAAAGCTTCGGTGCGTTGCTCCAGTTCGAAGTGGCGGAGATACTTCTGCACGATGTTCGGCATGGTCATGCGGAGCGCCGAAGCGAAGTTTTGCGTCGCCATCTGCTGCTGCTTTTCAGGATTCTCGAGAAATCGGACAAGGCAATCTGCCAAGTCTTGGGCATTCCCCGGCTGATAAAACTCGATCGCCAGCTCCTCTCCTTCCGCCATTTGACGGAAGTCTGCGATGTCGGCGCACACGATAGGGACGCCGTAGGCGCAGGCCAGGTGAGCGACTCCACTGCTGCCGGTGGATGAGGAATACGGCATGACTGCGACGGAGGATCTTTGGAAAAGATCCGGGAGTTCGTCCTCGCGCACGTAGCCGGTGAATTCAATCCTTGGGTTGCCGGCACAGGTCCGTTTGATCGACTCGACGTATCCATGCGCCTGAGGATGATCGCCACCGGCAATGACCAGCTTCGCGTGAGGCAGACGACTCTGCAGGGCTTCGAAGGCTGTGATCATGAGCTCCAGGCGCTTGTACGTTCCCCATTTACCGAATGCAAGAATGCGGTGCTCGGGATTGCCTCGGCGGGAAAAGTCGGGGAATTCGGGCCGTCGAGTCAGAGTGCCGTGGGAACGCACGTGGACATTGTCGCCGCCGTATTTGTCGAACAGAATTTTGCGATACCCGGGCATGAGCACAGAGACGGAATTCGAAAGCAGCAGCATTCTCGTGGCGAACGCGCCGGCCATGCGATAAGCGCGCGGAAAACGTACTCCGGCGTCCTTCAGGTCGACGGTATCCATCAGATGGTGCAGCGTCACGTGGGTATAGCAACCGCTCAAGCGGGCAAGGAGTGGAGTCATCAATCCGGAGAACGCAACCAGTGGATTGCGGCCGAAGGTGCTGAACAGCAGGTTGAACCAGACCACGTCGGGCTTCAGCTGCCGGAACGCGCGCAGCAGCCGGACGGAACTTGTGGGGTCATCGAACGACCAGCAGCGCTGGACCGAGAAGCCATCCAGTTCAGGCTGAACCGGGGACATCTCATCGGCAAGGATCGTAAGGCTCAGGAACGAATTGCGCTGAAGTTCCTGGGCGATGTGAAGACCATACTCGCTTAATCCTCCCTGACTTGGTGGGAAGGTTGTTACCAAACAAATTTTCATTCTTCTCCGGCCTCATGATCCCGTACCTTCGATGAGTTAGCCGGGAAAGATGTTGCATCGCATTCTTTGAACCGGGCGTAGAAAAGCGGCTTCTGAAGGGTTCTAGTCCCCAGCGGCTGAAGCCGAGGACATTTTCAACGACCTGCGGCACGACTGAAGTTGTGCCCTGATACGAATCCAAACCTGTGGCACGACTGAAGTCGTGGCCTGATACGAATCCCGAGTCGCGGCCTCAGCGGCTAAAGCCCTCGATTGACAAGTCCTTTATCGCAGCGCTGAAAAGCGCTGCGCCACCCAAAACCGGAGTTATTCAGTAATTCACTGAAGTTGTGCCCTGATACGAATCCAAACCTGCGGCCCGACGGAAGTCGTGCCCTGATACGAGAGATTCGAAATGCGAATCGTGCCATGCGAAAATATGAATGCTGTGACGCCAATTTAGGTTTCAGCCTGCTAAAGGTACTTGTGACAATGCCGGCTGCGAGCGGGAAATCCGCTCCAGAGCCGCGGCTTTCATCGTTGCTTCGGCAGCTTCGATCGACGACGGCTCAATGAGAATCATCCGGCCAGCGAGTTGTCTCAAAGTAAGGTAAGACTCCCGGTTGCGGCGAAGGAATTCGAGCGGATATTCTGGCTTGCGCGCCCGGGCCGCGCCCGGATCAGCATCGATTAGAAAAGCTGCATCGGGCTTGGGTGAAACCCACAAGGCGAGACGCACAAAGGCACGCGCGAACCATCGGTTCAGAGGAACGTTCGCGAGTTCGTCATAGATGTAGCGATCGCAAATTACCACATCTGCTCCCGATGCTTTCATTCTCTCCAATATGAGTCTGAGGCTCACGCTGTCGGCCAGGTAAAAGAACAGGCGCATTACGGTTACGGGCAAAGACGTCACATTCTTGTCGCGACGGTTGAGAGGCTTCTCGGGAGTTCCAATCCCTTGATCTCCCTTGAACGCTTTATAGCTTATGAACTCGCGAAAGCGGGAGAAAACCACGACGTCATCCCAAAATTCCAGGGACTTCACGCGCAGACCGTGTTCGGCGAGGCAAGTTTTTAGAGCGCTGATCTGCGTGCTCTTGCCGGCGCCATCAATTCCAGAGAAGCTGATGATCTTCGGTGCGTGAGCGCTAGACATGGTTTGGAAAAGCCACAAACAAACGGCCTGAAATTCGGAATGTCATACCAATATGCCCCGTCAATGGGCTCCCGGGGGCTTGCTCGACGTTGCCTGCGTTAAGGCGACAACCGTTCCTACTGCCACACCCGCACCAACAAGTGCTCCTACTCTCAACACAATCGTGCGGGCCCGACGTTGCTTGGCAGGCGCGATCGCTACGCCTGCGGGCTGCGATGCAGCGACCCCACCAGCGTTGGAAGTTTCAGCGGCAGCGGTGCCGAGCGGCCTCTGGGGCTGGGACGACGGAGCTTGCGGCGATTGTGATTGAGGCTGTGAAGCAGGCGCTTGCGGGCCTTGAGCTGGAGCCGAAGCTTGCGGAGCCGGAGCCGGAGCCGGAGCCGAAGCCGAAGGTTGCGACTCCGACTCCGGCCGTGGATTACTCGGCGAGGACTGATCCTGCGTTTGGGCCCGCGTCGTGCCGGGACTGTCCGGCAAAGCGTCGAGTCTTGCCTGCTCTGTGGTTGAAGACGGCGGTGCTTCAACCTGCGGCTGTTGCCCGCCAACCGGCGAGGCGGCTGCGTGAAAACTTGACAAGACCAGTCCGCTCCAAGCCACATGCACCAGCAGCCTGTTCCAAACTTTCATTGTTCCTCCGGCAGAGTAAAGGAAACTAGCTGGCGGCCTCGAGATCTCCGAGCGTGCCTAACGGGCCTGTGTACCAAGACTCGGTTTGTGGAGTTGAAGCAGCCGGAAGCCCCTGGAAGCTCTGCACGGCTTCATCGGGGGTATTGAATATCTCAAAGAGACGGTCGACTCGCATGAGCTCCAGGATCACCGCCGACTCCGGCGAAATCGCGGCCAGCTTCAGATCGCCGTCGCGCTTCATCGCCTCTTGCATGCAGTGCAGAAGCATCTCGACGCCGGCACTATCCATATGCCGAACCTGGGAACAGTCGAGAACGACGCGAGGGCGGTCTGATTCGAGTAGAGGTTGCAACTCGTCGAGAAACGGTCCGACTTCCTGGCGTTTCAGTTCTTCTGGCAGCTGCATCACGATCACGGGCCCACTGGTAGACATGTTTTACTCACCCCTAAATCAAGATTGGCATCCAGTCGGTTTGAAGCATCCGCTGGTTGCTCTTTTTGTCACAAACACTACTGTCACTCTCAGCACTCTTACTTGCTTACTCAGGCGCAAACGCGAGCGGCCCGGCCGTTAGCGGCAGAGCGGGTTCACGTCTTGCGGCTTTGGGAACCGTCGTATTTTCCCGAATGAGGCTGGTATCGGAAAATTCGAGCAGGACGTTGCGTTCCAAATTCAACAACCTATTCCCTTGCACCACTGCATGCGACACATCTAGCCAGATCCCGACGTAACTGTTGGCCAGGATGCAACTATCTTCGATGACTGTGCCGTAGTCGACGCTACTAAAACTTTCAATATTGCTGCATCGGGTGATTAACGTGTCTTCGCGAATGCGTGATCCGCGGCCTATGTATGCGGGCGCCACAATACGCGCGCGCTTATGCAGTTGCGCTCCATCATCGACCCATACTCCGGGTCTAGTCTCGTGCCCTGCCGGGCGAGCCTCGCACCTTCCGCGCAGGGCGTCAGTGACGAATTGCCGCAGGTGCCTTGGGGTTGTCAGGCGGTTTACGTAGGTCTTGACGAAGTAGAAGGAAGGTCCGGACACTTCCGGTTCAGGCGAAAGAAATGCAGTCTCAACTTCACCCGCGCGAGCCGAATCTGCGACACAAAATTCCAAGGCACCCTGGCCATCGAAGGCTCGGGTTACTCCGTGGCGCCGCTCTCGATGAAACTGCAATAAGTCCGGAAGGTCGCACTCCACGTATGCACTCGCATTTGCGATAACCGCGTGGTGAATTCCGCTATCTGAATAGTCTTTCAAGGTTTGGGCGACTGCGGACCAGACATCGTCGACTACCTGAACGTTCAGCTTGTCAGAATTTCCGTCGGACTTCCCGACAGCCGACACAAGATGGGAAACATTCGAATCCACCAGCACCGAAACTATCGCTAAATCCTCCCGCAGGAGGCGTTCGAGCATACGCTCGACCGTGGTGCGGCCGAGGATTTCCAGACAAGCTAGAGGCTCATCCCACAAGCCGAGCGGCTGGTCACTGACACTCGCGGGAGAGACCCCCGGGAGTGCAGCCCCGGTAGTCCCGGCTTTCGCCCCTACTATTAAGATCGCCCCTGCCTGCACCGATTTTGTTCCTTCCTATTCTTATCCGTCGTTGCTGTCCGGGTTCGAACCGGAATTCTTGTCCGGCTACTTCCGTGACGGTTAACCGAGTTCCGAACTTCTTGCGAGACTGGTTCGCGCAGTCACAACCGGCACGGCGGTCCGGATCGCCGTGCGCCGCCGTGCCCTCTTCCTCTTGGGGAAAAGCAAGTCGCGCATTTTGAGTTTCGCTTTGTGAAGCTGCGACTTGGAGTTTCCGATGGAGCAGTGCAGCAATTGCGCGATCTCGTGATGTTGATATCCTTCGACCTCATGCAAGGCAAAAATCTTTCTGCAGCCTTCCGGAAGTTCCTGAATAGCCCGGCGTAACGCAATGCGGTCAATCGCACCAGAAAGGCTGGGATCGCTCCGGCCAAAGTCACGCCGCAAGGACGGAGACTCTGCGGATACGGGCTCGTCAAGTGAGACAGCGGGGGCTGCCTTCCGGCGGCGGAGTTTCATCAACACAGTGTTTACCGCCACGCGGTAGAGCCATGTGGAGAAGGCCGCATCTCCTCGAAACGTACCCACGCTGCGAAAAACCTGCAGGAAGGCTTCCTGAGTAAGGTCCTCAGCCTCAGCGACATCCTTAGTCATGAGCAAGCAAACTGAATACACACGCTTTTTGTGAGTCTGGAACAGCGTGGCAAAAGCTTCTTCATCGCCGCGCTGTGCGCGCTGTACGAGAGTGAGCTCAGGTTGGTCTCGCCCAATTTGTTTCTCGACGGGAAGTGCGTCGTTGGGAAGTACTTCGTTAGCTGTCGCGGAAATTACGCAAGTCGCCACTGTAGTCTCCTCGAAATCGTTCTTGTCAGGCTGAACCGCTTATTAATCGCTTTTCGAATACTTCAGAAGCGTTTAGCTTCCGAAACAAGAGAGTAAGAAAATGTGCGGCCTTGTCCCATCGGGTTCCGGCTGTAATTGAACGGGTGCCGCGCTGTACCGAAGCGAGGAGAAATATCTTGCGGGCGGGGCTTGAATATCAGGGGATGCGGAGCGGTATTAGGACCAAAGATTCCTGAACGGGCGGAACCTGAGTCTGCGCAATGAAAGAGCTGAGAAAATTCTTCTCTGACGGTAGCTGCTCCATGATCACTACCGCGGAGAAGACATGCTATACAGGGAACTATGCAATTTTGCTCGCAAGACACCTGAGTATCCGCCGCGACAATGCGCCGGCTTCAGTGGCGGACATAATTCCCGTGACTTTGAGAACTAGTAGAGACGAAAGCCAACCTCTACGCTGATTTGGACATTTACTGGCTTTCCATCTTTCAGTGCAGGCTCGAAGCGCCACTGTTTGACTGCTTCGATGGCTTTTGTGTCGAGACCAAATCCCAGTCCTCGAACAATCCGAATGTCGCGCGGATGTCCTTCTGCGTCGACAATCAACCAGAGAATGCAGGTTCCTTGTGTTTTCGCGCGACGAGCTTCCTCCGTATACTCGGGATCGGGCGTCGAAACTGCCTGGGGCGCTGATATGCCGCCGCCTACCTTGAATACACCGCCACCGATGCCGCCGCCGCTGCCTGGTCCAACGCCGGGTCCGTGACCAACGCCAACCCCGCCACCGGATCCAGACCCAATGCCGCCGCCAGAGCCGGTTCCGTTCGAAGGTGGTGCGGCCGGCAACGGCGCGCTGGAGGGAGATCCGAGGTTGAGCATGCGGTTCTCCGCCATATGGACTTGCGGGGGAACTACCACAGTCGGCTCCGCCGTCAACTTAGGCTTTTGGTTGCGCATGACAATCTGAGGCGGAGTGATCTGCTGCATGGCAAACTTGGGGAGCCTTCCTTTCGGAGCCGGCAGAGGATCATGATCGCCTCCGCCACCGCCACCGCTCACGACTTTCTTTGCGCTGGGCAGAGCGTACGTGTCCGGTGACGGAGCGATTAACGTGACAATCTCGCGCTGTTTGGCCTGCTGCACGACGTGATGCCCGAAGCTTGCACCTCCGAGGATCAAGGCCAGGAGTACCACGTGAACGATCGCAGATCCAACTAAGCCGTTCGACCGGTAGTTGTTGTACTGACCCCAGATTTGTTCCGGAGCAAATTGTTGAGCCCGCGATCGTGGATGCGTAACCATGGGTTGTCGTGCAACGCTATGGCGACCCGTAAACGGAGAATCGAGCACTGCCGATGACGAGGACTGAAATGGCGTTTGAGCGGAGTAGCGAGGACTTTGCGGATTCGACATTGGCGCTCCTTGATTCTCGAGTTCTCGCGAATAACTCGGTCGCCCTGTATAGATGCGACAGAGTTAGAAGTGGGTTTACCGTTTCACAAGAATGAGAAGAGAAAGATTTGCTGACCATCCTCGCCGCACAATTGTTCATACTAGACGTTCCCGCGTCTAATACCCGATTGAGCCGATGGCCAGCGGGACGTAATGCTGCTCCGCGCGAGAGTTCAAACTAGAAATGGTGGGAGCTTGCGCTCCCACCATCGACATTGAAGCCATACACTTTCGATTTTAGAGACGGCCTGTCAGCAGTAGGACCAAGACGATTACTACTACGAGTCCCAGACCGCCGCTTGGGTAATAGCCCCATGATCTGCTGTATGGCCACGATGGCAATGCTCCTACCAACAGCAACACCAGGATGACAAGCAGAATCGTTGACATGAAATTCTCCTCCGGTCACAGAGTTTGATTTCAACATACGGCCCGACCGCAAAAGAGGCCGGGCCGGAAAACGAGCGTTACCGTCGGCGGCGTGTCACCGGCTCGTAGCCTGTCCGCCGTTCGGTGCTGCTTCCAATTGACCCTTTTCGCTCGCCTGGCCAGCATATTTACGCACTACGGTCAGGAATGGCTGAGCTGACTCAGGGGCTTGGACCTTCCCCCCGAGAATTTCGTTGAACGGGACAAATTTCCCGTAGAGGATTCGCGTTTCGTCTTTATCCTGCGTGATAGCAGAACCATTCAGGTCAATGCCGGCAAATATTCCACGCGCCCGAGAGTACGTGAGCACTTCTGCCTTCATCTTCCAGTCAGTATCAGCAGCGGCATCACGTCCGACGGGACCGGCGGCGGCCGACGCGTCGGCACCCACCTTGAACTTGCTGGACAACAAGTGCTGCATTCCTTGATCGTTGGTAACGATCATTACCAGGTCGACCGCTTGCCCCCCAAGCTGCAGGCCCCAGCTTCCACCAGTGATGGTAATCGGCGCGGGAGCGCTCCATTTGCCGTTTTCGGCGCGGCAAGTGGCTACGCCTTTTCCGTGATTTCCTCCGAAGCCGATAGCCACTTTCACCATTGAGGGAATTACGGCAACACACCTGGCGTCGTTCATCACCTTGTCGGGAATCGCCTTGTCCGGCGTGGCCATGATCTCGTTCAGCACCTTCGCGGCATTATCAATCCGCTTCTCAATGTCAGACTGATCTTTGTCCTTGTCCCCGCCCCAAGCAACACTGGCGAGGAGCAGAAGCCCAGCTCCGAGCACCAGGAGTACCTTTGACGACCTATCGCCTGTTGTTCTCATGAATCTTCCGACCTTTTCCGTGCTCCAAGTGAGCACACAGTTAGACTTTCGCGTGCCAGCTACACACCCTAACGTTCCTCTTCTTTCTGTTCCATCCGGTTCAACCTGTAAACAACGTCCAGACCTTCCCTGAGGGTCTTTGGGGCGTCCGTGCGAGACTTTGGAGGGCCGTGGCGCAATCCGGCACTCATCACAGGAGGAGCTACCATTTCTGTGGGCGCCCGGTACAGTTTTGACGGTATTGTTGGAAGACCTTTTAGCGGATTAGTCTGAGGCCCTACTCGACACGACGCCCCCATCAGCAGGTGCCGGTCCACTGGGAGGTATCGGCACCTGCCCCTTCTTAAACCGACTCCAAGATTTTAGGAAATGAACTACTCGGGAGACCTTCGTGAAGAACGTCGTAAAAAAGGGACGGCTGTGAATAACCGTCCCTGGCGCGCAGATGCGACTCGCTTATTGCGAACGCCTATTGGTTCCGCGCCGTCGAGGTGGCCTTTTGATCCTTGACTTCGAGTTCGTTTACGACCTGTTTGACATTCGGCACCTGTGCCACGATTTTTTCGACCGCAGCGCGTTGCGACTCAGATGTGACGCTCCCCTTCAGCGTTACGACGCCATTCTTCACGTCGAATCTTACGTCATGATCCAGCTTCCGCTGTACTAGCGCGGCGTCCACGTTTTTATCGATGCCTTTGTCGAGATCAGAGTCCACCTTACTTTGCCGTACTCTCGTTTCCCGCCGGCCTTACACCGATCTCATTCGAAACCACCTGGTTTCCAGCGATGGAACGGACAATGGATTCCGCCTGTGTTTTTTCGCTGTCAGTGGCCACATTGCCGGTCAGGGTCACAACGTTCTTGTCCCGGTCCTGACTCACGCTCACATCCCGAAGTCCGGCCTGCTCCAGTGCTTGGCGGACGCTAGCCGAGACGTCGGGCGCCTTTGCCTTATTGGTGCAGGCCAATCCGCATGCCATTGTGAGGATAACGAGCAGAATAGGAAGAGTTTTCCATGTTTTCATGATTCTCCTCTCGTTGACCCCAAAGTACCTTCACTACAGATCAAGCGTCATAACTGGGGCCGTAGAAACAGCAGCGACTAATGTGTTCAATCGGGGGAGAAATCTCTATCGGCCAGAAGCCTTAGGGTTCCCGATAATTTAAGGTAAGAAGGGAAGAAAACATGCGCAGGCCAATCCGCTTGCCGAATGCTGGCGGCCAGGATGGCTTCCGAGTCGGTCAAACTGCAAAGGCCCGCTCGGGCCACCGTGTGCAGTCACTCCTCAAAAGACGACGTGGCCGCCAGTTGTCTCTGCCTTCCGAGAAAATACATCGTCAATTCCGACTGGAACAATCGGGGAATTCCCTAGGACGCATATTTCTCAGACTGTAGGCCAATACCGCGCGCAACGGTCGCGTGCGAAAAATGTCCGCGGTTAGAACGTGGACCCTCAGTGGCTAAAGCCACGGTTGATTTTTGCACTTACGGCGCGGCTTAAAGCCGCGCCCCTTCAAAACAGAGTCGTTGATGGCGTTTTTCAGCAGCCTGTAACGCCAGAGGCACTTTGCAACTAACGGCACGACTGAAGTCGTGCCCTGATACGAATTGCTCCGCAAGCTCTGAAGTAACCTGATACGAATGTCAAAGTCTCACTGAACGTGTTTCCCCCCTACCTTTTCGACAGTTGTCCAATGAACACTCCGTAGGGTTCGAGCACAACTACATCTCCCGTGGCGGAAGATTTCGGAGTCGACACCAGCGTCTTCGAAGAAGAAAAACCATTGTGGCTCAATTCAAAGTTAACTTTTTGTATTGAACCGGACATGTTTAGTGCCACCAGGACCGCCTGATCCTTATATATTCGCAGGTACGACAGCACATTCGGATCGTTCTCATTCAGAGCGGTGTAACTTCCATCGAGCAGAGCCCGGTTTGTATGCCGCAGATTGAGCACTTGTTTGTAAAATTCCAGCACGGAATTCTTGTCTTTTAACTCGTCAGCCACGTTGTGTGTCTTGTAGGTTGCGGGAACTGGAAGCCACGGAGTCGCCTTGGAGAAGCCCGCGTTTTCACTCCCGTCCCACTGCATCGGAGTGCGCTCTCCGTCGCGCCCCTTTTCCTTCGGCCAGCCGGTCTTACCGATAGGATCCTTGACGTCTTCCTTCCGGGTGGGCGGGGTCGTCTTCATCCCAATCTCTTCCCCGTAGTACATGATGGGAGTTCCGCGCAGCGTGAGATACAGCGCCGCCATTAGTTTTGCGATCTCGTCGTTATGTTGACCATCGCCGTAGCGGTCATAGGAACGCACGATGTCATGGTTGCTGATCACAAATGTCGGCCAACCTGAGGCCGAATCGACGGCGGCAATCTGTTTGCGGAAGTCCGCGGGCGAAAGTTTATTGACCGTGGTGAAAAGAAAATCCATGGGTAATTGCAGTTCGTTGTTGCCCTGGCCATAGTATTTGTTCAACTCGGCGATGTCGGCCGTCCATGTTTCTCCGACCAGCACTGCATTGTTTTCGTCCGCTACCTTACGCAACCCGCGCAACGCCTCATGCACTTCGGGCAGCTTGGTGTTGGATTCATTCTTCTCGATGGGATCGCCGAAGGCATTCTTGCCCGGGCGGGCAATAGGGTTGTCATGCAAATTAGGATCTTCAAATAGCGTATCGACGGCGTCGAGACGAAACCCTGAGACCCCGCGGTGGTACCACCAGCGCGTGACGTCGAACATGGCATTTTTGACGGCGGGATTTCGCCAGTTCAGGTCCGGTTGCTCGGCATAAAAATAGTGGTAGTAAAACTGGTTCGTCGCCGGATCAAACTTCCATGCCGAGCCGCCAAAGGTCGAAGTCCAATTATTTGGGGGCTGCCCCGGGCCTTTTCCGTCGCGCCAGATGTACCAGTCGCGGTGCTTCGACGTGCGGGACGATTTCGAATCGACAAACCACGGATGCTGATCCGAAGAGTGGTTCACCACAAAATCCAGGATGATGCGAATGCCGCGCTTCGTGGCTTCGCTAGCTACTTTCCGTCGCAAAAATACGGTTTCTGATATAGGCCCGGTGAAGTAACACGCAACCGATATCGTCTTCCGCAGTGATTTTGCGGGCGTCCACGAGGGGAGTAGGCTGTGCCGGCTTAGGTGCTCTGTCGCG